>OCPR01000155.1_pt1 | contig 103073 bp, 83 predicted proteins | sample 1538611 | NCBI WGS metagenome assembly OCPR01 (sample SAMN04571711, study PRJEB22368) | human gut metagenome | biome: human gut; material: stool | host: Homo sapiens | place: Luxembourg | collected 2012-09-28
GGGAATTGCTGATCGAGCGGTATGTCTGATGGACATCCCTGATGATTGGGACAAGTAATATAATGTCGGACTTTATGAAGAAACTTATGTCTGCGTCTCAAATACGCTGCTTCTTTTTCATACTCTGTAATGGAAAACCAAGGAGAAGCTCTTTTTACCTCTCTCATAGCGCTGCCTCCTGTGCATTACGGTACAATCGGTTGATTCTTCTTGATTGCGGAAATGATTTTTCAGACACGCTCTAGCTTCTCTTCGGAAAAAGAAAGTAATAGCCACCAAAAATATCGGAAAAACTTTGTGAAAAAATAGAATTGTGTTTCGCAAGGGTCCCCTGTAAAATAGCGGGCAGGAGGAGAAAGAGAGAAAAGGAGCTTCTTAATCTTATGGGAACAAATGAAAAGAATATGACTGCGGGATCCCCCGGAAAACTGATCATAACGTTTGCCATACCACTGATGCTCGGAAATATTTTCCAGCAGTTTTATACGATGGCGGACACCATGATTGTTGGCCAGGTGGTAGGAGTAGAAGCGTTGGCGGCAGTAGGCGCCGGAGACTGGCTGGTCTGGCTGGTGCTGGGCATCATGACAGGTATCACACAGGGCTTTTCGATTCTTGTATCGCAGTACTATGGAGCAGGGGAAAAGGAAAATCTGAAATGTGCGGTGGCGAAAAGCTATATTATGACAGCATTACTGTCTGTGATTGTACTTGCAGTAAGTGAAGGCGCAGTTTATCACGTTCTTTTATTTTTGCAGACACCGGATAATGTTATTGATCTGACGATGCTATATTTGCGGCTGATTTTTGCGGGAGTCCCGATTATAGCTGCCTATAATATCTTTGCGGCGATCCTGAGGGCACTTGGAAACAGCAGATCTCCATTGATTGCAATGACCGTGGCAGCAGTGATCAATGTGGGACTTGACCTGCTGTTTGTGGCAGTTTTTGGCTGGGGCGTAGCCGGAGCAGCCGTGGCGACTGTTATTGCACAGGGATTTTCAGCCTTGTACTGTCTGCTTGTATTACGGAAAATCAGGGATATCCGACTGGAAAAGGAGGATTTTTACAGGCAGCCGTCTATGAGTCTGCGGCTTTTGAAGCTGGGGACTCCTCTTGCCATACAGAACGTGATCATTTCTGTGGGAGGACTTACGGTGCAGTATGTGATCAATGGCTTTGGCTTTCTGTTTGTAGCCGGATTTACGGCAACGAACAAGCTGTATGGAATTTTGGAGATGGCAGCCGTTTCCTATGGATATGCGATTACAACGTATGTAGGGCAGAATCTTGGCGCAAAGAAATATCAGAGAATCCGAAAAGGTGTGCGCAGCGGTACGTATATGGCAGTGCTCACTTCTGTTTTCATTTCCGGTATGATGGTGCTGATTGGGCGTAATATATTGTCTCTGTTTGTATCCGGTGAACCGGAGCAGATCCGACGGGTATTAGATATTGCATATAAGTATTTGTTTATCATGGCTGTCTTTTTGTGGATACTGTATTTGCTGCATGTGTATCGTTCCGCGATCCAGGGGCTGGGCAATACTTTGATTCCGCTTGCCAGCGGCATTGCAGAATTTGTGATGCGTGTCAGCGTTGCGCTGCTGCTGCCGAAATGGATCGGCGAAGAGGGAATATACTATGCCGAGATCTGTGCATGGAGCAGTGCGGCTGTTTTACTGATCATAAGCTATATGATTCTGATACGAAAATATAAAGATGCTAAAACGTCAGAAAGCTGATACAGTCTCGCCTGCAAGAGAACTTTAGATCTCTTACCCCGCTTAAAGCATAAGTAAGAAATAATACAAAAAAGCAGTGCTGCAGAACGCAAACTACAGGAAACAGATGGGAAGGCGTACCCGAGGTACGACAAAAATCTGTCATGCAGTAATTTGCGCTCTGCGGGACTGCTTTTTTGTATGATTCTTGGAGTTTTGGGGAATTACGACAAGAAATAACCAAAAATTTCAATAACTAATCCAAAAATATTCTATTTTTTTTCAGACCGCTTGTGATTATAATGAATTCATCAGCTAGGAACGAAGCGAATCTAGCAAAATCACCAAACGGGAGGAATAAAAATGAAAAGAAAAGCATTAGCAGCAATTATGGCAGTAGCTATGGCAGTATCCATGGCTGGCTGTGGAGGATCCCCATCAGAGTCTAAAGATTCTACCCAGAAAACAGAAACAGCAGATTCTACGGCATCAACGGGCGGAAGCGTAGAAAACAAGGACAAACCTCTGTGCTGGTTCAACCGTCAGCCATCCAGCAGTGCTACCGGCGAACTGGACAAAGATGCTCTGAACTTCAACGGAAATACTTATTATGTAGGTTTCGATGCAAACCAGGGTGCTGAACTGCAGGGACAGATGGTTCTGGATTACATCAAGAAAAACGCAGACACGATCGACAGAAACGGTGACGGCGTAATCGGATATGTTCTGGCAATCGGTGATATCGGACATAACGATTCTATCGCCCGTACACGTGGTGTTCGTTCTGCACTTGGAACAGGTGTAGATGCAGACGGCGGAGTAGATTCTACACCGGCCGGAACAAACGTAGACGGAAAAGCAAAGGTTGTGCAGGATGCAACTCTGGATGTAGACGGAAAAACATATACCATCCGTGAGCTGGCTTCTCAGGAAATGAAAAACTCAGCAGGTGCAACATGGGATGCTGCAACAGCTGGTAACGCGATCGGAACATGGACAGCTTCCTTCGGTGATCAGATCGATGTTGTAGTTTCCAATAACGATGGTATGGGAATGTCAATGTTCAATGCATGGGCAAAAGACAACAAAGTTCCTACCTTCGGTTACGATGCAAACAGCGATGCTGTAGCAGCAATCGGTGAAGGATATGGCGGAACAATTTCTCAGCATGCAGACGTTCAGGCTTACCTGACACTGAGAGTTCTGCGTAACGCACTGGACGGTGTAGATATCAATACCGGTATCGGTACAGCAGATGAAGCCGGCAACTGCCTGACAGAGGGTGAAGATTACAGATACAGCGAAGAAGAGAGATCTTACTACGCATTAAATATTGCTGTAACAGCCGATAACTACAACGATTTCACAGACTCCACAAAAGTTTACGATAAAGTTGCAAAACAGCTGGATGAAAGCAAGAGCCCATCCAAAAAAGTATGGCTGAATATCTACAACGCATCGGATAACTTCCTGAGCTCTACCTATCAGCCTCTGCTGGAGAAATATGATGATCTGCTGAACCTGAAGGTAGATTACATCGGTGGAGACGGACAGACAGAGTCCAATATCACAAACCGTCTTGGAAACCCGAGCGAGTATGATGCTTTTGCAATTAACATGGTTAAGACCGATAATGCGGCAGCATATACATCACTTCTCTCCAAATAATTTAGAGACAGAATAAAAGTGTAAATGGCAACGATTCAGAGCCATGCGAAATCGAGATGAGGTCTCTGAATCGTTACCGTAAATGAATGAAATTATAGAGGGGTGTCAGCAATGATACCCTTCTTTACTAAGAAAAGGAAGCGCAGCTATGACAGAAGATAAGAATAAATATATCTTATCGATTAACGGCATGAGCAAATCGTTCGGCAGAAATAAGGTTCTGAAACATATCAGCATGAATGTCAAACCTGGAACCATTATGGGACTGATGGGTGAAAACGGTGCCGGAAAATCGACAATGATGAAATGCCTCTTTGGAACCTATCAGAAAGATGAAGGAACCATCGTACTGGACGGAAAAGAAGTAAATTTCTCCGGCCCGAAGGATGCACTGGAAAACGGAGTGGCAATGGTACACCAGGAGTTGAACCAGTGTCTTGAAAGAAGTGTTGTAGATAACATGTTCCTTGGAAGATACCCAAAGAATTCCGTTGGAGTGATCGACGAAGGAAGAATGAAAAAAGAAACATCAGACCTGTTCAGAAAGCTGGGAATTACAGTTGATCTGACGCAGCCAATGAAGAAAATGTCTGTATCTCAGAGGCAGATGTGTGAGATCGCAAAAGCGATTTCCTATCATTCAAAAGTCATTGTACTGGATGAACCTACATCATCCCTGACTGCACCGGAGGTTGAAAAGCTCTTTAAGATGATGCGTCAGCTGAAGGCACAGGGAATTGCCCTGATCTACATTTCACATAAAATGGATGAAATATTTGAAATCTGCGATGAAATATCCGTATTGCGAGACGGAAGCTTGGTCATGACCAAGCCAAGTAAAGAAACGGATATGAACGAACTGATCGCCGCCATGGTTGGACGTTCTCTGGACAACAGATTTCCGCCTGTAGACAATACACCGGGAGAAACGATTCTCTCCGTACAGAATATATCAACAAAATATGCACCGAAACTGCAGAATATTTCTTTTGATATTAAAAAAGGAGAAATCTTCGGATTCTATGGTCTGGTCGGTGCCGGTCGTACCGAACTTCTGGAGACCATCTTCGGAATTCGTACAAGAGCAGAAGGAAATATCGTATATGACGGAAAAGTACTGAACTTTTCCTCCCCGAAAGATGCTATGGATCACGGATTTGCTCTGATTACAGAGGAAAGAAAAGCCAATGGTCTGTTCCTGAAGGGCGATATTACATTCAATACTACCATTGCGAATATGAAGCATTATAAGAGCGGAATCGCATTATCACATGACAAGATGGTGCGTGCAACGGCTGAAGAAATCAAGATCATGCATACAAAATGTATGGGACCGGATGATATGATCGCCAACCTTTCCGGTGGTAATCAGCAGAAGGTTATCTTTGGTAAATGGCTGGAACGTTCACCGAGCGTATTCATGATGGATGACCCGACACGAGGAATTGATGTTGGAGCAAAATATGAAATTTATGAACTGATTATCAATATGGCGAAACAGGGAAAAACAATCATCGTTGTTTCTTCCGAAATGCCGGAGATTCTTGGTATTACCAACCGAATCGGTGTTATGTCTAACGGACGTCTGGCCGGAATCGTAAATACCAAAGAAACAAACCAGGAAGAATTATTGAGACTCAGTGCTAAATACCTGTAACAGGAGGAAAATTGGAAATGGCAGAAAACAGCGTTATTATTTCGTCGGAAGAAGAAGCAAAGCTTTTGAAGCCGATCGATGAATATGTGGAAGAAATCCAGAAAAAAATCGATGCATTACGTGCAGACGGCTTTGACAAAGTGAGCGATCTGAAAAAACAGATCGCGATCGCAAAAGAAAACAAGAACTTATCCGCAACACAGAGAGATAAGATCATTGAAAACAGCAAAAAAGAGCTGGAAAATGCAAAAAAAGTAGAGGCAGACAACAAAGAAGAAATTAAAAAGCTGGTCGCAGAGGCAGAAGGCTATCTGGCTGCGCATTACAAAAAGGATTATTACGATGTAGTAAACAAAAGCTGCAAAGCTGCAAAAGCAGAAGAAAACAGCAGATACGAGAAGATCAAAGCAGATCTGAAGAGCGAGCATCAGAAAAAGATTGCTTCTCTGAAGGATGCAGAAGAGATCAAGGCCGAGAAATACGTGCTCAAAAACAAACTGTTTGACGCACAGATGGCTCATGAATCAAAGCTCCAGGAAATCAAGGACAGAAGACATGAAGCATTCATGCATAAATATCATCTGATCGACCTGCTGAGAGCGTCCAAATTCACATTCCAGCAGCAGAGAATACAGAAACTGGAAAATTACAGATATACCTTCGATTTATCTCAGTTCCTGTACAAAAACGGTCTGTATATCGTAATCATTCTGATCTTTATCGCACTGTGTATCATCACACCGATCGTTAAAAATACACAGCTGCTGACGGTTACCAACATCCTGAATATCTTACAGCAGGCATCCCCGCGTATGTTCCTTGCACTTGGTGTTGCCGGTCTGATCCTGTTAACAGGTACCGACCTTTCCGTAGGACGTATGGTTGGTATGGGTATGGTTACAGCAACCATCATTATGCATAACGGAATCAATACAGGTGCCGTATTCGGCCATGTATTTGACTTCTCCGCTATGCCTGCTACAGCGAAAGCACTGTTTGCACTGTTAATGTGTGTGATCTTTACAACAGTATTTGCCATGATTGCCGGATTCTTCATGGCAAGATTCAAAATGCATCCGTTTATCTCTACCATGGCGAACATGCTGATCATCTTCGGTCTGGTTACCTATGCGACCAAGGGTGTATCCTTCGGTGCGATTGATTCTGCTATCCCGAATACTTTCATTCCGCAGATCGGAAAATTCCCGACCATCATTCTGTGGGCTGTTGCAGCAGTTGCCATTGTATGGTTTATCTGGAACAAAACAACATTTGGTAAAAACCTGTATGCGGTAGGTGGAAATCCGGAAGCGGCAGCAGTATCCGGTATCTCTGTATTTAAAGTAACAATGGGAGCGTTTATGCTGGCAGGTATCCTGTATGGCTTCGGTTCCTGGCTGGAATGTAACCGTATGGTTGGTTCCGGTAGTGCAGCTTACGGACAGGGATGGGATATGGATGCCATCGCAGCCTGCGTAGTTGGTGGTGTATCCTTTACCGGTGGTATCGGTAAGATCTCCGGAGTTGTAACCGGTGTACTGATCTTTACCTCCCTGACATATGCCCTGACGATTCTGGGTATTGATACTAACCTTCAGTTCATTTTCGAAGGTATCATTATCCTGGCAGCCGTAACACTTGACTGTCTGAAATATGTACAGAAAAAATAATGAAACATTCATAAAGATACCAGGAGTGCAAAGCACGTAGCAATCTGGTATCAAAGGGGTCAGAAAAACTTTTGATTCCAACATCTTCATAAACAGATAGAATATAAGACAGCCCGGTCGTCCGATGGATGACCAGGGCGGTCTTTTGTTCTGTTTTGGCAAAAATTTTTGTAACTATTCATTCAGCAGAGAGCAATCTTCTGCTATAATAAAGGAACAACAATATGCTCCGCAAAACAGGAGGATAAGGATGGAACAATATAAAGTGATTCTTGTCGATGATGAAGTAGAGGTCATCGATGTTATGAAAAAAAAGATCCGCTGGAATGATCTGGGATTTGACGTAGTGGGAAGTGCCACCAACGGCGTGAAGGCTTTGGAGCTGGTGGAAAAGCTTCAGCCTGATGTGGTGCTGACGGACATTAAGATGCCTTATATGGATGGACTGGAGCTGGCAAGAAAGCTGAACCAGGACTATCCCAATATTTACATTATGCTTTGCACCGGTTTTGATGAATTCGAATATGCAAAAGAGGCCGTCCATCTGGAAATTAAGGAATATATGCTGAAACCCATCAGCGCCACCGAGCTGTCAGAAAGCCTGATGAAGCTGAAAGCCACACTGGACAGGGAACGGGAAGAAAAGTTAAATGTAAAAAAACTGGAAGACTATTTCCAGGAGGTTTTACCAAAGCTGCAGTCCAATTTTTTTATTTCCCTGATCGAGGGAAGGGTCAGAGAAGAGGACTATGAACGATTCCTTTTGGACTATCGGGTGGATATGAAGGGACCTTTGTTTTGCTGCATGATTTTTCATACCTCGGAAAATGATGTGCCGGAGGGCATGAATCCCTTATTGTTATCCATGTCCGTGGAACGTGAGATCAAACAGCGGCTGATGGAGAACTGTAATTGTCAGGAATTCATCTATATGGGTAATACCATTCTGATTATGGAACTCCATTCAGAAGATGAGATAGCTCAATTGACGGACAAATGTGACCGGTTCTGCCGCTGGGCATGGAGAATTATGGGGGCGGCGGTTACCGCAGGGGTCGGAACCGTCTGCAACAATCTGTATGATATCAGTATTTCCTACGAGGGAGCCAGAGAGGCGGTATCCTACCGTGTCCTGTACGGAACGAAACGAGCCATCAATATCGCAGAGATCGTTCCCAAAGAGTCAAAAAAGGCGGTTCCCTTAGAAGAAACAAAGATGCAGGAGCTGTTTCGTGCCATCCATGTAGGGGATCAGGAAAAGATCCGGAAAGAAGCCATCAAAGAGACAGAAAAGCTCCATAAGAATGCAGCCACCATCAGCCAGTACAATCTGGCCACCATGGAGATTGTCAGCGGCTTTTTCAAATTTTGTGCCAATAATTCCATGGATTTCAATGAAATTTCCGGAAATGTACAGAATCTTTACGAAAGAGTGACTCAGCTGGATGAAAGCTCTATGACAAACTGGATTATCAATATGTCTATGGCGATCAGCGAAAAACTGAGAAGTACCAGAAATAGTACCTCCAGACGGATCATCACCGATGCACAGAACATCGTAAAAGACAGATATATGGAACCGGCGCTCTCGCTGGATGATGTGTGCGCAGATCTTGGTGTGTCCAATTCTTACTTTTCGTCCATCTTTAAAAAGGAAACCGGTCAGTCCTTCGTCTCCTATCTTACCGATTACCGAATGGACAGGGCAGAAGAAATGGTGCTGAACACCGATGAAAAAAGCTATAAGATCGCAGAAAAAGTGGGATATCAGGATGCGAACTACTTCAGCTATGTATTCAAAAAGAAATTCGGTGTTTCCCCTTCCAAATACAGAGCTTCCGGAAAATAGGGAACAGGTGAAAGGGAAAATACATGAAAGATAGAAAAAGAAAGCCGGATTCCCGGAAGAACATCGTATTTAACATACAGTCGATTATCCTGTCTGTCCTTATGGCGATTTCACTGGTTACGATCATTGTAATGGGATTGCTGCTTTACCATCGATTCAAGCTGGCATTGGAAAAAACAGCAGTGGACAACACGGAAGCTACTGTAGAGGCTACCGTGGATCGGTTAAATGCAGACCTGCTGGATATTCGGCAGATTATAAACGGGGCAAACTACAACGTGGTCCAGCAGTTTGATATATCCAGCCGGGAATTCTCGGAGCAGTTCAGTCTGCTCTATGAGACCAACTCCGATAAGATTCAGAGCCTGGCTTTGTATGACCCCAAAGGAAATCTGATTGCATCGGAGCCGGTGGCGGCAGAAAAGAAAAATGTGAAGGTGCAGACGCAGGAATGGTATAAAAATGCGGAAGATGCCATTGAAAATATACACTTTTCCACACCGCATATCCAGGAGCTGTTTGAGGACGGCTCTTATCGGTACCAATGGGTAGTTTCCCTGAGCAGGTATGTAGATGTCAACAAGGGAGAGACACCGGAAACCGGTATTCTTTTACTGGATATGAAATATTCTGTGATCAGGGACGTGATGAAGCAGATCAATGACTGTTCCGGTGGAATCTACTATTATCTGACCAGTCAGGACGGAGAGATGATCTATCATCCACGGGGAACGGAGTTAAACCGCGGATTATTTGAAGAAAACAGTCTGGACGCGGCAAAATACGAGGACGGAACCTACGAGATCCGTTCCGGCGGTCAGAACGAGACCGTGATCGTCGGCAGCGTAGCCTATACAGGCTGGAAGATGATCGGTGTTGTGCCAGAGAGCGTGCAGGCGGCAAACTACAAGAACTTCCGTTACTATGTATTTGCCACGATTCTGGTTCTTCTGGTCATGCTTTTGGAGGGAAATCAGCTGGTATCCCGGAAGATATCCAAACCGATCCGGGAGCTGGATGCTTCCGTCAAGGCCCATGAGGCAGGAGGAAAACCGGATATCTATATCGGCGGCTCCTCGGAGATCCGCCATCTGGGACATTCTGTGCAGAAGTCCTATGAACAGATCGAAAAACTGATGGACGAGATCATCCGGCAGCAAAATGAACGAAGAAAAAGTGAACTGGATGCCCTGCAAAGCCAGATCAACCCCCATTTTCTGTATAATACACTGGAGTCCATCACATGGATGGTGGAAGCCCAGGAAAATGAAGCAGCGGTTCGTATGATTTCCGAACTGGCAAAATTACTTCGTGTCAGTCTGTCACGGGGTAAGACCATCATTCCCATTAAGGATGAGCTGCAGCACAGCAGAAGCTATATGAATATCCAGCTGGCCCGGTACAAAGAGCGATTTAAAACAGAATTCCGGATTGAGGAAGAGATTGAAAACTACTGCATTGTAAAGCTGGTGATCCAGCCTATCCTGGAAAATGCCATCTATTATGGCGTTGGCAATATGGATGAGGATGATGGCGGCATGATCATCGTCAGCGGAAAAAAGAAAGACGAGGACATTCTGATCACCATCGAAGACAATGGGATGGGCATGCGGGAAGAAGTCCTGGAAAATATTCTGACGGATAACAGCAAGGTTCCGAAGCACGGTTCCGGCGTGGGTGTGATCAATGTGCATTCCAGAATCCGGCTGATGTTTGGAGAAGAATACGGACTTTCCATAGAAAGTGAACCGGACGAAGGAACAAGGGTTACGATCCGTATTCCGGCAATCCCATATACACCGGAAAACGCAGAAGCATTGGAATTACAAAAATACATACAAAGGAGACCGGGCAGATGAAAAAGAACAGAATGAAATTTCTTATAATTGAGTTTCTTTTGCTGCTGCTGGCAGTATTCTTTGTATGGAAGATTTTCGATCAGAACGTAGCAGAGCCCCGGATTGCGGTGATTCTTCCGGAGTCCGGTGACAAACGCTGGGATGCCCTGATCAAGGGAATGAAGCAGGCTGCGGCAGAGAACAACGTTCATATGATCATCTGCAATACGGAAGAGATCGACGGGCCGGAGGCGGAAAGAGAATTTATCAGGGAACAGAAGGACAACGATATTGATGGCTTTATCATATATCCGGCACCCGGTCATGAGACGGAAAATATGCTGAAAAAAGAGTGTGGAAATAAACCGTATCTGCTGATTGCAGATGGTCTGGCGGTAAAAGAAGGGAAAACTGCCAGTCCCACGATCCAGCCGGATTACCGGGAGATCGGAAGATGGCTGGGAGAACGGCTGAGAACAAAAAAGCAGAAGATCGGAATTATCGCCGACTGGAAAATGTCCGAGGCTGTACAGGCGGAGATTTGTGGATTGAACGAGGCGCTGGAAGGCAGCGAAAGCAAGATCAGCTGGTGTATTTACCGGAGAAAAGAACAGGACATTGTGGAGCGGATGAAGAAGGAAACAGAGGCGGATGCTCTTGTCATCCTGGATGCAGGAATATTGGAAGAGTTTGGAGAGCAGGCAGAAAATGGAACATACGAGGGCGCGGAGCTCTATGGAGTGGGTTACAGTCTGAAGACGATTGCACTTCTGGATAACGGAAACATTCAGGGGCTGGCTGTGCCGGACGGATATGAAATCGGCTATAAAAGTGTGGAAGAAATAACCAAAAGGATCGAGCACAGGTCTTATAAAATGCAAGGATATATAACCGAATATCAGGTACTTGGCAAGGAAAATTTCTCTATGGACGAAGATTTAGAAAGGTTTTTATATTCCTATGAATAAAAAGAAAAGAAGGGTGGCAGTATTATTATCTGCCACGATAGGGAGTGCGGTGCTTGTGCTGTCGGGGTGTTCCGGCAAGTCGGACCAGACAGAGAAAACCCTGCGGGTCGGAGTGATAACCTACACGCAGGATGATCCTTTTATCAATGGACTGACGGATGAACTGAAGGCGCAGCTGAAAGCCATGGAAAACAAAGAACGAAGGATTATCGTATCGACAAAAAGCGGAAACGACGATCAGCAGGAACAGAACGAAAAGGTGGAAGAGATGATTGATGCCGGCTGTGATGTGCTCTGTATCAATCTTGTGGACCGGACAGCTCCGTCCCGGATCATCCGAATGGCAAGGAATGAAGACATTCCTGTGATCTTCTTTAACAGGGAACCGGTAAGAGAAGACCTGATGCAGTGGGAAAAGCTGTATTATGTGGGCTGTGATGCAGAACAGTCCGGGATCATGCAGGGTGAGATCGCAGCAGAATACATCAACAGCCATCCGGAAGTCGATAAAAACAAGGACGGAAAGATCCAATATGTGCTTCTGGAAGGAGAAGCGGGCCATCAGGATGCCATCAGCAGAACGGAATATTCCGTAAAGACACTGATGAAAAAAGATGTTATACTGGAAAAGCTAAGTTATCAGTTAGCGGACTGGAACCGGGGACAGGCGGAAAACCGCATGAACCGTCTGATCAGCCAGTACGGAAAAAAGATTGAACTTGTTATGTCCAACAACGATGAGATGGCACTTGGGGCTGTGGAGGCCTATCGGAAAGCAGGCTATGTCCGTGAAGAATGGCCGGTGATCTTCGGAATTGATGGCCTGGAAGAGGCTCTGGAAGCCGTAAAGGCAGGAGAGATGCAGGGCAGCATCCTAAATGACAGAGTGGATCAGGCAAAGAAAATGGCGAAAATGGCAGTGGAGCTGTTCGAGGGAGAGGAATTTGACCAGGAAAGCCTGAAAGAAGGCCGGTACTATTTTTCAGAATATCAGAAGGTAGACGGCAGCAACATCGATGAGTACCTGAACGCAGAAGAGACGATTTCCCACTCCGAAATGTAAGCAGGAAGACTGCGTTTGCAGGCAGAAAGAGTAAGTAAAGACGTGTCTTTATTTTAAACCAATCAAGCAAGCAGCGAAGCGGATTGCGAATATCCGACTGACAGAATGAGGAAAAACAGATGGAACATACATGGACCAAAGATTTTTATCAGGAGACAGATCCGGCGAAACGGCAGCAGATCTTAAAAGAACATATCGGAGAGGAGGAAGCCTGGGAAGAAGAATACCGGGCTCGGCTCTGGACGGTCCGATACGGACAACGCAGGCTCCAGAAGGATGAATTTGTCAAATGCCTGATGGAACTGAAGTATCTGGCGGAAGGAACCTCTCTGGATCCGGGAGGCGACAGAAGAAAGATGGGAGCCCGGATTCTCTCTACGTTGTGCCTGGCGGAAGCCATGCAGTCAGATGAGGGATACCAGAAAATTCTTGCAGATGAACTGTACAATGTATTCCTGAAATTTATTCAGGTCAGCAGAGGAGGCAGAGGATTTACCTCTCTGGTATTCGGCATGGGACAATTGTCCGAAGAAGGAATCGCGAAAAAAATCGCCGAACAGATCAGTGTGATCGCGTTCAAGGCACCACGCCTGCTTCACATGGAAAAAGAATTCACCCTGCTCCGGGAAGCCGCCCTCCGGGCATATCGGCAGGAGTATCCGAACAGGGAGCATTTCCTGAATAAATATTGAGGTTATTGCAGTAATGTCTGAACAGTGGCAGGCGGAAAGAGAAAGGAGAATAAAATGGAATACAGAAAATTTGACAATGTTATAGTAGCAAGGATTGACAAAGACGAGGAAATATTGGAGCAGCTGAGGGTAATTGCCATAAAGGAGAATATAAAGCTTGCCAGTGTCCAGGCTCTTGGAGCGATCAATGATTTCACAGTCGGAGTATACAAGACAGACGAAAAGAAATATTATTCAAACAGCTTCCAGGGGTATTATGAAATTACATCACTGACAGGTACAATCAATACAATGGATGGAGAATACTATGCACATCTTCATATGAGTGCCGGAAATCAGAAGGGCGAGGTGTTTGGAGGACATCTGAACAGAGCGATTGTCAGTGCAACCTGTGAGCTGGTCATCACGGTAATTGACGGAAGAGTGGACAGAGTTCATGATGAGGAAACCGGACTTAATATTTTTAAGTTTAACTGAAGCTGCAAAGCAGCTATTCGGTTATGAGCAAGTAGCGAAGCGGATTGCGAATATCCGCTTGACTTAAAAGCCGGAGAGGAAATAGTGAGAAGCAACATCGGGATGCGGCGTAAGTGAAATCGAGATGTGATCTGAAGAGGTAATACAATTTACGAAAAAGTGGATTTTCCACATAAATACCTGAACTGGAGGTGTAGGGGCTATGATAAAAGAACATTATTCGATCCTGTTTTGCAGCTTAACGGGTAATACAAAGAAGCTGGCTGATGCAATCTATGAAACATTGCCAAAGGACAAATGCGATTATTTTGGCACAAACGATTCGCAGGTACCGCAATCCGACGTATGCTATATCGGATTTTGGACGGACAAAGGGAATGCGGATCAAAAGACATTAGAATTGCTGTCGAAATTAAAAAATAAAAAGATTTTTCTGTTTGGAACAGCTGGATTTGGCGGAAGTGATGCCTATTTTGAAAAGATTCTCGGACAAGTCAAACAGTCGATCGATGCAAGCAATACGGTCATCGGTGAGTATATGTGCCAGGGAAAGATGCCGCAGTCTGTGCGTGAACGGTATATGAAAATGAAAGAAAACCCGGAACATCCGGCCAATCTTGATCTGCTGATTCAAAATTTTGACCGTGCTTTGTCACACCCGGACAGCGAAGATTTGGAAAGACTGAAAAAGTCATTATGAGATAGAAAAGTAATCAGATAAGAGCAAAATTCGCGAAATGATTGCAATGGATCGTCAAATGGAATAGAATGGAGAGAAAAAAGAAAGGTGTGGAAAAGGCAGGGCTGGCAAAGCATATCCGGCAGATGAGGTCATGCAGAAGTAAAAACAATGAAAACTACAACAAAACAAACTCATTTATACAGTAACACGGATCTTCGCAAACTTTTAATTCCGATCATCATTGAACAGTTACTTTCTTCCCTGATGGGAACTGTCGACACGATGATGGTCAGCAATGTCGGTTCTGCCGCAATTTCGGCAGTCTCGCTGGTGGATTCCATTAATATCTTAGTCATTCAGGCGCTTTCTGCGCTGGCGGCAGGAGGAGCGATTCTCTGTTCGCAGTATCTTGGAAGCGAAAAACGGGATGGAGCAATCCGTTCGGCACAGCAGGTGCTTTTTGTTATGACAGTTTTGTCCGTCGCATTATCCGCGGGCTGCCTGATTTTCCGTGTTCCGCTGCTGCGCGTGATTTTCGGGGCAGTGGAAGCGGATGTTATGAAAAATTCACAGGTGTATTTCCTGTTTACGCTGCTGTCATTCCCGTTTATCGGTCTTTACGATGCGGGCGCATCCATTCTGCGGGCGCAGAACAACAGCCGCAGTCCGATGGTGATTTCGGTGATTTCCAACTTTATGAACATCGGCGGAAATGCCATTCTTATTTTCGGCTTCCACATGGGTGTCGAAGGAGCCGCGATTTCGACTTTAATTTCGCGTATTTTCTGTGCGGTTGTTGTACTGTGGAAGCTTCGGGATGAAAGCAAACCGATTTTTGTGAAGCAGTATCTTTCCATTCGGCCGGACTTTGGTTTGATCAAAAAAATACTGTTTATCGGTATCCCATCGGGAATCGAGAACAGTATGTTCCAGTTTGGAAAGCTGGCGATTCAGTCCACTGTGTCCACACTTGGCACGGTTGCCATTGCCGCGCAGGCGATGACAAACATACTTGAGAACCTGAACGGTGTCGCTGCGATCGGTGTCGGCATCGGACTGATGACGGTAGTCGGTCAGTGTCTCGGCGCGGGCCGGAAGGATGAAGCAATCTACTATATTAAAAAACTGTGCTGGCTGTCAGAAGTGGTTATCGTTGCAAGCTGTCTGCTGGTATTTGTGCTGACAAAACCGATTACGATGATCGGTGGTATGGAAGCAGAGAGTGCAAAGCTCTGCATGCAGATGATGATCTTTATCACAATTGCAAAGCCGCTCTGCTGGGTCATGGCGTTTGTCCCGGGATACGGTATGCGGGCTGCCGGAGATGTAAAATTCTCCATGATCACATCCTGCTGTACGATGTGGCTGTGCCGTGTGAGTCTCTGTATTTACCTGTGCCGCGTATGGGGATTCGGCCCGATTGCGGTCTGGATCGGTATGGCGGCAGACTGGAGCCTGCGGTCCATTCTCTTTACCATCCGGTTCAAATCAGGAAAATGGCTGAATCACCATTTGATAGAAGAAAAGAAATAGGAAGTTCGCCACACGCTCTAGACATCTTCTTGCGGTAAAAAGGAAAGCGCATATGCAAGAGAGTCGTTGAGATGAGATTTTTGACCGCGGCTGGAAGCCGTACCGGATCAATCACCTGAGCTGGTGGAAAGAGGAGCTTGCATCCGAAGAAGAGATGGAAGAGGGACGGAACAATCTTGCAGCACACGACAATCGGGTGGATTTTATTGTAACCCACTGCTGTGCATCGTCCGTGCAGGATGCCATCGGCGAAGGCCTATTCCAGAAGGATCGTGAGACGGAATATCTCGAAGAAATTTTACAGACCGTACAATTTCAGAAATGGTTTTTCGGCCATTATCATGACAATCGGAATGTAGATGAAAAGAAAATCCTTTTGTACGAACAGATCATTCGGGTTGTGTAGAAACAGGAAGAAAAAACTGGATTTTTCCAGTACTGGATGATAAGATAAAACTGTGTTTCGGGATGGCTTAAACATATGGAGGTGCAGGATGGAACCAATTTATTTGTCAATCCAGCAGAAAGAAACTGGCAGCCGCATCAAATCCCTTCTTCGTGAAAACGGATACACCGTGAGAGACATTCAGAATGCCATGGGTTTTGAAAATCCACAGGCGGTCTATAAATGGATTTCCGGCAAGTGCCTGCCAAGTCTGGACAACTTTCTCATTTTAAGCAGATTATTAAACACAAGCATCGAAGATATCCTCGTCATTGACGGGGATATTCCTCGTTTCCGAAGCAAATACAGAGAAATCCGAGAAAGATTAAACCGCTGGTATAATGACAAAATCGTTATTTTGTGATACAGTGAAGAAAAAGCAGAAAAAGAACCGGTTAAAAAGGTTTTGGAAAGGAAAAACAGATGTCAGCAGGAATACGTTTTGGCTACCGCAATTTAGAACATACCCCAGAAGCAACGTTTGTCGTCAAACAGCGTGGCTTTGTTTTGATATGTTCAATTGAGAAAAGCGACAGAACGGATTCTGTGGAATATGATACGGGAGGATCAAATTAGACGACCGCATCAGACAACTGGATACGAACGAAGAGGAGCCGCTTATCTTATGTTGAACACATGGGATAGGTGGCTTTTTCTATTTAATTTTTATATCAGAACAAATTGAGAAGGGAGAAACCCGGAATGGATCAGATCGAAATCAAAGGAAAAGTAAATACAGCCATCTGCTATGCCAGGGTCGTAGAGGAGGAAGCCATCGAGCAGATCCGACGCATGTGCGATTATCCGATGACGGAAGGCTCGCGGATCCGCATCATGCCGGATGTGCATGCGGGAAAAGGATGTACGATCGGAACAACGATGACCATCCGCGACAAGGCAGTGCCGAACGTCGTCGGCGTGGACATCGGGTGCGGCATGTACACCGTAAATCTTGGAAGAGCCGAACTTGATTTTGCAAAAATCGACGAGGCGGCACATGTTATCCCGTCCGGCATGAATGTCTGGGAGGGGAGACAGGAACGTTTTGACCTGATGACACTTGCCTGCAGCCGGGAATTAAAAGACACAAAACGCCTGGAGCGGTCGCTTGGAACCTTAGGCGGCGGCAACCATTTTATCGAGATCGATGAAGCCGCCGACGGCACAAAATATCTCGTCATCCATTCCGGCTCGCGAAATCTCGGAAAACAGGTGGCAGAGTATTACCAGAATCTGGCAGTGCGGCTGAACCGCGGTTATGACGAGTACCTGGAAAAACGCGAGGAGCTCATACGCACCTACAAAGAGCAGGGCCACAGAAAGGAAATCCAGGAGGCGTTAAAACAGCTGCAGTGGAAACCGGACGAAGCGCAGATGCCGGAGGATCTCTGCTATCTGACCGGAAAATATCTGGAAGCCTATCTGCACGACGTGGAGATCTGCCAGCAGTTTGCACGCCGGAACCGGGAAAAAATGGCGGAAATCCTGCTGGAACGAACCGGCCTTACCGGCACCGATGCGTTCCACACGATTCATAACTATATCGACACAAACGAGATGATACTCCGAAAAGGCGCAATCGCAGCGCACAAAGGAGAACGAGTGCTGATTCCGATCAATATGCGCGACGGCAGTATTCTCGCCGTCGGAAAAGGAAATCCGGAGTGGAACGATTCTGCCCCGCACGGAGCCGGACGGCTGATGTCGCGCAAAAAAGCGAAGGAAACCCTGGCACTGGAGGAATACCGGAAGAGCATGGAGGGAATCTATACGACTTCCGTCAACGAACATACCCTGGACGAGGCGCCGATGGCGTACAAATCGCTGGATGACATTCTCGATATAGTCCGTGCATCGGTCGATGTCGTGGAGGTGCTGCGTCCCGTTTACAATTTCAAAGCATCAGAATAGAGGCGGAGGAAACCAGTAAAATTCCTCCGCAAGAAGGAGGAAGAAAAAAATGATGGCAATTCCGTCAATTGATATGGAAGCAACAGGAAGAAACATTACAAGACTGCGGCAGCAGGCAGGCCTTACCGTCCGCGACCTGCAGGAAATTTTCGGTTTCACCACCCCGCAGGCAATCTACAAGTGGCAGCACGGCACCGCCATGCCGGCAATCGACAACCTGGTCGTGCTGGCAGCGGTACTGAATGTGTCGATCGATGAGATCGTGATTGTGGAGACAAGAGAGCTTGTGCTTGCGAGTGCATGAAGTCCGGTTCTGATCCGGCGCGCCGGAGCGGCAAAGCCCGAAGGGGGGAAGCAATCCGCCCGGTGCGCAAAAAACGCAGGATTATACCGCAGGTTGAATGACAAACCACATACGATGAGATATAATAAAGACATAACAAGGGCAGGTAAGCCTAGCGGCGAAGGCGGCGGACTGTAAATCCGTTACAATAGAAACACCGTTGGTTCGAGTCCAACTCTGCCAATGCAAACCGGTCGCGGAAAGTCTCGACCGGCTCCGTTGACTTTATATGTGCAAACTGATAAGATACTCATAAGTATGTTCTTATGGGTATCTTATTTTTGTATTTCAAAAAGAAAAGGGGAAATTAAATAATGACAAAAAAGAAAATCATTGGCCTTTGCATCGGCGCTGTCGTTCTTGCCGTGGCTGCGGCCGGTGTGAAGGAAGGCAGCTGGCTGATGAAGCATCGCCGGATGCAGAATGAGTTTACGCATGAGATGAATGCATTCACGACCAAAACAAACGCTGAGCTGATCCAGCCGACGATTGTTGCGGAGGATGATATCTACGGCTGGTTTTTCCATGAGGAAGATGACGGGCTGTACATGAATCTCTATTACCGGATCAAAAACGAGTCCAATCAGCACGAAATTGCATCCAGTGAATTTCCTGTGAAGATCAAAAAGGAGCTTCTTGCGGATGATAAAGTGTGGAGCAGAACGACGCGGACCGCGAAAAATCAGGTTCACGCGGAATACCTGGAAGGAGAAGATGACATGACGGTTTCGTTTGACGTCTATTACCAGTGTGAGGGTTCCTGCGGGGAATATTTTGCGGATATTACCGTGACGGACAGTGAGAGCGGAAAGCTCTACTACAGCAGTGAAGCAGAAAATGAAGCGGCAGAATAGGAGGAGCGATGGCCGAAAAACAAAGCAAAAATAAATGGCACACACCGGCGGAGCGGATTATGATGCTGGGATTTGCGGCGGTAATCCTGCTGGGAACGATTCTTCTGTGCCTGCCGGTTTCTGCGGCGGACGGAAAAAGCGTTTACTGGCTCGACGCCCTGTTTACCGCAACGACATCTGTCTGCGTGACGGGCCTTGTCACCGTTCCGACGGCGACGACATGGAGTACCTTTGGAAAAATTGTGATCCTCGGGTTGATTCAGTTCGGAGGTCTTGGCATCATGGCGTGCCTGACGATGGTGTTTCTGATCCTGCGCCGGAAAATCAGTCTGCAGAGCCGTAAACTGATCCAGGACACTTACAATCTGCCGGTTTTAAAGGGCAGCGTCGGTATTGTGCGGAAGCTGCTGATCGGCACGGCGGCGGTGGAGCTGGCGGGAGCCTTTTTCTACAGCTTCTGGTTTGTGCCGGAATACGGTTTCTGGAAGGGAATCGGCTACAGCCTGTTCCACTCCGTATCCGCCTTCTGCAACGCCGGAATTGACCTCGTCGGGGAATCCTCGTTCGCCCCGTTTGTGACGAACCCTCTCATCAACTTTACGACGATGGGCCTGATTTTCTTAAGCGGCCTTGGCTTTCCGGTCTGGTGGGAAGTTCTGGAGCGCGTGCAGGATCTTGTAAAAGGAAAACGGACCCGGAAAAACTTCGTGCGCGGCTTCACGCTCCACACCAAACTGGTTCTGACGACAACCGTCATTCTTCTGTTCGGCGGGGCGCTTCTGATCCTCGCGCTGGACTGGAACAACGCATCCTCGCTTGGCAGCTTAAAACCGGCGCAGAAGGCTATGGCGGCCTTCTTCCAGTCCGTGACGACGCGAACCGCCGGCTTTGAGACGATCCCGCAGGCAAACTTCTCGGACGGCTCCGCGATGGTAAGTATGATCCTCATGTTCATCGGCGGCTCTCCGATGGGAACGGCGGGCGGTGTCAAGACGACGACTGTTGCGATTCTGCTCGTGGTCGTCGCATCCTACATCCGCGGCGATTCCGACACCGTGGTCTGGGGACGGAAGGTCATGGAAGAAAACATCCGCACCGCGGTCGTTATTTTCTTCTTCGCACTGACGATGGCATTCACCGCGACGGTGCTTCTGATCTCTGTCACCGGAAGTCCTCTGCTGGACTGCCTGTATGAGATCGTTTCCGCTGTGGCAACCGTGGGACTGACGCGGTCGCTTACGCCGACCCTTCCGGCGGCGGGAAAAATCATCGTAATTCTGGTCATGTTCATGGGACGTCTTGGACCGGTTACGCTGGCCATTGCACTGCGGCGGAGAAGCGGAAGAAAAGATGTGGATATCCAGCGCCCGGAACAGCGGGTGCTGATTGGATAAAAGAGGAGAAAAAACATGAGTAAACAATACGCAGTCATCGGACTTGGAAAATTCGGCTTCGCCGTGGCGACGACGCTGGCGCAGGCAGGAAAAGAAGTGCTCGCGGTCGATAAAGACCCGGAGCTGGTACAGGAGATCGCCGATCTCGTCACATATGCGGCGCGCGCGGACATCACCGACAGCCGTGTTTTTGCATCGCTTGGCATCAGCAACATGGATGTCGTGATCGTCGGCATCGCTGAAAATATGGAGTCGAGCATCCTCGCCACCCTGCAGGCAAAAGAGGCGGGCGTGCCGCTCGTCATCGCAAAGGGCATGAGCCAGATGCATGCCAATATTTTGAAAAAAGTCGGCGCGGACCGCGTCGTGATGGCGGAGAGTGAGACGGGCATCCGCCTCGGAAAAAGCCTGATTTCCGGCGGCTTCCAGGACTTCTTCATGCTGTCGGATTCGTTCTCCATGGTAGAGCTTCCCGTGCCGGAAGCGTGGACGGGGCATAACCTCGAGGAGCTGGATCTGCGGAAGAAATACAGTATCAACGTAATCGCCGTCAAGGACGGGGAAGACATCCGTGTCACGGTCAATCCGAAGACGCTGCTCCGCGCAGAGGAAGTGCTGATTCTGGTCGGCGAAAACAAAGAACTTGCCAAATTGATGAAAAACAGGAAATGAGGGGACCATTCATGATTACAAGCAGCAGCAATGCACAGGTAAAAAACATTATTGCGCTGAACAAAAAAGCAAAAGAACGCCGGGAGCAGGACGTTTTCGTGGCGGAGGGCTGGAAAATGTTCCAGGAAGCGCCGCGGGAATGGCTGAAAAAAGTATATGTGTCTGAGAGCGGCAGCAAAATGCATGAAATGCCGTCCGACGGGACAGAATACGAAGTAGTGGACGACCGCGTGTTCCAGTCCATGTGCGACACGAAGACGCCGCAGGGTGTTTTAAGTGTGATCCGCATGCCGCATTACACCGAAGAGGAGGTGATGGACAACGGAAAGACACCGCTTCTGATGGTACTTGAGGATCTGCAGGACCCTGGAAATGTTGGAACAATCATCCGCACCGCAGAGGGCGCAGGAGTCACCGGCATCATCATGAGCCGCGGTACCGCGGATATCTTCAATCCGAAAACGATCCGTTCGACGATGGGCTCGATCTACCGTATGCCGTTTCTGATCGTCGACGATGCGGTCGGATTTGTAAAAGGCTTAAAAGCGCGGAAGATCTGTACGTACGCGGCACATCTGCACGGCGTGCATTCCTACCGCGAGGAGGATTACACAAAAGGAACGGCATTCCTGATCGGAAATGAGGGAAACGGCCTGACCGATGCAATGGCAGAGGCCGCCGAGTGCCTGATCCGTATTCCGATGGAAGGAAAAGTGGAGTCGTTAAACGCAGCGATTGCATCCGCCGTTCTCATGTATGAGGCACACGGCCAGCGCGCATAAAAGAAAGAGCGTTATCGGTTTTCTTACATTTCTCTTAACCTGCCGGAAACCTACTCGACAGAACCGGTATTTTGAGCTAAAATAGAAAGAGCAGAGTCCGGGCTGAATTTCTGTCAGTCCGGTAAAACTGTAATATTTGCCAGAAAAGCAAAAGCTGTTTTGGGAGGAAGGAAAAATGAGTGAGAAAAAAAACATCAGTAAAAAGGAGCTCCGAAGAAGAAAGCGGAAGCGTGCGCTGATGATCAAAACAGGAATTCTATGTGTTCTGCTTGTCATCTTCGGCATTGGAATCTGGGCTTTGGCCGGAGGAACAGAAAAAATCCAGCAGAAAGCACAGGAAAAAGAGGATCAGAAAACAGCAGAGGTGGACGGTTCCGTATCGTCGGACAGCACGGGAAGTGCTGAAGCGCCGACAACGAAAGCACAGATTATGGCGGAAGCCGATGCACTTGCGCAGACATACGATTACGATGGAGCCATTGAAAAGCTCCAGAGCGTAGAGGGCGCAGCGACCGACGCGGATATCATCACAAAAGTAGCAGAGTACACCAGCACGAGAGATGCCTGTGTGCGCGTCAACGTCAACGAAGTAACCCACATTTTCTATCATTCTCTTGTAGTCGATCCGCAGAAAGCTTTCTATCAGGACAACGCACAGACCGCAGGCTTCTGCCAGTGGATGACCACCGTGGATGAGTTCAACGCGATCACCCAGCAGATGTACGACAGAGGATATGTCATGGTTTCGATCAACGATCTCGTGAAAAAGACCGTAGATGATGACGGAACCGTTCATTACGAGGAAGGGGACATTTACCTGCCGGAGGGCAAGAAAGCATTCGTTCTTTCTCTGGATGACCTTTCCTATTACCACTCTTACGACGGACGCGGCATTGCCAGCAAGATGGTAGTCGGCGACGACGGAAAACCGACCTGCGAATACATTCAGGATGACGGAACTGTTGTGACCGGTGCTTACGACTGCATCCCGCTGATGGATCAGTTTATCGAAGCGCATCCGGATGCCGTATACCACAATGCGCGCGGAACCGTAGCACTGACCGGCTACGATGGAATCCTCGGATACCGCACCGACGGTGATTACAAGACGAGAGAAGATCTGACGGATGATCAGGTAGCATGGCTTGATGCACACCCGGATTTCGACTGGGATAAAGAGTGCGAGGAGGCGAAAAAAGTAGCCGATGCGATCAAAGCAGACGGCTGGACATTCGCAAGCCATACCTGGGGCCATATCCGTGTCGGCGACAAACCGATCGAGACGATCCAGGCGGATACCGAGAAATGGCTGACGTATGTTGCACCGCTCATCGGCGGAAGCGATATCATCATCTTTGCACATGGACAGGATCTTTCCGACTGGCACGATTACACGATGGACAATGAGAAGTTTGCTTACTTAAAGAGTCAGGGCTTCAACATTTACTGCAACGTAGATTCCTCCCAGTATTTCGTTCAGGTAAGAGACAATTACCTGCGTATGGGACGAAGAAACCTGGATGGATACCGTCTGTACCAGAACCTCTACGGAGGCGGCGAGGACAGAACAAGCGATCTGTTTGATTCTGCCTCTGTTATTGATCCGCAGCGGCCGACAGATCCATCTCTTTACAATTTAGGTTAAAGAATTTTGAAAATGAAAAAGATCTCACAGAACTTTCTATTATTTATAGAAGAAAGTCTGTGGGATCTTTTTTTCAGCAGGGCGAACCGTTTACAGATATTTTTCTACGAGCGGAAACGGCAGAGGCCCGAGACGGAGCAGTTTTTCATGGAAACCGATCAATGAGAATGAGTCACCTTCCTGTTCCCGCACTTCCGAGAGGAGCTGCGAAAACGAGAGCGATCCGACACAGTATTTCAGATAGTTCGCCGGTGTCTCGAGAATATACTGATATAAAGAGGCAGCGGCCGACGCATCCGTGATGCCGAACTGCGCCAGAAAGGCTGACGCATCCGAGAGGAGCCATCCCTGGCTGTGGATTCCGAGATCCAGCAGCGAGCAGAGGGTAAGATGCACCGAGCGGTTCAGATACCAGAGACGGCAGAGCGCCTGCGTGTTTGCATCGAGATTACGTGCGGCGTAGCGGCAGGCATATGATTCAACGTAGGTTGCCCATCCTTCCACATAACCTGACGGCGCGTAGAGATGGCGGATCAGAAGCGGGTCGGAGCGCGAGAACGAGACGGTCTGGTACAGATGGCCGGGAAAGCCCTCGTGGGCAAGTGTGGAATACAGTTCGATGCCGGTCATCTCATCCGCGGGATTCAGGTAAATGGAGTTGGGTGAATTGATATCGGCGGGCGGTGTGAGATAAAAGGCGGGGCTTAAAAAATCCTTGAGGGAGTCATCCACGGTCTTTACTTCGTATGCGATACCCGAAAGAACGGGAAAATCTTCAGAAACGGCATTCTGCAGATCGGCAAGCATTTCCTCCGGCGTGGAGAACGGCAGCACGAGCGCCTGCTCGGAGAGGGAGAGCGACGGATTTTGATCGAGAATGATCTGCATTTCGGCACACTGGTCCGCAAGCTGCTGTGTTAAAAGGCGGGTCAGCTCCTCCGGTGAAGCATCAACACCGACGCGGCTGCGGAGAAGATACGCATAGTAGGAAAGTCCGCCTTCCTGCCGGGAAAGACCACCGGCGTTCTGTGTTCCTTTGCCGCGGAGTGAAGAAAGCGCATCGGAAAGAGAGCGGTAGGCGGGAAAAACACAGGAGGTAAGGAGTTTTTCATGCGTCTGCAGACAGAGATTCCTTTCCGCCTCAGAAAACAGTGAAGACGCCTGCAGTTTATTCTGAAAAACGGTGTGGAGCAGATGGCTTTCCGGTGTATCCGCGTCGGCGAGAAAAGCACTGCACTGGTGGATAATGCCATCGACCGCAAGGTCATTCTGAAACACGCCCTGCCGGGATTTTTCCTGTTCGAGTGCGATGAGGTCGGAGAAATAGCGCGGGAGATCCTGCAGAAGATGGAGGTAGTCGGCGATATCCTGCTGTGTGCGGAACGGGTACTCTGCGAGCAGAATGGGAAGCTGTGCCTGAATCCCGAGCGACGGACCGAGCGGTTCCGCAAGAAGGCTGGTGCTGCCCGGCATTTTCTCGCAGTCCAGCTCGTAGAGCAGAAGATCGAGCGTGATCTGATTTTCCGCGGAGAGGCGGTTGCGATGAAAGGATGTGAGCGTTGTTTCCACACTCTGCAGCAGGGCATCATATGAGGTGCGGTCAGGGATGGAAATCGTGCCGAACGAGGCGGTGCCGGGGGCAATTCCGCGGGAAGCCGGATCAGCGAGGGTATAGTGGAGCGTGATGGCAGAAGAGGTTACCTCGGAGTGGAACCGTTCCTCCACATACGCGAAAAACCGGCGGTTCTCACCAGGGGAAAAGAACGGGGAAAAATACCAGAACAGCAGGGCGAAAAGAAGTCCGCCGCACAGAAGCAGAGGGAACAGGATGCGGCGGTGCAGAGAAGCTGGTTTCATAGAATAGGCTCCGGTGCGGACAGTTATCATAAAGTATGAAAAAAATGCTGATTTTATGCGCTTTTTCCGTGGCCTTTCATTTGACTTTCCAAAACGGCTTTGCTATAATCAGTAACGAATGAAATAAGGGACTTTTCAGTGCGGAACGGATTTGAAAAAGAATCCGCGAAGATAAAAGGGAATCAGGTGGAAATCCTGAGCGATCCGGTCACTGTAAGCAGGGAGTGTTAGCTGCAGAAATGCCATTGTGCGAAACGCATGAGAAGGCGCGGCTGCCGTGAAGATCTGCGAGTCAGGAAACCTGCTGGAAAGGTTAGTGAATCGCTTCCGATGAAAGCATATATTCATGGAAAGATGTACGAAGCAAAATCGGACATCTGCTTTTTTGTCGCCATGCGTCCGAAAAAGAGCTCCGGTGGAGAAACTCTTTTGCAGAAAAAGCAGATGTCTGTTTGTCTTTTCGCAGAAAAAATGTGTCCTCAAAAACAAGATTACTTGCAGGGAGACATCATTGACGGGGACAGGCACCGCCCAGCTGCCTGAAAAAGTCAGACGGAATCCGGAGCAGATGCGCGAAGGAGATCCGAAGAAAAGGAGAAGTTATGAAAGGAAATTCAAGCAAATTTCTGGCACTGCTGCTGTCGGCGTCCATGATCATGAGCCCGACTGCCAGCGTATTAGCAGATACGCAGGAAAAAGCAGCACAGACAGAAAGCAGCGCAGCCGCAGAGGAAGCGCCGCAGAGCGAAGAAACAGCAGAGACGGCAGAACCGGAAACAACACCGGCAGAAACCGAGAGCAGTGAAAGCACTGCAGAGACTCCGGCAGAAGAGCCGACGGAAACACCGGCCGCGCCTGCAGAGGATCAGACACCGGCAGGATCTGACGAGACCGAGACACCATCCGCAGATGAGGATGCTTCGGAAGATACTGCAGAGGACACTGCAAAAGACGGTGAAGAGACTGCCGATACCACAGAAAAAGAGCCGGAAGCAGCAGATGAGACTTCCCAAGATGCTGGAAAAGAAACACCGGCAAAAGAAGAAACCAAAGATGCTGTAAAAGAGAATACCAGTCCGGCGGCAGAACAGCCGAAAACGGAAGTAAAAGAAACAACCAAAAATGAGGCATCCAATACAGCCGAGAAGAAAGAAACAAAAGTAGCGGAAGCAGCAAAACCGGCAGATGGTGAGTATGAGACTTCTGCAGAAGCAACCGGAAGCATGTTCCGTGTGATTTCTTCCAGACTCATCGTAAAAGATGGAAAACTGAAAGCATCCATTCTGCTGAGTGGAACCGGCTATGATTACCTGTATACGGGAACAGCAGCAGAAGCTGCCGCAGCAGATGAAAAGAGCTGGATTGCTCCGACAGGAAGCGAAACCTATACGGATACGAAGACCGGTGCAGAAAAGACCGGATATCGTTTTGAAATTCCGGTGGAAGAGCTTGACAAACAGATGGATGTTGCCGTTCGCTCAGCCAAGAAAAAAACATGGGCTGATAAAACCGTTACGATCCACAGCACCGCTGCAATCCCGACCGTAACCCCGGAACCGACCGAGCCCCCGGCCCCGAGTGAAACACCAGGCGATGATTCTTCCGAGACACCAGTCAGCGTAGAAGCACCTGTTGTAAAGGACAACGGTCAAGCATTCAAAATGTTCCTCATCTCTGAGGCAACCATGATCAACAAGGGCGACAAACTTGTTCTTACCCTGAAAACAAACAACACATCGTTTGATAAACTGTATTTTGGAAATAATGATGACCTTGCAAAAGCACCGGTTATTCAGGGAATGCAGGAAGCAAACGACGGTTTTTCCTTTGCGTTTGAAGTAGATGCTGACAAAGCCGGCACAACCGTTCCGATTGTTCTTGGAAAGAAAGACGGAACCTGGTATACGAAACAGCAGCTTTACTTTGTGATTCCGGGAACGAAAACACCAGATGTTACACCAACCCCGGAACCGACCGTAACCCCGGAACCGACTGAGATCCCGGCACCAACCGCAACGCCGACCCCGGAGCCATCTAAAGTTCCGAATGGCATTTACAGCGGAACCGCCGAGACGGGTGCTCAGATGTTCAAAGTAGTGGCTGTGGAGCTGACCGTAAAAGACGGTGATATGAAAGCTAAGATCACCTTAAGCGGTGTTGCTTATGACTACCTGTATATGGGAACTCCGGAAGAGGCAGCTGCTGCAGATAAGAGCGCATGGATCGCGGGCATCGGAACAGCGGATTATACGACCGATGACGGACAGACCAAAACCGGAATGCAGTATGAAATCCCGGTAGCAGCACTTGATCAGCCGCTTACCGTTGCATCCCATTCTGAAAAACGGGACAAATGGTATGCAAGAACCATCACCATCGCATCAGCAAGTCTGAAAAAGACCTCAGATCTTCCGGCAGATGAGACAAACAAAATTGCAGACGGTATCTACGAAGCAACTGCTGAGACTGGTGCAGCAATGTTTAAAGTAGTCAAAGTAAAACTGACTGCAAAAGATGGAAAAATGACAGCACTTATCACCTTAAGCGGAGTAGGTTACAATTACCTGTATCTGGGAACAGCAGCAGATGCAGCAGCAGATAAGAGTGCATGGATTGCATCCAAAGGAAAAGGTGAGTACACCTTAAACGGCGAGACCAAAACAGGACTGCAGTTTGAAATTCCGGTAGAAGCACTGGATCAGGGCCTGGCAGTGGCAGCTCACGCAGTAAAGAGCGGCAAATGGTTTGACAGAACCATCACGATCGCATCCTCCAGCCTGAAAAAGACCGGAGATCTGCCGTCGGATGATTCCAACGATCCGAAACCAACCCTCGTTCCGACCAAGACCCCAACCGTATCTCCATCCGAGACACCGGTTGTAAAACCGACCAGCACTCCGACTCCGGCACCGACCCAGAAACCGGCCGATACCAAACCGGAGCAGGAATCCAAATATGAGTCTGACTTAAGCGGCGGCACATCCAAAGTAGACAGTGCAACCACACTGGCAGACGGCGTTTACACACCAGACGGATTCTCCTTCTCCGGCGGATCCGGAAAGGTAACCATCTCCTGCAGCAAGATTACTGTAACGAACGGACAGGCTTATGCAACGATCGCATTCAGCAGTCCGTACTACGGATATGTAAAAGCAAACGGAAATAAATACATGGCAAATGTCAGCGGCGGAAGCAGCATCTTCACCATTCCGGTTGAGCTGAACAAGAACAATACCATCATCGGTATGACCACCAGAATGTCCGTTGCCCATGAGATTTCCTACAACATCTTCATCTCCCTGGCAGCAGCAAAGAAGGGCGGCAGCACTTCTTCCAGCACAGGATTTGTAAAAGCAGACGGAACAATCTCCACGATCAGCACCGATAACTCCAAGCTGGATACCACCGCTCCGGAGATCATGGGACTGGAATACAAAGCAGAGACAAAACTTGCTTACGCAGAGTACTTCAAGATGTATCATTACGACGAAGGTATCACCCTGCTGGAGATCGATATGACAAAAGATACCGAGCGTGATCCGGAGAAACAGACCGAGGACGACAAGAAAGCAGAAGATACCAATACCGCAGCAGCAGAGGATACCGCAGCAGCAACCGACGAGGAAGAAGCGGCAGCAGCATCCGATTCCAAAAAGACCAGCACTGAGAAAGCGAAAGATCTGACCGAAAAGACGAAAGAGCTGTACGAAGGCAATGTTGTCAAATATCTGATCGTTCCGAAAGATGTTGAGATTCCGGCAGGACTGGACAAAGATATGATCGTGATCCAGCTTCCGGTTGAGAAAGCATACGTAGCATCTGAGGATGCCCTGAAACTTCTCGACGAGCAGTTAGACGCAGCAGAGAGCATTAAAGCAGTCGGCATGGAGCAGAAAGACTGCCAGATCGAAAAAATTGCAAAAGCAATGGAAGACAAAAAAATCTCCTTCGACGGAGCATTCGATGATCTGGACTACAAAGCTCTGGTAAAAGACGAAATTGACTTTGCAATTCTTCCGTCTGAGTTCCTTCCGGGAAATGCAAAAGATGAGGAAGATACTGACGCAGCCGACGAGACCGCAGATACCAAAGCTGAGGATCAGAAGGACGATAAAGACGATAAGACAACGGATGAGAAAGCAGACGAAGACAAGACTACGGAAGAACTTCTGAAAGAGGAAAATGAGCGTCTGTCCGACACCGCAGAGCGTCTGGCAACCCTGACCATTCCGATGCTGGTTGACCGTTCCGCAGACGAGAAGACCGATCTTGCGAAAGCAGAGTGGCTGAAAGTCTACGGCGTGATCTTCGGATGCGAGGATCAGGCAAACGAGCTGTTCCAGCAGATGGTAAAGGCAGAAGAGAATAAATAAGTACAATAATTTGCAGCAAAAAATGAGAAAGGGCTGCTGCCGTATGGCAGCGGCTTTTTCTTTAAGAAAGGAATATCAAATGACAGGAAAAAACGAAAGAAAGCTGAAAAAATGGGCCGCACTTTTTCTTGCAGCAGCGATGTCACTGACGGCCTGCGGCAGCACCGCATCAACGGGAAGCAGCACATCGTCCGCGTCGGGCACTTCGGCAGTTTCTGAGAGCAGCACATCCACAGCATCCGCAGCAGACGTTTCCGAAAGCCGGACGGAGAGCACATCCGTCTCGGAAAGTACGGCTGAAAGTGAAAGCACCTCCGAAGCCACTGCTGCGAGCAGCACCTCCGGGAGTGATACCGCATCCGCGGATGGTTTCGCAACGACAGACGATGTGAGCGACGCACCGGACATCACCGGAATCACCATCGAGAGCCAGATGGTCCTGAATTACGCCGAGTGCTTTAACGTATACTACTGCACAGACGGCTATAAACTGATCGATGTCAAAGACGGCGCGCAGTATCTGCTCGTCCCGGACGGAAAAGAGGCGCCGGATGACCTCGATTCCGACGTAATTGTAATCCATCAGCCGCTGGAACGCATCTACATGGCAGCAACCTCTCCGATGGCGCTGTTCGATGCCATCGACTCCCTCGATACGATTCGTCTCTCCGGTGAAACCGCAGACAACTGGTACGTACAGGATGCCGTTGACGCGATGAATGCCGGAACGATGATCTTCGCCGGAAAATACAGTGAGCCGGATTACGAACTTCTGGTCAGTGAGAACTGTGATCTGGCCATTGAATCCACGATGATCCTCCATTCCCCGAAGGTACAGGAGATGATCGAGATGCTCGATATTCCGGTCTTCATCGACCGTTCCAGCTACGAATCCCAGCCTCTTGGCAGAACCGAATGGATCAAACTCTACGGTGCCATGCTGGACAAAGAGGAGGAGGCAGCCGACTTCTTTGCAAATCAGGCAAGTGTTGTGGAAAATCTGAAGGATTTCCAGAATACCGAAAAAACGGTCGCTTTCTTCTATATTAATACGAGCGGAGCTGCCGTTGTGCGGAACCCGGAGGACTATATTTCCAACATGATCGAGCTTGGCGGTGCGCGCAACGCCTTCCGTGATCTCCAGGACGACAGCGGAAAAACATCCGTGCCGATCACGATGGAGCAGTTCTACGATACGGCCGAAGATGCGGACTACCTGATCTACAACGCAAGCATCGATTCCACCGTCAAAACCCTGGACGACCTGCTGGCAAAGGATTCCATGTTTGCCGATTACAAAGCAGTCAAAGAGGGCAACGTCTGGACAACCGAGAAATCGATGTATCAGGCAACCGATAAAATTGCACAGTTTACCAACGACATTAACCTTCTGGTAACGGGCGGCGATCCGGATCAGATGGTATTCTTAAGAAAATTATCCTGATGGAGGAACGTATGTCAGAGAAAAAAAATATGACAGGAAAAGAGAACAGTTTCCATATGGAAAACTTCCGGCGCCGTTCGCGGTATGCCGCTGTGTTCCTGGTGCTGATTCTGGCGTTCGCCGCCATCACCGTGCTGAATATCAATTCCGGAAACGTAAATATTTCGATTCCGGAAATTTTCCGGATTCTGCTGCGGCGGACCGGAGAGGGGAAAGCGTACAATATTATCTGGAAAATCCGCCTTCCGCGTATTCTGATGGCGGCAATCCTAGGCGGTGCTCTGTCCCTGTCGGGCTTCCTTTTACAGACTTTCTTTGAAAACCCGATTGCCGGTCCGTTTGTTCTTGGAATTTCCTCGGGAGCCAAAATGGTCGTGGCGCTGACCATGATCTTTTATCTGGAGCGGGCGCGCAATATCACATCTTACACGATGATTGTTGCAGCATTCTTAGGATCCCTTCTCTCCGTCAGCTTCATTCTGCTGATGTCCCGACGGATCAAAAATATGGCAGGACTTCTCGTCGGCGGTATTATGATCGGTTACATCTGCTCGGCGGTCACGGATTTTGTTGTCACCTTCGCGGAGGATTCCGATATCGTCAACCTCCACGGCTGGTCACAGGGAAGCTTCTCCGGCATGAGCTGGAGCAACGTAGCGATCTCTGCGGCTGTGATCGGCATCACCTTTGTCATCACGTTCCTGATGGCAAAACCGATCGGTGCATACCAGCTCGGTGAGGCGTATGCGCAGAGCATGGGTGTCAACATCAAAGTATTCCGCATCGCGCTGATTCTGCTTTCGAGTATTCTCTCCGCATGCGTCACCGCATTTGCCGGTCCGATTTCGTTTGTCGGCATTGCCGTCCCGTTCCTCGTCAAACAGAGCCTCGGCACATCGCGTCCGCTCGTCGTAATCCCGGGAACGTTCCTCGGCGGAGCCGTCTTCTGTATGATGTGCGACCTGATCGCGCGTATGGCGTTTGCACCGCTGGAGCTGTCCATCAGTACGGTCACATCGATCTTTGGTGCGCCGGTCGTCATTTTCATGATGCTGCGCCGGAAAAGGGGGTAAGAGAATATGAATGAATATTATTTTCATCTGGACCACCTGACGGTCGGCTATGATAAGAAGCCGCTGATCAAAGATATCTGCATCAGCATCGAAAAAGGCGAGATCGTTACGCTGATCGGACCGAACGGTTCCGGTAAATCAACGATTCTGAAAAGCATCACCCGCCAGTTAAAGCTGGTCGGCGGAAATGTGGAGTTTGACGGGAAAAACCTGCATGAGCTTTCGTTCCGCGAGTTGTCCACGAAGATGGCCGTTGTGCTGACGGAGCGCATGAAGCCGGAGCTGATGACCTGCCACGATATTGTGGCAACGGGCCGCTATCCGTACACCGGACGGCTCGGCATGCTGACCCGCGAGGATGAGGAGAAGGTCGAGAAGGCGATGCGCGCCGTTCATGCCGAAGAGCTCGGCGGCCGCGATTTCAACGCCATCAGCGACGGCCAGCGCCAGAGAGTGCTTCTTGCGCGTGCGATCTGTCAGGAGCCGGAGGTCATCATCCTCGACGAGCCAACTTCTTTCCTCGATATCCGCCACAAGCTGGAACTGCTCGCGATTCTGCGCCGCATGGCAAAGGAGAAGGGCATCACCGTCATCATGTCGCTGCATGAGATCGATCTGGCACAGAAAATTTCAGATAAGATCATCTGCGTCAAGGGCGATGCTATTTCCCATTTCGGCGCACCGGAGACAATTTTCCGCGAGGATATCATCCGCGAACTGTACGAGATTGACAATGGTTCGTTTGACCCGTGCTTCGGAAGCATCGAGCTGCCGCGGCCGGAGGGAACACCGCGCGTCTTTGTCCTCGCAGGCGGTGGAACGGGAATCCCGGTGTTCCGGAAACTGCAGAAGGAAAATGTCCCGTTTGCGGCAGGCGTCCTGTATACGAACGATATCGATTACCAGCTCGCCCGCATTCTGGCGATGGAGACGGTAACCGAAGCACCGTTTCAGGAGATCGGCAACGAGGCATTTGCCCGCGCCTGCGAGCTGATGAAGAGCTGTGAACGTGTCATCGACACCGGCGTCCCGGTGGGCATGTGCAACCGCCGGATCGAAGAGCTGAGGGCAGAAGCAAAGCGGCTTGGAAAGCTGGCAGAGTAAAACAAAGAAAAATCCAATCAAAATCTCCTGTATGGGAACGAAACAATCGTTTTCCGAACAGGAGATTTTCTTTTTGCAGCCATTGTAAAAACAGCAAAAGAACACGAAAAATGTAATATTAAATTGTACGAAAAATTCACACAATTCAAGTCAAAAACCAACAGAGATTGACACTTAAAAAGTCAAGTGCTTTGTAAAATCTTTTGGCGAAATAACGGTTTTCTCTGTTATGACCAAAACACGCGTTCTGATTTCGCAAAATTTAAACACATGCTTTCCACACCGTTTTTCGTGGATAATGTGGATAACTCGGTGTATAACTTGTTTTTAGGCATGTTTTCGGTGGTTAACTATGTGGATAACTTGTGGACGGGATGTTTATAAAATTGGCCCGTGTGGGAAAAAACCGGTTTCTTTGTGCAATTTCGACAAAAAGAGGTTTTAAAGTTTTACACGACTGACATGAAAGGTTTTTCAGATTTCAGAAACTACGGAAAAACAGAAAAAAGCAGGCAGTTCTCCGTACAATACGAAGAATGCCTGCTTTTGCCGTATTCTATTCGAAAGAAGCCATCAGTGGCTGATCAGATATTTCTCTACCGAAGTCACACAGTTCGCGCCGTCGGCGGCTGCAGTGATGATCTGACGGAGCTGCTTCGTGCGGACATCGCCTGCGGCGAACACGCCCGGCACGCTCGTCACACCGTCTTCGCCGGCTTTGATGTAGCCAGCCTCATCGGTTTCTACGATGCCTGCGATCAGTGCGGAGACCGGAACGATGCCGACGGCAATAAACACGCCGTCTACCGTGATCACACCGGCTTCCCCTGCCTTTTTGTTCGTTACCTTCACGCCGGACACCATCTCGTTTCCTTCGATGGAATCCACAACCGTATCCCACACCATTTCCACATTCGGCAGTGCCAGCAGTGCATCCTGGAGAACACCGGCTGCCCGCAGTTCATCGCGGCGGTGGATCACGTAAACCTTTTTGCACGTTCTGGCAAGGAAAATCGCATCCTCCACGGCGACATCGCCGCCGCCGATAACGGCAACGGTTTTGTCTTTGAAAAATGCGCCGTCACACGTTGCACAGTAAGAGACGCCCATGCCGGAGAGTTCCTTTTCACCAGGTACATTTAACGCGCGGTGCTCCGCACCGGTTGCAAGAATGACCGTTCTGGCATGATACTCATTTTTTCTCGTGCGGACAATCTTGATCTCTTCGTCAAGAACAAGCTCCTTCACACGCTCGCGGGAAAATTCCGCGCCCATTTTTTCAGCGTGTGCGCGCAGCGTGCTTCCGAGATCCATGCCGCTGATGCCCGGAAGGCCGGGATAGTTGTCTACTTCATAGGTATTCAGCACCTGGCCGCCGCTTGCAAAGTTTGCCTCAATCGTAAGAGAAGAGAGCTTTGCGCGTTTCGCATAAATCGCGGCAGAAAGACCCGCCGGGCCGGAGCCGATGATGATAACGTCGTATAAGTTTTCCATAAAAATCCTCGTTTTCGTCTGTAGTAAGCTGCCATGCAGCCATTTTTCTGAAAGTATCGTTACGGAGCCGGTGTTTCGGACGGTTCCTGACTGTCGGAAACGGAAGATGAATCTTCCGCGGAAGTTTTTTTGGCTTCTTCTTCCGGCGCTTCCGGCTGGTTGTGAACCACCTTGATGCTGCGTACCAGCTTCAGATCGTTGTCGATGCCGATTTCAGTGTAGTCCAGCTTTTCGTCATCACTATAGAATGTGTAGAGTGTCAGGTTACTATCCTCTTTTTCCGTTTTTTCTGATTTGGCATCCCCTGCCTTCGCCAGAAAATCGCTCTCGGAAGTGCCGAGCGTGATGCCGTTTGTGATTGAAATCGGAATCTTTGTCGTATCGAGATCGCCGTACAGCGAAGTAACAAAACAGTTGCGCACTGTCGTCGCCTCCGCGCCGTAATTATGTACGGTGCAGTAAAGCTTCTGACCGCCCTTTTCCAGCGTGACGTAGCCGTATTTTCCGTTTAAAACGGCCGTATCGGACTCTTTCGTATTGACGGTCCAGTCGTGGTCCAGAAGTTCACTGACCGGAACGGGAAGATGATAGAGTACATCGTCAAAGCGGACGGTCCAGTCGTTGATTTCACTGCTGTCGGCTTCCGGTGCCTGGTAGGCCTCCACTTCCGGTGTTGTGGCATCGCTGACACCATCGAGCGCTTTTGCATCAGCCGTGGTCGTAAAGTTCTGCATATCGAGGGAATACAGAATTCCCGTTTCGTTATCGAAGCCGAGCGTGATCGTCTGGTACAGCCCGTACTCATACGTGAACTGCACAGAGGTATCGGTCTCATAACGGTCCTTTGGCGCACCGTAGATGCTTTCCGCATCCTCCATCAGCGACTGCTGCAGGGTGACGCCGTTCGGCAGGCCGACATAGATATTCTGGCCCTCAGCGGTCGAGGTGTCGATGTGAATGCCTCCGATCAGGCATTCCGCCACTGGCTTTGCCGTGGTATCCGGATTGGCAATATCGACGGTAATCTGGTTTCCGTCCTTTTCAAAACTTTCGCCCTCTGAGAAGGATTCCGGCTGGATTTCCTTCGTGTCGTCGCCGCTGTAGACCCAGCCAAGTGCTGTAAAATCCGCGTAGGATTCCGGAATTTCGTATGTATCGCCCCAGATGGCAAGCTGAAAACTGTTCAGGTTCTTCGAGAGATCCACATCGTATTCCGGAATCTCATCGGAATCGCCGGAGGCCGCCAGATTGTCTTCGGGGTCGTCATCGTCGGTACTCTGACTGATGGTTGTGATCGGAATCGTTTCTGTTTTCTTTCCGCAGCCGCTCGTTCCCACGAGGAAAGCGGCAAATACTGCTGTTAAAACCCAACGGTATTTTTTCATCAAAACCTCCTCATAATAAATGGTTAAAAATATTTGAAAGTTACTTCATGTAAGTAACGATATCAGTTCCCCCTATTCTATCACATTCCGCTTCGTTTTCCAATGTCTGAAGCGGATTTGAGAAAAATGGTTTTTCAAAAGCGCGGTACGGAATACATATTTAGTAAGGAACTGGAAAGGGCAGAAGTCTGGGAGGAGGCTGTGTATGCGTTTTACAAAAATGCAGGGCTGCGGAAATGATTATATCTATGTAAATGCCATGGAGGAGCGGGTGGAGAGTCCGGGGCGGCTGGCAAAAGCGGTAAGTGACCGCCATTTCGGCATCGGCGCGGACGGGCTGATTCTGATCGGGGCATCCAAAACAGCAGATTTTTCGATGGAAATGTACAACGCCGACGGCTCGAAGGGCGCGATGTGCGGCAACGGCATCCGCTGTGTGGGAAAATACGTGTACGAGCATGGGCTGACGAGAAAAACGACGCTGACTATCGAAACCGGCAGCGGAAACCGTGTGATTCATCTGCAGACGGGGGAGAATCTGAATGAGATCTGTCAGGTGACAGTGGAGATGGGAACGCCGGAATTCCGCGCCGCACAGATCCCCGTTGTTTCTCTGGGGGAATATGTGCTGGAGCATAAAATTACCGTGTGCGGGGAAAATTATACGATGACCTGCCTTTCGATGGGAAATCCGCATGCGGTGATTCCGGTGGAAGATGTGGAAAAAATATCCATTGCAAAGACCGGTTCCGCTTTTGAACACCTTTCCTGCTTCCCGGACCGTATCAATACAGAGTTTATCCAGACTTTAGATCAACACACAATAAAAATGAGAGTCTGGGAACGTGGGAGCGGTGAAACGCTGTCCTGCGGAACGGGAGCGTGTGCGGCAGCCGTCGCGGCGATGCTTTCCGGCTGTGTTTCGGAGGGAGAAACTGCCGTAGAACTGCGCGGCGGCAGGCTTTTCGTTACATGGGACCGGACGAAAAATAAGGTCCTTCTGACCGGCCCGGCCGAGACCGTTTTTGAAGGAACGCTTGCAGAACGAATTTGAAAAATGCAGATTTCTGTCTGCACGAAAGAGCAGTATGCAATATTCTGAAAATAAAAACTTACAGGAAATGCCTTTTCTTTTCAAAAGAAACATGCTACAATATGTGGTGCCCGCTACAAGAAAAGGGTGGGGGACACACAAGATATAGTGTTTGATTTGGAGGACACCACAATGGTTTATATTATCAAAAAGGACGGCACCAAAGAAGAATTCGACGCGCAGAAGATCGTCCGTGCCGTAAATAAATCCGCACAGAGAATCCTGTATACCTTCTCACAGCAGGAGATTGACTTTATCTGTAAGTTCGCAACCGAGCACGTATATTCCCTTGGAAAGACCGAAATTCCGATCAGCGATATGCACAATATCGTGGAGGGAGCACTCGAAAAAGTAAACCCGGCTGTGGCAAAAAGCTACCGCGATTACCGCAATTACAAAACTGATTTTATCCATATGATGGACGAGGTCTACACGAAGAGCCAGTCCATCCGCTACATCGGCGACAAGAGCAATGCCAACACCGACAGCGCCCTCGTTGCAACGAAGCGAAGCCTGATTTTCAACGAGCTGAACAAAGAGCTGTACCGCAAGTTCTTCATGAACCGCAACGAGCTGCAGGCCTGTAAGGACGGTTACATCTACATCCACGACCAGTCCGCACGTCTCGATACCATGAACTGCTGTCTGTTCGATGTCGGAAACGTTTTAAAAGGCGGTTTCGAGATGGGAAATGTCTGGTACAACGAGCCGAAGACACTCGACACCGCATTTGATGTCATGGGCGATATCGTCCTCAGCACCGCTGCACAGCAGTACGGCGGCTTTACCGTGCCGGAGGTGGACAAGATCCTTGCTCCGTACGCACAGAAGAGCTACGATTACTACGTAAAAGAGTTCCTGAAATATACCGACGCATCCTGGGAGGGTGCACAGGAGAAAGCCATCGAGTATGCGATCGACAAAGTAAGAAGAGAGTGCGATCAGGGATGGCAGGGAATTGAGTATAAACTGAACACTGTTGGATCTTCCCGCGGTGATTATCCGTTCGTTACCGTGACCCTCGGCCTTGGAACGAGCATGTTCGAGAAGATGATTTCCATCTCCCTTCTCGAGGTCCACAAAAACGGACAGGGCAAGAAAGGCCACAAAAAGCCGGTGCTCTTCCCGAAAATCGTCTTCTTATATGACAAGGCAATTCACGGAGAGGGCGGCATCGCAGAAGATGTCTTTGAGGCAGGACTTGACTGTTCCTCTAAAACCATGTATCCGGACTGGCTGTCGATGAGCGGCGAGGGCTACATCGCCGAGATGTACAAGAAATACAAGAGAGTCATCAGCCCGATGGGATGCCGTGCTTTCCTTAGCCCGTGGTACGAGCGCGGAGGCATGGAGCCGGCAGATGAGAACGACAAACCGGTCTTTGTCGGACGTTTCAACATCGGAGCCGTTTCCCTTCATCTTCCGATGATCCTGGCAAAATCCCGTTCCGAGAACCGCGATTTCCACGAAGTGCTCGACTTCTACCTCGAGATGATCCGCGATCTGCACAAACGGACCTACGATTACCTCGGCGAGATGCGTGCATCCACGAACCCGCTGGCTTACTGCGAGGGAGGTTTCTACGGCGGCCACTTAAAACCGTCCGACAAGATCCGCCCGCTGTTAAAGCCGATGACCGCATCGTTCGGTATCACGGCGCTGAACGAGCTGCAGGAGCTTTACAACGGAAAATCTCTTGTTGAGGACGGACAGTTCGCACTCGACACGCTGAAATATATCAACGACAAGGTTGCCGAGTTTAAGAAAGAGGACGGCATCCTCTATGCGATCTACGGCACACCGGCAGAATCCCTGTGCGGCCTGCAGATAGAGCAGTTCCGCAAACAGTACGGTATCGTCCGCAACGTTTCGGACCGCCCGTATGTGAGCAACAGTTTCCACTGCCACGTAACCGAGGACATTACCCCGATCCAGAAACAGGATCTCGAGGGACGTTTCTGGGAGCTCTGCAACGGCGGAAAAATCCAGTACGTGCGCTATCCGGTCGGCTACAACAAAGGCGCGATCAAGACACTGATCGAGCGTGCGATGGAGCTTGGCTACTACGAGGGCGTCAACCTGTCCCTGGCTTACTGCGATGACTGCGGCCACCAGGAACTCGACATGGATGTCTGCCCGGTCTGCGGTTCCAAGAACCTGACGAAGATTGACCGTATGAACGGCTATCTTTCCTACAGCCGTGTCCATGGCGACACCCGTCTGAACGAGGCGAAGATGGCAGAAATTGCGGAAAGAAAATCCATGTAATCATCCATGAAATAATCAATGGAACAATCAATGGAATAATCAAAAGCCTCTGAGAAAAGTCCGGTGTGAATGTGACTTTCCTCAGAGGCTTTTTGGGTATTGCATCCGGTGGAAGCTGCCGGCGGCAGGGACTGCAGATAATGTGAGAATTAATCTTCGATATCGCGGGTAATATTGCGAACCCAGATGTACTTTTTATAATGATGATAAACGGCAGGAAGCTTTACAATTTCATCGAGATTTACAATGCAGTAAACCACCATAACCGGAAGCTTCAGCCAGAAGGCGGCAAGAAAGCCAAGCGGTACAGAAAAGCACCACATAGCGCCGATGTTTCCCTGCATATCAAATTTCGCATCGCCTCCGGCACAAAAGATACCGTCGAGAACGGTGGTGTTGACCGATTGTGCCATCAGGTTCAGACCGCAGAAGAGAAGCATGTACTGCAGGTACTCGGCTGCGGTATCGGAAAGTGGGGCAAAATGAACGATGGCTGGGGAAATGAGCATCAGCAGGCCGCCGGTCACAATGCCGATGGCAATGGAGAGATGGCTTAAACGTCCTCCATACTCGCGGGCTTTTTCCAGCTCGTTCGCGCCGAGCAGATTTCCGATCAGAACCCCGGCACCACCGCTCACACCGCGGATCAGGCAGGAGAGGAGGCTCTTGGCAATCGAGGTGATGGAGTTTGCCGCAACGGCATCGCTTCCCATATGTCCCATGATAACGGAGTACAGAACGTAGGCAATTCCCCAGACGAGGGAGGCCGCAAGCACGGGAAGCGTGTAGCGCCAGAAGTCTTCTGAAAGTATTTTCCCTGCGGAAGAGAAGAGGCGGTTCCAGAGAATCCGTACACGCTCCGGTTTCTTTGTCTCGAGATAAGCCCAGATCAGTTCCACAACGCGGGCAGCTACCGTTGCATAAGCTGCTCCGCGGATCCCAAGTGCCGGAGCACCGCAAAGACCGTAGATGAGGATGGCATTTAAAATGATGTTCAGTACAACCGCAGTGGAACTGATGCGGGAGCTGACTGCTGCATGACCGGTGTTTTTCAGCAGGATCAGATAGACCTGCGAGATACCGCAGAGTACGTAGGAGAGTGCAACAGCGCGTAAATACTGGCTTCCGCTTGCAACCAGGGCCGCATCATTTGTAAAGATGCGCATCAGCATTTCGGGACAGAAACCGGCAAGGATGGTAAACAGGCCGGAGAACAGCAGGTTGGTGCGAAGTGCGATCGGAATCACTTTTTCGATCGAAGCGGCATCCTGTTTCCCCCAGTACTGCGCTGCCATAATACCGGCGCCCGCCGCGATGCCTGAGATAAAAAGGCTCAAAACAAACTGCACCTGTCCGGCCAGTGAAACAGCAGACAACGAAGTCTGATCAATCCAGCCCAGCATGATCGCATCCGTTGCGCTGACGAGAGCCAGCATAAAATTCTGGATCGCAATCGGAAGGACGAGGAGTTTTAGTTTCTGGTAAAATTCGTCCTTAAAATTCATTCGTGTTTTCATAAAAATTCCCCCAAAGTATAAATAGTAGTTTTTGCTGTATTATAGCGGAAAGAAAATGGAAAAACAATGGCTAAAACAAGCTATTTTCTGGTCAATGTTGACATTCCCTGTATAATATAGAAGAAAAAGAACTTTTCCGGTGCCCGTGTCCGGTACGCCGGAAAGCGGAGAAGAAGTTTGATCAGAAAATCAGGTTTCCTTCAGCAGAAACTCCAGGATTTCTGCTATCAGAATAAATATGCCGGCAGCGGCTGTCTTTATAAAATCCAGAAATCCATGCAGGAGCTGGAGAAGCTTTTGAAAAAGAAAGATAAGAAACGGAAGTAGGTTCGGCTGCCATTGGAGCCGTCGTCGAAACAAACGGAAATATACGAAAAAATTGTGAAATTTAATAGAATTATAAGACCTGTTTTCGCTGTTTTTAACAAAAGTAAAGAAACAGTGAAAAAAAGGTTGCTTTTTTCGGCAGAATCCTTTATAATCTTATTTGTGTTCAGCGAGTGGATCATCCAATGAAACACAGAAAAACAAAAGTAAGCGCCTTTAGCTCAGTTGGTAGAGCAGTAGACTCTTAATCTATTTGTCCAGGGTTCGAGTCCCTGAAGGCGCATCGAAAGCACTGTTTTTGCAGACCTGAGAGCTGCGGGGACGGTGTTTTTCTTGTTTTACGGGCGGAATACCGAAAATCTACGTATCAACTTTTCCTATCATCATAGCATCTCCAAATGAGAAAAACCGGCAGCAGAGGGATCCTTTCTGACATGGATCTTTCCGCTGCCGGTTTTGTCTTTCAGAGCAAAAAATTTAGTAGTTCTTCAGCCCGTTCGCCGAATCAATAATGATCTGGCAGCCCGGCTGAACATTTTTCAGAATCGTGATCATCTGGTCTTCCGGGACAGAAATGCATCCGCCGGTCGGCCGGTTTGTGCTGCAGTGCAGGAAGATGGCAGAACCGACACCCGGAGTGCAGTTTGGATTGTAATCGAGGGACAGAACGTAATGATAGGCCGGATTGATCTCGATGATGTGCTCCGCGGAATTCCAGGCTTTCGGTGTTGTCTTCGTCGTGACGAACTGATTGTAGTATCTGGAATTTACATCATCGACCCAGTAATACGTATCATCCACCTGGGTATAGGAAAGTTCCGTTCCGGGATTCGGGAGAATGCCGAAGGCATACGTAAAGCTGAACTGTCCGCGCGGTGTTTTGCGGTTCCATTCGGTAGTTTCGCCTACACCGCCGTATCCGACATAGCCGCTTGTACAAAGATCCTCGTTCCAGGTGCCGTCCGCATCTTTCGTTACCATGGCCACTGTCACACTGGTGCCGCCAGAACTTTTCTTTTCATTTTCAAATCCCCCTTACATGCAGAAATGTTTTTTACAGAAACCGTGCCTCCATCTTACAGATCGGGTTTCCGATTGAGGAAAACTTCTCCTCATATTCCGTCATTACATTTCCTTCTGAGAGAACCACATCGTGGTGCAGATCGTATGTGAATGCAGTGAGTTCCCATCCCTCTGCATTTTTCATCTCCTCAAGAGAGAAGTCAAACAGATCTTTATTATCGGTTTTGAATTCCAGTGTTCCGTCCTTCTTTAAAATCTTCTCGTACCGTGCAAGAAACTCATGCGACGTCAGTCTCCGCTTCGCATGGCGGTCCTTCGGCCACGGATCAGAGAAGTTGAGGTAAATGCGGTCCACTTCGCCTTCTGCGAATACTTCCGGAAGCTGGCGCGCGTCCATGCGGATGAAAAACAGGTTTTTAAGTTCTGTTTCTAATTTTTCACGTTTCTGTACCGCGCGGAGCAGTACGCTGTCGTACATCTCAATACCAATGTAGTTGATCTCCGGATGCAGAACCGCCATATCCATCAGGAAGCGTCCTTTTCCCATTCCAACCTCAATATGAATCGGATTTTCATTTCCAAAAACCTCAGCCCACCGTCCCCGGCAGCTCTCCGGTTCCTGCACAACGAACGGACAGGAAGCAATCACATCTTTTGATCCTCTGATATTTCTAAGGCGCATATGCGTAAAATTCCTTTCTTAAGTGATAAATATTAGAATAAAAGCCAATCATATCTAGTATATCATAGCTCCCGAAAAAGCAAAACAGAAAAATCCCGTTTTCAAATTTTCGAAGTTTTCAAAATACTGTATACAATATCAACCTGCACATAGCATTTCTTATCAGCAATATGACAATCGGATTGGATCCATATCGAAATCATATGAGGGGCCATCTTTTGGCTATTGATATTGGAAGAAAAAATATGACCCATTGTCTATTTTTAATCAAAAAGTCGATCGAAATCCCACTTTTTTTTACGATTTCAATATGTCAACTTTGGAAAAAAAGGTGTAGAATACTAACAGCAAAGATGCAGGAGTTTCTCCTGTACTTTTTGCCCTGTATATCAAAATTGGTCAGTGGACCAGGTTTGATTGTTATGCAAATATCATAAGGAGGGAAAGCGATGCTATGGAATCTGTAATTAACAAACTTGCAGAGATCGAAACGGCTGCTACTAAGATTATGCAGGCTGCCGAGAATCAGAAGAAGCTCCAGGATGAGCAGCAGGAAGAGCGGATTGCAAAATTCGATGCAGATCTGGAAGCAGAAACGGCAAAGCGGATTGAAGAGATTACAACGAAACTTCATTCTACTACAGATGCGGATCAGAAAAAGCAGCGGGACTCTGCCGCCGAACTTCTATCTTCACTGGACGCTTATTACGAACAGAATCACGGAACACTGTCCACGCAGATTTACGAAAACATTATAAGGAAGTGAAACGATGAGCGGTCTATTATCCTACAGCGGCCTTACCACAAAGATAAGAGCCATGCAGAGCCATCTTTTAAACGACCAGAATTTTCGGGAAATCGTGGAACTGGAGAGTGTACCGCAGGCAGTTTCTTACCTCAAGCAGCATAAAGGCTATGAGGATCTGTTTGAGGGCTACAACGAAGCTGACCTTCACCGGGGTCAGATCGAGAAAATGCTGCGCCTGACGGTGTACCGGGATTTTTCCAAGCTGTACCGTTTTGCAAATGTGGAGCAGAGAAAGTTCCTTGCGCTCTACTTTAAACGATACGAAGTGTCCGTTATCAAAGAATGCCTGAACACGGTATTTGATCACCGTGATGTGGTATTGAACCTGTCCATATTCGACGAGTTCTTTAACAAGCATTCCCAGCTGGACATCAATCTTCTGGCGTCCTCCAGGACGATCGAAGAACTGATTGCGAACCTGAAAGGGACAGAATATTATGCCCCGCTGTCGCAGCTCGCGGATATCGAGCGTCCGACCCTGTTCGACTATGAGATGACCCTGGATCTGTATTACTTTGCACAGATGTGGAAAGACAGATCAAAAGTAGTGACAAAGCGGGATCTGGAAGAGCTGACCGCTGCATGGGGAAGCAAGTTTGACATGCTGAACCTTCAGTGGATCTACCGTTCCAAACGCTATTATCACATGACCAGCGCACAAATCTACGCCCTGCTGATTCCGGTTCATCACCGGCTGAAAAAGGATGTGGTAAAGGCACTGGTAGAAGCCGAGAATATGAGTGCATTTTCCCAGCTGCTGGAACAAACCTATTATGCGAAACGGTATGATTCCTTCAAAGTCGATACGCTGGAATCCATGTATGCAGCCATTATGAAGCACATACTTTCCAGTGAATCCAGACAGGATCCTTATTCCGTTGCCACCATATACTCATACCTCTATCACAAAGAGCACGAGGTAAACCGGCTTATTATTGCACTCGAGTGCGTACGTTACCGTATCAGCGCTGACGAGGCAATGCAGCATATCGCAAAAACTTAATACACGGGGAGGTGTACTCATTGATTGTCAAGATGAAATTTTTGAGCATCACCGGGCCGAAAGCCGACATTGACCGTGTGGTCAACACTTATCTCTCAAAATATGAGATACATCTGGAAAACGCTCTGACGGAGCTGTCTACGATGCAGAATATCACACCGTATATCCAGATCAACCCATACAAAGAGACCTTAAAACAGGCGGAAGATTTTACAGCACTTCTGCCGGAAGACAAGCGTACCACCACGAAAAGACTTTCCCTGGAAGATGCCATCAACTGCGTCCACGGATTGGATCACACCCTTGGCCAGTTGAACCAGGAGCGTACAGAACTGGAAGCAAAAAAGAAAGACTTGATGGAAAAAGCACAGAAAATCGAGCCGTTCCAGGATCTGCACTGCAATCTTTCCTCCATTCTGGATTTCCACTTTATCAAATTCAGATTCGGAAAGATCACAAAAGAGTATTACAACAAGTTTGAGAGCTACTGCTATGAGAACAGCGATACGGTATTCTACCGCTGCCATTCCGATGAGCAGTATGTATGGGGCATTTACTTCTGCCCGAGAGATCAGGTCACGAAAGTGGACGCCGTATTCTCATCCCTGCACTTCGAAAGAATCTACGTTCCGGACGAGTACAGCGGAACGCCGGAGGATGCTTACGCAGCACTTCAGGCAGAAATCAAAAAGACAGACGATGCACTCAGCGAGTGCTCACGGAAACTGGCAAAATGCCTTTCAGATTCCGCAGAGGATCTGGTTGCAGCAAAAGAGCAGTTAGAGCAGCTCTCCGGCAACTTTGATGTCCGTCGCCTGGCAGCCTGCACGAAATCCAAGAAGGAAACCTTCTATATCCTGTGCGGCTGGATGTCGGAAAAAGATGCCGCTTCCTTCCAGAAAGACATCGAAAACGACACGAATCTCTTCTGCTTCATCGAGGACGATGCAAACAATGTTCTGCGTCAGCCGCCGACAAAGCTGAAAAACCCGAAAATCTTCCGTCCGTTTGAAATGTACGTGAAGATGTACGGACTGCCAAATTACAATGAAATTGACCCTACGATTATCGTAGGACTTACCTATGCCTTTATTTTCGGAATCATGTTTGCCGATGTAGGACAGGGACTGTGTCTGCTGATTGGCGGCGCACTGCTGTACCACTACAAGAAGATGGATCTGGCAGCGATCATGAGTACCTGCGCGGTATTCTCTGTGATCTTCGGATTCCTGTTCGGCAGCTTCTTCGGATTTGAGAATGTCATACCGGCCCTCTGGCTGCATCCGAAGGAAGCGATGACAACGCTTCCGTTCATCGGTTCGATGAACACCGTATTTGTCGCAGCGGTTGCATTTGGTATGTTCATGATTCTGACAGGAATGGTTCTGCATATGATCAATGCAGCAAGAAACCATAAGCTCGGCGAGCTTCTGTTCAGCCAGAACTCCCTGGCAGGCTTCATTTTCTACGGAGCCCTTGCCGTTACACTCGTTCTCCTGTTCAGCGGCCATAAAGCTCCGGCTGTCGGCGTGATGGTAGTCATGTTCGGTATTCCGCTTCTTGCGATCTTCTTAAAAGAGCCACTGGAGCGTATGGTAGAGAAGAAGGGCAATGCATTTCCGGAGACCGGAAAGGGAATGTTCTTTGTACAGGCATTCTTCGAACTCTTCGATGTGCTTTTGAGCTACTTCTCCAACACAATTTCCTTTGTCCGTGTCGGCGCATATGCAGTCAGCCATGCGGCTATGATGGAGGTTGTCCTGATGCTCGGCGGAGCAACAGGCGGCGGCAGCATCAGCTGGCCGGTTATTGTTCTCGGAAACATCTTCGTTGCCTGCCTTGAGGCACTGCTGGTAGCGATCCAGGTACTGCGTCTGGAGTATTACGAGATGTTCAGCCGGTTCTATGAAGGAGACGGAAAACCGTTTGTTCCGTTTTTGAAAAAAGGCGAGAAATAAAAGAGGATTCAGAGCCATGCGAAATGGAAGTGAATATGGCGGGAAGCTGTATCGGGAAAAAGTGAAAATGGCTCCGGATCGCAGCAAAGAGTAAATTTAATGAATTAACTTCAGGAGGAAAACTATTATGAACTCAGCATTTGTACAGGTACTTACTGCAATCGCAATGGTATTAACCATCGTTGTTCCTATGACTTATTACTTCAAAGGTGAGCACAACAAAAATCGTTACAAAAAATCTCTGGCAGCCAATGTAAGCGGCTTCTTCGGCCTTCTGCTGATCGCAACCGTTGTTTCCTTCGCAGGCGCAACAACTGCATCTGCTGCAACAGAAGCAGGCGCTGGTCTTGCAACCGGTCTTGGTTACATCGGTGCAGCTCTTGTTACAGGTCTTTCCGGTATTGGTTCCGGTATCGCCGTTGCATCTTCCGCAAGCGCAGCTCTTGGAGCAATCAGCGAAGACGGCAGCATCTTTGGTAAATCCATGATCTTCGTAGCTATGGCCGAAGGTATCGCTCTGTATGGTCTGATCATCTCCTTCATGATTCTTGGTAAACTTTGATTCCAAAACCGGAAGGTATTGATCTTCACCTTAAGTTGGAGGAATCATAAATGAAAATGTTCTTGATCAGTGATAACGTAGACACTCAGACGGGCATGCGCCTGGCCGGAGTGGAAGGCGTTGTCGTTCATGAGCGCGAGGAGCTTTATGATACACTGCAGAAAACACTGGCAGACAAAGAGATCGGAATTATTCTCCTTACAGAAAAGTTCGGGAAGGAATTCCCGGACATTCTGGAGGATGTCCGCCTCAACCATAAGCTTCCGCTGCTCATTGAAATTCCGGACCGTCACGGTACCGGAAGAGCGCCGGACTTTATCACTTCCTTTGTAAATGAATCTATTGGATTAAAACTGTAAGAATGCCCTGGAGGTGACACACATTGACTACTGAGGAAAAACTTCAGAATTTTTATAATCATTCCCTGGACAGTGCAAACCGTGAAGCAGAACGTGTGATCGGCGATCACCAGAAAGCTCTGGATAAGATCTTCGAGGAGCATAAAGCAACCGCAAGACGTCAGGCAGAAGAAGAAGTTGCTGCCGAGACCGAGAAAGCAAAACGTGATGTCAACAAGACACTGTCTGCGGATCAGCTTCATATCAGACGGAAGCTGTCCCGTAAAAATCTGGAATTAAAAGAAAAACTGTTTAAAGAAGTTCGTGAAAAACTTACCGCTTATAAAAAGGATCCATCCTATGAGGAGTATCTGGAGCGCAAAATCCGCGAAGCCGTTACATTTGCCGGAAACGACAAACTGACCTTATATCTGGATCCGTCAGACGAAGCTCATAAGGCTTCCCTGGAGCAGAAACTCTCCGTAACCCTTACCATTTCGGCCATGCCGTTCCTTGGCGGCGTGCGCGCGGTCATTCCGGAGAAAAATATTCTGATCGATAATTCCTTCGAGACCCTTCTGAACGAAGAGCGGGAGAATTTCATCTTTCACGGAGGTGTAGAGCATGAATAAAACCGGAGTTATCTATGGAATCAACGGTCCGGTCGTATATCTGAAAGGAAACACCGGATTTAAAATGTCCGAGATGGTTTACGTTGGTAAAGAACGTCTGGTCGGCGAGGTTATTGCCCTGACAAAGGATACCACCACAGTACAGGTTTTCGAGGAAACCACAGGACTGAAACCAGGCGAAACAGTTACCGCATCCGGAGATGCCCTCTCTGTTACACTGGGACCTGGAATCCTGAACAACATTTTTGACGGTATTGAGCGTCCGCTGTCCGAGATTGCAAAGCAGTCCGGTAAATATATCAGCCGTGGTCTTACCGTAGATTCTCTGGATACAGAGAAAAAATGGGATGTCCATGTAACTGTTTCAGAAGGCGAAGAGCTGATGGGCGGCGCAATCATTGCAGAGACACAGGAGACCCGTTCCATCGTACACAAATCGATGGTTCCGCCGGATGTCAACGGCACGGTTATCTGGGCTGCCAAAGACGGAAAGTACACCATCCTTGACCCGATTGTAAAACTGAAACTGGAAGACGGCACCGAAAAAGAGATCACACTGGCACAGAAATGGCCGATCCGTGTACCGCGTCCAACCCTGAAAAGATATCCGGCATCCGTTCCGCTGATCACAGGACAGCGTATCCTGGATACGATGTTCCCGATCGCAAAAGGCGGCACAGCAGCCATCCCTGGCGGATTCGGTACCGGAAAAACCATGACCCAGCACCAGATCGCAAAATGGTCTGATGCCGATATCATCATCTATATCGGATGTGGAGAGCGTGGAAACGAGATGACACAGGTTCTGGAGGAGTTCCAGGAACTGATCGACCCGAAGAGCGGCAACCCGCTAATGGACCGTACCACCCTGATCGCCAACACATCCAACATGCCTGTTGCAGCCCGTGAGGCATCTCTGTATTCCGGACTGACACTGGCTGAGTATTACCGCGATATGGGCTATGATGTAGCAATCATGGCAGACTCCACATCCCGTTGGGCAGAGGCACTCCGTGAGCTGTCCGGCCGTCTGGAGGAAATGCCTGCCGAGGAAGGTTTCCCGGCATATCTGGCATCCCGTCTGTCCGCTTTCTATGAGCGTGCCGGCATGATGCAGACCCTTTGCGGCGCAGAGGGAAGCGTATCCATCATCGGAGCTGTATCTCCGCAGGGTGGTGACTTCTCCGAGCCTGTTACCATGAACACCAAACGTTTCGTCCGCTGCTTCTGGGGACTGGACAAATCTCTGGCTTACGCCCGTCATTTCCCGGCGATCCACTGGCTGACCAGCTACAGTGAATACCTGCAGGATCTGTCGCCGTGGTACAAAGATCACGTAAACAAAAACTTTGTAGATATGCGGAACCAGTTAATGGGAATCCTGAACTCCGAGAGCTCCCTGATGGAAATTGTAAAACTGATCGGTAGCGATGTTCTTCCGGATGACCAGAAGCTGACCCTGGAAATCGCCAGAGTTATTCGACTGGGCTTCCTGCAGCAGAACGCATTCCATCCGGATGACACCTGCGTATCTCTGGAAAAACAGTACAAGATGATGGAAGTTATTCTTTATCTGTACAAGAAATCCAAAGCGCTCGTGACGATGGGCATGCCAATGTCCGTACTGAAAGAGGACAAGATCTTCGACCGCGTCGTTTCTATTAAATACGATGTACCGAATGACCGTCTGGATCTGTTTGACACATACAAAAAAGATATCGACACCTTCTACGATAAGGTACTCGAGAAGAATGGTTAAGGAGGGAATTCATCATGGCAATTGAATATTTAGGCCTTAGTGAGGTCAATGGCCCTCTGGTTGTTCTGGAAGGTGTAAAAAATGCTTCCTACGAGGAAATCGTAGAATTTACCGTAGACGGCAATGAGAAAAAACTGGGACGTATCGTTGCTGTATACGAAGACAAAGCTGTTATTCAGGTATTTGAGGGAACTTCGAGCATGTCTCTTACCAATACCCATACCCGTCTGACCGGACATCCGATGGAGATCGGACTTTCCGAGGAAATTCTGGGACGTACCTTCGACGGTATCGGAAAACCGATCGACCGCATGGGACCGATTGACGCAGAGGTAAGAAGAAACGTCAACGGCCTGCCGCTGAACCCGGTTACCCGTAAATACCCAAGAAACTATATCCATACCGGTATCTCTGCAATCGATGGTCTGACCACCCTGATTCGTGGACAGAAGCTGCCGATCTTCTCCGGAAACGGACTTCCGCACGACCAGCTGGCAGCACAGATCGTACAGCAGGCATCCCTTGGAGATTCCGATGAGAAGTTTGCAATCGTATTTGCCGCTATGGGTGTTAAATACGACGTAGCAGAGTTCTTCCGCCGGACCTTTGAGGAAAGCGGTGTATCTGACCACGTTGTTATGTTCCTGAACCTGGCAAACGACCCGGTTGTAGAGCGTCTGATCACTCCGAAGGTAGCACTGACAGCTGCCGAGTATCTTGCATTCGAGAAAGGCATGCATATCCTGGTTATCCTGACCGATATCACATCCTTCTGCGAGGCTATGCGTGAGGTTTCCTCCTCCCGTGGAGAGATTCCTTCCCGTAAAGGTTATCCTGGATACCTGTACAGTGAGCTGGCTACGCTGTATGAGCGCGCCGGAATCGTACAGGGCGTAGAGGGATCCGTAACACAGATTCCGATCCTGACCATGCCAAACGATGATATCACGCACCCGATCCCTGACCTGACCGGTTACATCACCGAGGGTCAGATCGTACTGGACCGTCAGCTTCACGGCCAGTCTATTTACCCGCCAATCAGCGTACTGCCGAGTCTTTCCCGTCTGATGAAGGATGGTATCGGTGAGGGCTACACAAGAGCCGATCATCAGGACGTAGCGAACCAGCTGTTCTCCTGCTATGCAAAGGTAGGAGATGCGCGTTCCCTGGCATCCGTTATCGGTGAGGATGAGCTTTCTCCGATCGATAAACAGTACCTGGTATTCGGTAATGAATTCGAGCATGAATTCATCGGCCAGGGAATGGATGAAAACCGTTCCATGGAAGATACGCTGAACAAGGCATGGGAGCTTCTTGGACTGCTTCCGAGAGAAGAGCTCGACCGTGTCAACACCAAGGTTCTGGATCAGTATTATCATCCGACCACCATTGATGCAGTAGCAAAAGCAAAGGCAGAAGCCGATGCCATGAATGAGTAAGCGAGAGGAGTGAGATCGGAATGGACCCGAATACCTTTCCTACCAAGGGAAACCTGATTCTTGCAAAGAACTCTCTGAAACTTGCCCACATGGGTTACGAGCTGATGGACAAGAAGCGGAATATTCTGATCCGCGAGCTCATGGGCCTGATCGATGAGGCAAAGGATATTCAGCGTCAGATTGATGTGACGTTCCGCGAAGCATATGCGGCGCTGCAGATTGCGAATATGGAGATCGGTATCACCAACGTACAGACCGTGTCCTATACCGTTCCGGTGGAGGAATCTATCCGGATCAAGACAAGGAGTATCATGGGCGTGGAAATTCCGCTGGTAGAGGCTGATCAGTCCGGACAGGCCCCAACGTATGCTTACTACAGCACGAAGGAGTCCCTGGATCAGGCAAGACAGGCCTTTGAAAAAGTAAAAGACCTGACCTTAAACCTTTCCATGATTGAGAACTCGGCGTACCGCCTTGCTGCGGCAATCAAGAAAACACAGAAGCGTGCCAACGCGCTGAAGAACATCACGATTCCGCATTACACCCAGCTGTCCAAGGATATCGCGGACGCACTGGAGGAGAAGGAGCGCGAGGAGTTCACACGACTGAAGGTCATCAAACAGAGAAAGAACAAGGCAAGCTGATAAGGCTTTCCCGGAATAGAGATGAAAAACCCGCTTGGGCCGCGAAGAGATTTGCGGTGCCGGGCGGGTTTTTATGTGCCATGCAAAAAATATGTTTTTGGATGCACTTTTTGTGCAAAAATTTTATAAAAATTTTCTATCTTTTTAAAACGGTCTTTGCTATAATACGTAAGGCGATTGTAAAGAAAAGTTAAGATTTTGTAAGCTGTAATGCTTTTTGGAGGTAGGAAGATGAAACACAAGAAACAGAAAAAAACGAAAAAAGCAGGGCGCATTCTGCTGGCTGTGTTTGCAGTGGTGATCGGAACGCTTGGCGTGCTGCTGTTTACGTCCGAGCGCTGGATGCGGAAAACATGGCCGAATCTGAGCATGGAAGAGCTTGTTTACCAGTTAAAGGCCCCGATTGCCGGAACCAGCCATGATCTTCTGATGAGTTATGTCTGCTCAAGTGCGCTGATCGCAGCGGCAGCACTCATCCTTCTGATTCTGGTCAGCATTTTTCTTCGGGAAAAACGCAAAGCCCATGTGGCGTTCGGGATGATCTGTATCGCGGCAGGAGCCGCCAGCATCGTCTATTCCATCAATGACGTGTGGGCAGCACTGGACGTAAAAGATTATCTGAAAAATCAGAGCACGTACAATACCGTGGTAGAAGACAACTACGTAGATCCGGACCGCGTGAATATCACGTTCCCGGAACAGAAACGAAATCTGATCTATCTCTATCTGGAATCCATGGAGAGCACCTATGCAGACAAAGCCTCCGGCGGAGCATTCGATAAAAACTATATCCCGGAGCTGACCCAGCTTGCCGCAGACAACATCAGTTTTTCCAACACGGAGCTGCTTGGCGGCGGCCAGCCTACCGTAAACGCAACCTGGACCATTGCCGGAATTTTCGCACAGACCTCCGGTCTGCCTCTCAGCATCGGAATCCAGCGAAATGAGATGGCATATCAGACCAGCTTCTTCCCGGAAATCAATACCCTGGGTGATGTCCTGGCGGATGAAGGCTACAAGCAGTATTTCTTCATCGGTTCAATCGGACAGTTCGGCGGCCGGGAAGAGTACTTTAAAGAGCACGGTGACTACGAAGTAGACGATTACAACTGGGCTATGGAAAAAGGCCTGATCCCGGAAGGATATTACGAATGGTGGGGCTATGAGGATGAAAAACTCTTTTCCTTTGCCAAAGACCGCCTGACCGAAATCGCAGCAGAGGGAGAGCCGTTCAACTTCACCATGCTGACCGCAGACACCCATTTTGAGGATGGATATCCGTGTGAGCTCTGCGATGAAGAAAACGACGGTGACAACCAGTACGGAATGGTTCTGCACTGCTCCAGCAAGCAGGTCACCGAGTTCGTTTCCTGGATTCAGCAGCAGGATTTCTACGAGAACACAACGATCGTAATTTCTGGCGACCATCTGACGATGGATTCCGATTTCTGTGAGAACATTGATCCGGACTACACCAGAACCGTATACAACGTGATCATCAACTCTCCGATCCAGCCGCAGCAGGAGAAAAACAGAAGTTTCACCACCATGGACATGTTCCCGACCACGCTTGCCAGCCTCGGCGCCACCATCGAGGGTGACCGTCTCGGCCTTGGAACAAACCTGTTCTCCGGCGAGCAGACGCTTGCCGAGAAGCTGACCTTTGACCAGTTAAACGATGACCTCTCCCAGAAATCCAAATTCTTCGAGAAAATGGAAGAGCAGGTAACCTCCATCTGGACCAAAACCGACGAGGGCTGGAAGTTCTACATCGAAGACGAAGACCGCTGGGCCAAAGGCGAATGGGTATCCCTGAACCCGCACCGCTATGCGAATGACACCGAGCAGAGATACTACATCGATGCAAACGGCTATGCTGTCAAGGGATGGAAGCTGATCGACGGAAAGTGGTACTACTTCTCCGTCAAGGGAAGCTACCGCCTCCTTGAAGGACCTTGCGACGAACCGTTTGATGTGGATGAGTCGCAGTATTCTTAAAAAATAGAACATATAAAAACACCGGCTTCCCGGAGACAGATAAAAATCTGTTTCCGGAGAAGGCCGGTGTTTTTTGTTAATTCAGAGAGAGACTACAAAAGAGTGATGTATGATTCGATTATCTTGCCTGGAAACGGTCATAAACGGTTTGCACAATTTCTACTGCACGATCAACATTCATCTGCTTCAGCTGAGCGATAAAATCATCATATTCATCCATAGAAATAACACCTGTGATAAACTGAGATGTTTTTTCGTTTACAATTGTCGTAACATCAGTCATGATTTTGCTGTATTCTTTGTTTTCGTCTGAAGAAATACCCATAGCACTGACATCAGGCAGACAGTTTTCGGTGCCAGCTTCTGCCCAGATATCATAGGAAACAAGATCTTTTTCCGGAACGGCGGCAAGCTCACGTTTCCAGTCCTGCAGGCAGACACGGGAAGGTGGCATAGTGAAATAAGCCATTGCCTGTGCAAAAGTATAATCTTCGTTGGCAGTTACTTTGGAGGTGAAAACTGGAGTTCCGTCTTCCTGATATTCAAAAGTATCGCCCTCGGTACCATAGTTGGCTAAAAGAGCACCTTCCTCGCTGAAGAGATAATCCAGCCATTTTACACAGAGCTCGGCATTTGGAGAATCTGCGGAAACTGTGATGCACGGACCGAGCAGATAATACATATTTAATTTTACAGTATCTTCAGCATTTACTTTCGGGGCAGGAACAGGAACGTACTCGGCATTTGGATCTGAGTTTGCACCTTCGTATGCTGCGATTAATGTGTAAATAGAGCAAAATGCACCGGTTTTTCCTGTGGTAACCATTGCATTGTCCGGAAGGACTGCGTTTGTAGACATAAAGTCAGGATCAATTAATCCCTCACTGTACCAGCGATGCATCATTTCAACATAATCTTTCCAGCCGCTTTCAATCGGTCCGTATTTAACAACGCCGTTTTCCTGATAGAAAGTATTGGAAACTCCATAACCGGCATTTAAGGCATTGGCAAATACATCATATCCAGTATAAGAAAGCGTCAGCGGAGCAGTTGCACCTTCCTGGTCTTTAAAAGCAGTAAGCATGGTTTCCCAGTCATCGTAGGTGACCGGAGTATCCATACCGAGGTCATCGAGCCAGTCTTTGCGGACATACATGCCGGCATATGGTCCCTGCTGTTCTGACATGATCTGATAGATACCGACCATACGTCCGTCATTGGTATAAGCACTGCGCTTCAGATTTTCATCTTCTTCTCCGGCCTTTTCGAGAGCAGCCATATAATGAGGAGCATACTTCTGGATGAGATCTGTCAGGTCCATATAATAGCCATCGTCTACAGCGGCATCAAGACCGTCAGGATAAACATAGGAAGGGCCACTGTTTTTGATCATATCCGGCAGTTCGCCGCCTGCGATCATAAGATTGTAAGCAGATGCTTCGTCTCCAATGGCGGGATGCTGAAATTCAATATGTACATTCGTTTTTTCTTCCAGCTTTTGAAAAAATTCTGTATCACCGAGAGAATCTACAATACTTGCAGCATTGGCATCCATAGGAGTCCAGAGAGTTAATGTTGTTTTCTCATCCACTAATGGAAGAGAAACTTCAGTATCTGCAGCAGAAGTGTCAGAACTTACAGAAGAAGCTGCAGAAGAAGTATTAGAAGAAGCAGAGGTGGAACTGCCGGAAGAAGTGCTGCCGTTAGCACCGCATCCTGCCAGAAGAACAACGCTCTGTAATAAGGCGCCCATGCGTATAGCCTGTCGTATTCTTTTTTTCATACTTGAAATCTCCTTTTCTTTTGATTTTCGTTCTAATGTTCGTGCACGTTACCTGTATTATAAGAGAAAGGTGGGAAAAAAGAAAAGAACCAGTTTTTGCGTCAGGTGCAGTTTGCCGTCAGAATCAGAATTGCCAGAATGTGTTTTGATTGCCGTTTTGCGTGATCCTTGGGCAATTTTGAGACTTTTCCGGGGGTGCGTGCTATAATTTAAGGAAGAAAATGCATGGGGGATGCAAAAGATGAAAGAGAAAAAAATATTTTTATCCGTGATGAAAACGTATCTGGTGTTGGTGATGATCCTGTTGATTGTACTGATTGGCTGTTCTTTTTATTCCTATCAGAGTTTTAAGAGCAATACGAAAAATGCGCAGGTTGCATTATTAAATCAGGTACAGCATGAGATGGACATTCGGCTGGAAAATATTTCAAAGATCAGCCAGCTTCTGGCGGATCATCCGATTGTTCAGGAAATAGCGGAACTGGAAGATGAGCAGCCGGAGTATCAGCTGAAGTATACAGAATTGAATCAGGTTCTGCGCAATGAAAATACGATGCAGCAAAGTGAAGCAGAAACGGTATTGTATTTTAAAAACAGCAACGCTGTGTTTACTGGAAACTATCGGTACCAGGACGAAAATTTGGATGCATTTTTGAAAAAGAAAGGAATTTCTGAAGAAGAATTTCAGAATCTGGTTTCCCTGGAAAGAAATAAGGGAGCATATCAGATTTTAAAATCGGGCACAAAAAGTGCGGTACTGATCCATTTAAACCCAATTTTGGATAAAAGCTATCATCGGGCTGGTGTAGTTATTACGTTTGTTTCTGTCAGAGAGTTTGAAAAAATATTAAACCTGAGTGACTATATTGAGCAGAGTATTTGCTGCATGGAAAACGGAGATCGCTCCCTGATGATTGGTACCGTTCCGGAGGGACAGGATGTGCTGCAGCAGAACAGTTATGAAGAGATTGTGTGCAATTTCGAACCTGTGATGCAGGAAATACAGGGAAAACGATATATTACAATGGGAATATCTTCCCAAAGCGGAGTATGGAACTATTATTTTTCTATTCCAATGTCGATTTTTTATCAGCAGAACAGAACATATTTTATCATTATTGCGGGTGCTGTTCTGATGAGCCTGTTGGCAGGCGTTTTTCTGGCATGGCATTACAGTAAAGCATTTTCAGAACCAATCCAGGAGATTCTGGATACGTTTCGGATGGATGGAGCAGACAGTTATCCTGAAATGATGAAATCCTTGGAAAAAACAATGCTTGTCTATGAGGATAGGCTGCATGACATACAGAAACAGTTAAGAGGAAGTATGCAGCAGCAAAAAGATGAGTTTCTGTTTTCCATGTGCAGAGGTAATATCAATGAGAAAAAAGTACAGGAAAAACTGAGTAAATATGAGATTTCATTAAAAAATGCTCCGTTCGAATTTATGATGTTCCAATACAGGGAGATCGAAGAATCTACATTTTGTGTGAATGGTACGGTAGATTATGATCTGCTGTTGTTTGTAAGTCAAAATGTTATTGAGGAGTTGCTTTGTAAGAACGGAGGGGCTACATTTCGTCATGACAGAATGATCTTGTGTATCTGTCAGCCGGTGGAAGAGGCTGATGTACTCAATCAGCTGCTGAACCAGATCGTTGATTTCCACAAGGATGTTATTCATGCAGAACTGTGTGTGTTCCGCGGAGGCCAGGGCAGTGAGCTAAGCGATATTCCAGAGCTGTTTTTAAATGCGGAGGAAATGGCAAACTATAAGACTTTCTGGGAAAAGGATATTCCGAATATTTTAGACTATCGTGACAGCAAATCCAGGAAAGCGCTGGAAGAAGATTCTATTTCGCTGGATATTCAGAAACGCTTTTTAAATCTGCTGTCCATCAAAGACTACACGAATGCGTATGAACTGCTGACAGAACAGTTAAATATGGTGGAACAGGGAGAAATCAAAAACTTTCAGTTGGAGCGATACAAAATTTATGGTTTGGTAAGCAATCTGTTGGAAGGAATTCCACATGTGGATCAGCTCGAGAAAAACAGCACGGAAGAAGCAAGACAGATCGGTGAGATTCTGGAATCACTTTCTAATGTAAGATCACTGCAGGAGATCAGGGAAAAAATTGATCTTCTGTTTGAAAAAATTATTTCCTATCAGAAGGGAACGGAGAAAGAAGGCTTTCCATGGGTATGGGAAGTGCAGAGTTACATTGAGAAAAACTATGCAGACCCGCAGATGGATGTGCAGTATCTGGCGGAAAAGTTCCATCTGTCAACATCACATCTGAGCAGAAACTATAAAAAAGTAACGTCAATTGGTGTGAGAGACAACATTCATATCGTGCGGATTGCGAAGGCAAAAGAACTTTTGATGCAGGGAATGAGCGTGCAGGAAATTGCGGAAAAGGTAGGATATGTGGAATCCAGAGCATTGATTCGTACGTTTAAACGGTATGAAGGAGTGACTCCGGGCCAATATCGGGAAACTATGGTGCAGAAATAGCAGAAAATGAGTACCACCACAAGAAAAGGCCATAAAAAAGCAGCAGAAAAAGGAGGGAAGCCACAAAAAGTGGTTCTTTCGAACCGGCAGGGAAGACGATACAATCAGATTAATGATAAGTCCGGCGGGAAGAAAGGAGCACATATGAAAACAAAAAAATTTACAAGGAAGGAAATCGTAAAAGACTGGAAGAAAAACAAACTGCTGTATCTTATGGCGGTTCCGTTGATTGCATTTTTTATCGTATTTGCATATCTTCCAATGGGAGGCATCCTGATGGCATTTGAAAATTACAAGCCAAAACTTGGAATTCTCAGAAGCCAATGGGTAGGTCTGGAAAATTTTAAAGACTTTTTTCAATCGGTATTTGCGTGGCGTGTCATTCGGAATACGGTTGTGCTGAGTATGTTGCAGCTGATCATTGAGTTTCCGCTCACGATCATTTTTGCGCTGCTTCTGAATGAACTGAAGGATTCCATTTTCAAAAAAGGTGTACAGATGATTACCTATATGCCGTATTTTATTTCCATGGTCGTTCTGGCAGGTATCATTGTAGACTTTACCAAAAGTACAGGTGTCCTGTCGCAGATCGTTACCTTTTTTAGTGGAAAACAGGTAAATCTGTTATCCGATCCGGCGTGCTGGCGTCCTTTGTACATTGTTTCGGATTTATGGCAGGGACTTGGCTTTGGAAGTATTATTTATGTAGCAGCACTTTCCGGCGTGGATCAGGAACTGTATGAGGCAGCAAAAATTGACGGAGCAAACCGCTGGAAACAGACACTGCATGTAACACTGCCTGGAATTTCCTCCACCATTATTATTATGTTGATTCTGCGAATCGGTTCCATCATGTCGGTTGGATATGAGAAGACCATTCTTTTATATAACCCTCAGGTTTATGAAACCGCAGATATTATTTCCAGTTTTGTTTACCGAAAAGGTCTGGAAGAGTTTAACTATGGATACAGTACGGCTGTCAGTCTGTTCAACTCTGTGATTAACTTCATTATGCTTGTAAGTGCAAATGTTATCAGCCGGAAGTACTCGGAAACAAGTCTGTTTTAGGAGGAAAAAACATGAAAAAAACAAAAACGTCTCTGGCGCGAAAAATATTTATTGTATTTGACTATCTGGTTCTAATTTTTCTTGCAGTTGTATGTTTGCTGCCGATTCTTCATGTGGCGTTTGCATCGGTTTCTGATCCCAACTGGGTCATGAACCAGAGCGGATTGATTTTAAAACCACATGGTTTTACGCTGGAGGGATATAAGCTGGTATTTCAGACAAGACAGTTGATGGGAAGCTATGGAAATACTCTTTTTTATGTGTTTGCATCGACAGCACTTGGAATGCTGATTACTGTATTGGGAGCGTATCCGCTTTCGAAAAGCGATCTGCTCTGGTCGAATGCACTGATGCTGATTATTTCCTTTACCATGATGTTCAGCGGAGGAATTATCACGTTCTATATGGTAGTAAGAAGCCTTGGAATGTACAATACCCGCCTTGCGGTTATTCTTCCGACGTGTGTCAGCGCATTTAACCTTATTCTGGTCAGAACGGCAATGGCAACGCTTCCGAAAGAACTGGAAGAATCTGCGCGTCTGGATGGGGCAGGACCAATTGCTGTACTTTTTAAGATTGTTCTTCCATTGATAAAAGCAACGCTTGCAACAGTAACGCTGTACTATGTAGTTGCAAACTGGAATTCCTGGTTCAATGCATCCATTTTCCTGACAGACCGGGACAAATATCCACTGCAGCTGATTCTGCGGGAAGTACTGATCCGAAACGATACAAGTTCGGCAACATCCGCATCTTCAGGAGAACTTGCAGGACTTGCGGATTCTTATAAGCAAATTATAAAATACTGCACCATTATGGTGGCATCTGTTCCAATTTTATGTTTTTATCCGTTTGTTATGAAGTATTTTAAAAAGGGTGTTATGGTAGGATCAATCAAAGGCTAAGGAGGAAGATCATGGAATTTTACGAAAAAGTCAATCGAATTGCGAAAACAGAAAAAGGAGAAATTGAGGGGATTCCGGGAAATATTCCACAGTATACGGTATTTAAAGGGATTCCTTATGCAAAAGCCCCAGTTGGAGAGCTCCGCTGGAGAGAGCCGCAGGAAACAGAAAAGTGGGAAGGCGTTTATCATGCAGATCATTTCGGACCGATTGCGCCGCAGATGCGCCACCCGAAAGGCAGTTTGTATGGTGATGAATTTTTCCAGTCCGCAGAAGATATGAGTGAAGACTGTCTGTACCTGAACATCTGGACGCCGGAAGTGAAGGAGGAGAAAAAACTGCCGGTTCTGTTCTGGGTACATGGCGGCGGACTCACAGGTGGATATGGATTTGAACCGGAGTTTGACGGAGAAGCTTTTTGCAAAGAAGGCGTGATTCTGGTAACGTTTAATTATCGTCTGGGCGTTCTTGGATTCCTCTGCCACGAGGATCTGGCAAAAGAAAGTGAGCATGGTGTTTCTGGAAACTATGGTCATCTTGACCAGATTGCCGCACTCAAATGGGTAAGAAAAAACATTGGTGCGTTTGGCGGAGATCCGGATAATATTACAATTTTTGGACAGTCTGCGGGTGCATTCAGTGTGCAGACAATGCTTGTGTCACCGCTTACCAGAGGAGATATTGCCGGAAGTATTATTATGAGCTGTGCGGATATCAACTGGCCGGATCCAGGCATGGGGCAGAAACCGATGGAAACAGCAGAAAAACAGGGCGCTGAATTTATGAAAGATGCAGGATGCCATTCCATAGACGAACTGCGCGGCAAGAGTGCAGATGAGCTAATGGCAGTTATGATGAAGGGATTTATGAAATATCCGATGGGAACGGTGATCGATCATTATCTGCTGGATGAGGCAGTATCCGACAGTTATTATCAGGGAAATTACCCGGATCTGCCGATGATGATTGGAAACACCGCCGGGGAATGGACTCTGGTATTCGGCGTACCGGAAGACCCGGAAGTCTGGAAAGAACAGCAGCGTCAGATGATGGGACCTGCAGCGGAAAAATACCTGGAACTGCTGCAGGTAGAGAAAAAAGAAGACATTATGCGCGCGATTCAGGAAAGCCATTCCTGGATGGTAAAAAACAGAGTATTGTGTGAGCTGAATATCAGACATGATCATAAACCGTGCTATCTGTATCTGTTTGACCACGATCTTCCAGGGAACGAGGCAGGATCCTTCCATTCCTCCGAGCTGTGGTATGTATTTGGAACCGTTGCACGCTGCTGGCGTCCAATGACGGGAACGGATTATGATATTTCCAGAGTTATGACAAAAAGCTGGGCGAATTTTGCAAAACAGAAAAATCCAAATGGAGAGGGTGTACCGGAATGGAAGCCATATCAGCCGGAGAATCCTCAGAACATGGTATTTTCGGAAAAGACAGAATGCAAAGAAATCAAAGAACTGGAAGTACAGCGGTATTTAAAAGAAATTATGCTGGAACATGCATAAAAGGCTGAAAGAAAAGGAACCTGGGCAGAAAAAGCAGGTTCCTTTTCTACATAAAAAGACAAATTCCAGGGAAAAATTCTCCGCTCCGCCTTTTGGCGGAATTTTCTGCATTTTTTGGTACAAAACGTATAAAGATTGTGAAATAAATAATTATCAATTGAATCATCTTACAAAACATGGTAAAATATGGCTATCAATCGGCGGACAAAGCGGAAAAAAGAAAGGGGATTTGAAAACAATGGGTTACAAATCAGACATTGAAATTGCACAGGAATGTACCATGCAGCCGATCACAGCGATCGCAGAAAAAGCAGGTATTGATGACAAATATCTGGAGCAGTACGGAAAGTACAAAGCAAAAATTGATTACAACCTGTTAAAAGACACCGATGCGGAGGATGGAAAACTGATCCTTGTTACAGCGATCAACCCGACACCGGCAGGAGAAGGAAAAACAACAACATCCGTAGGACTGGTAGACGGACTCTCCAAAATCGGCAAAAAAGCAATGGTTGCACTTCGTGAGCCATCCCTTGGACCGGTCTTCGGTGTAAAGGGCGGAGCAGCAGGCGGCGGATACGCACAGGTTGTTCCGATGGAGGATATCAACCTTCACTTCACCGGTGACTTCCATGCAATCGGCGCAGCAAACAACCTGCTGGCAGCTATGATCGACAACCACATTTTCCAGGGCAACGCTCTGAATATCGATCCGAGAAAGATCACCTGGAAACGATGCGTAGATATGAATGACCGTCAGCTTCGAAGCGTTGTAGACGGCCTTGGCGGAAAGACAAACGGAATGCCAAGAGAAGACGGCTACGATATCACCGTAGCATCTGAGATCATGGCAGTTCTGTGTCTGGCAAGCGACATCTCAGATCTGAAAGAAAGACTTTCCAGAATCATTATCGGATATACCTACGGAAAAGTAGCTGAGCAGAAACCGGTAACCGCAGGCGATCTGCACGCAGAAGGCGCTATGGCAGCACTCTTAAAAGACGCTCTGAAACCAAACCTGGTACAGACTCTGGAAGGAACACCGGCCATTGTTCACGGCGGACCATTCGCAAACATCGCACATGGCTGCAACTCTGTAACAGCAACCAAAATGTGCCTGAAATTAGCAGATTACACTATCACAGAGGCAGGCTTCGGTGCTGACCTTGGTGCTGAGAAATTCCTCGACATCAAATGCCGTATGGCAGGCCTGAAACCGAACGCAGTTGTAGTCGTAGCAACCGTTCGTGCCCTGAAATACAACGGCGGCGTTCCGAAAGCAGAACTGAACGGCGAGAACCTGGAAGCTCTGGAGAAAGGTATGCCGAACCTTCTGAAACACGTAAGCAACATCACAAACGTATACAAACTGCCATGTGTCGTTGCCATCAATGCATTCCCGACCGATACCGAAGCAGAGCTGAAGCTGGTTGAGGAGAAATGCAAAGAGCTCGGTGTTAACGTTGTTCTGTCCGAGGTATGGGCAAAAGGCGGCGAGGGCGGCGTAGCCCTGGCAGAAGAAGTTGTCCGTCTTTGCGAGCAGCCGAACGATTTCACCTATGCATACGATCTGGAAGGCTCCATCGAAGAGAAACTGAACGCCATCGTTCAGAAGATCTACGGCGGAAGCAGAGTTGTCCTGACCGCAAATGCACAGAAACAGGCAAAACAGTTAGAGGCTCTCGGATTTGGCAACTGCCCGATCTGTATGGCAAAAACCCAGTACAGCCTGACCGATGATCAGACCAAACTCGGCGCACCGACCGGATTCGAAGTTACCGTACGTAACCTGAAAATCTCCGCAGGTGCAGGCTTCATCGTAGCCCTGACCGGTGACATCATGACCATGCCAGGTCTGCCGAAAGTTCCGGCAGCAGAGCGTATCGATGTAGACGCTACTGGAAAGATTACAGGACTGTTCTAATAACACAGGATATTGTCTTGAAAAGACAGAATAGAGCATGAAATGAAACACAGAAAAAAGAGACATTCCTTCGTGAATGTCTCTTTTTTTACGTTTTTATTGCAAAATATTACAAAAGATAATATAATTTCTAATGATAACATGGAGAGAAAAGCAGATATAATATAGTAAGGGAGTTACTTACCAATGACATCGAAGAAAAAATTGAGAAGTCTTCTGGGCGGTACACTTTTTATGGTGCTGATGCTCAGCGTACATCCGACGACTGTTTCCGCGAGTGCTGTGGGGAGCAGCACGGTGATGGACCAGTCTGTGGAGACAGAGGATCAGCAGAGCGGGATACAGAGTGAAACGCAGACACAGGCTTCACAGGACAGCGTTGCTGCTGTGCGGGCCAGTCAGAATGGCTGGGTTAAGGCAGGCGACGGCGGCTGGTATTTTTATGAGAACGGACAGCTGAAAACAGGATGGCTTTACCGGAATGGAAACTGGTACTGGCTGGATCCGGACCGGAACGGCCGCATGGCAGAAAACAGCTGGTTCACATACGATAATAATTTTTATTATGCCAAGGGAGACGGAGCAATCTATAAAAATGGTTTTCAGGAAGTAGATGGAAACCTCTATTATTTCCAGAGCTGGGGCGGCATTCAGAAAAATGTGTATCTCAGCATCAGCGGAAAAATGTACTATGTACAGGAAAATGGTATCGTTGCCCGTGGAATAGTCAGAACAATGAATGGACATGGTGATCTCTGCGCATTTGATGATACTACGGGAGCGCAGATCACACAAAAAGGCTGGCTGAAAAAAGGCACATCATATTATTGGGTAAGAGAAGACGGCGTCCTGCAGACCGGCTGGCTGCTGTACGATGATAACTGGTACTGGTTTGATGATAATGGTGTCATGATGACATCCGGCTGGAAAGAAATCAACAACAATCTGTATTACTTCCGGAGCTGGGGCGGCATTTATAAAAACGGTTTCCAGAGCATCGGAGGAAACGAGTATTATTTCCAGAGCTGGGGTGGTGTATATCGAAACACCTTCTTTACCGTAAAAGGGAAAACCTACATAGCGCAGAATGACGGATCGATCTATCATGCCAGCCAGACCGGCTGGGTTCAGCTGGGAGATCAGACTTACTGGATTAATCAGGATGGTTCTGTTCAGACCGGCTGGCTGAAGCTGGAAGGCAAATGGTACTGGCTGAAAGCGGACGGCACACGTGCTGCATCTGAATGGATCACGTATGACAACAACCGATACTATTTTGACGGTGACGGTGTGATGTACACCGGAATGAAAGAGGTTGACGGAACAAGATATTATTTCCACAGCTGGGGCGGCGTTTACCATAACGAATCTTTTACCTGGCAGGGAAAGAAATACTGGGCAAAGGATGACGGAACCTTCTATACAGGTGTCTGCGATATCAATGGAAAGAAATACTATTTTCTGGAAGACGGCGAGCAGATTACAAAAGAGGGCTGGTATCTGACCAACGGAACGTATTACTGGATCAACAAGGATACGTCGCTTCAGACCGGCTGGGTGAAATATGACAACAACTGGTACTGGATGAAAGAAGACGGTACGATGGCATCGTCTGAATGGATCACCTACGACAAAAACCGCTACTATTTCCGAAGCTGGGGCGGCATGTACACCGGAATTCATACCATCGGCGGAACAAAATACGCATTCCAGAGCTGGGGCGGTCTGTACCATGATCAGACATTTACCATCGGCGGTAAAACATACTATGCCAATTCAGATGGAACATTTGCCACCGGCTGGGTGCAGAACGGCGGAAAAACATATTATTTCGATGAGGACGGCACAAGCCATACGGGCTGGCTGCTTCTGGACGGAACGTATTACTGGATCAACGCCAATGGAACCAGAAGAGATGACGAGCTGTTTCAGTACGACGGAAACTATTATTATGTAGACAAAAACGGCGTTATGGCGACAAGCGGCTGGGTATACTGGGATTATAACTATTATTATCCGAGAAGCTGGGGCGGCATGTACAAGAATGCGTTTATTACCTATGATAATAACCTCTATTACCTTGGATCTGACTCGAAAATGGCAATCGGCTGGCAGTCGATTGGCGGAAATACATACTATTTCCGAAGCTGGGGCGGCATGATAACCGGAAAACAGGTGATCGACGGAAAAACGTATGTGTTCGATGAGGACGGCAAGCTGGTACAGAGTCCGGACGGATTTGAACCGTCCGCGCAGATCGGTGTCCGCACCGTACGGAACTTTCTGAAAAATGCACTGCTTCCGCTTGGAAATACCCTGTATATCTGGGGAGGCGGCCACACAGACGCAGAGGCAGAGAGTTACGGCGTCAATGCGCAGTGGAAACAATTCTTCAATACACAGAATTCCACCTACAACTATTCCGATCATCTGTATGAGTACGGAAAAGGTCTTGACTGTTCCGGCTATGTCGGATGGACCGCACATCAGGTGACGAAAGAGTATGCAACGACAACCTCCACTGGAATGCCGGCCTACTTTGCAAGAAAAGGCTGGGGAACCTGCGTGACAGGCGATACGTCCCAGAAATTTACGCCGGGTGATGTGGTCAGCAAGAGCGGTCATGTCTGGATTGTCATTGGCCAGTGCTCGGACGGCAGCGTGGTTGTCATTCATGCGACACCGCCGTATATTCAGCTTGGCGGAACCGTTTCTTCAACAGGAAGCATTAACAGTGAAGCTATTGAGCTGGCAAATGAATACATGAAAATGTATTATCCGGTTGCGTATGAGCGGTATGGTGTAAAAGTTCTTGACCGGTCCTATCTGACCGGTGTGAATCATTTCACCTGGAGCAGCAGTATCTTAAGTGACAGTGAAGGCTACCGCAGGAAGAAACCGGCAGAAATCCTGAACGATCTGTTCCAGTAAAATATCTTCTATAAAAAATAAGAGAGAATACAAAAAAACTTTGTAGTTCGTGTATTCTCTCTTTCTTTTTGCGCTGGAATTGTCTATACTAGAAGGTGCGTGAAAGACGCAGATCAGAAATACAAAAGAAAAAATCTGGAAAATAAAAATACAAGGGGAGTAAACATGCGAAAGAGCTGGAAATGGGCGCTCTGTCTTGGCGTAGTGTCGTTGCTGCTGCTGGGCGGCTGCGGAAAAGAAAAGACGGAACCAGTGGATCTGGTGCTGGTAACCGACGGCAGTGAGGTAGCTTCCGATGCCGTGTATCAGTCAGCATGGAACGGTCTTGCGCAGTATGGAGACGAGAGCGGTCTGAAATATGAAGCAAGTGTTCCGGCAGGACGGACAACAGAGGACTATGAAAACACCATCAAAGAGGCGGCGCAGAAGGGAGCATCCGTTATCGTCTGTGCCGGAACGAGCATGAGCCGCGCCGTTTACGATGCACAGCGCGACTGGAAGGATGTCCGTTTTCTGCTGCTGGAGGCAGAACCGGTCAGTGAGAGCGGCCGCAGCCGTCTCCGCGGAAATACAGAAAGCCTGGAAATTGATGCATCAGAGGCCGGCTACCTGGCAGGCTATGCGGCAGTACAGGCCGGCTACACGCACCTGGGCTATATCGGACAGAAAAACGAAGAGAACGGAACAAAGTATGGGACAGGTTATGCACTCGGTGCAGAGGCGGCCGCTGCGGATCTGGGACTTGGAGAAAACAGCATCACGCTGGATTATACGTATCGGAAAAGCAGCAGCGTATCACCGTCGTATTTGGAAAAAATCAAAAGCTGGTACGGTGAGAGCGGACAGATTCTCTTCTCGGACGGTGCATCGTATCAGAATGTACTTGGCGCAGCAGCATCTGCGGCAGGCGGAGCACTGATCGCAAACGGCGGCGTGGAGGAGTACGCCAATGCCGTGTTGAAAGTACGTCTGGATTATGGAACTGCAGTTTACAATGCGTTAAAAGAAATGAAACAAAAGGATTTTGAAGGCGGGAAAATTGTAACGCGCGGCGTGACCGATCAGGAAATCAGTCTGGAATGGAATCAGGATGCGGTGCCGTCTTTTACAGAGGATCAGTACCGGGCACTCTGTGCGAAATTCTCCGCAGAGGACTTTTCAATCCCCGACGGCGATGCGCTTTCCTCGCCGGATCAATACAAATTGAGTTGTGTGAGTGTACAGAAGGTAAAATAACATGTATCGTTACTGTTCACGAATTGTTTACAAAAAGTCGGGATATTTTTCCTTGCATCCATTTGTGAATTGTGATATTATGTAAAAGAATTGGGAAAAATATTTCAAAATTGTTACAGAATAATTGAATTTCTAAGAAACAGGGAAACCTGAAACAAAGAAACCTACATACAACGAATCAATTTGGGAGTGAAAGAATGAGAAAAAAATTTCTTGCCTTAAGTTTAGCAGTGATCGTAAGTGCAGCTCAGGTAATGACAGTAAGCGCCTCGAAACAGGAGCAGTTACAGCAGCAGCAGGCAGCACAGGCAGAGACCAGCGCACAGCTTGACAACGCAAAAGCAGAAATCGACGATCTGGAAACCAAAAAGAATCAGATTACCGGCGAGATTGATGACCTGGACGCACAGCTTGTCGTAACCATGGCATCCGTGGAAAATCTGAAAAATGAAATTGCAGAGAAACAGACAGAAATTGAAACAACACAGGAAAAACTGGCACAGTCCCAGGCTGAAGAGGACGAGCAGTACGAGCTGATGAAAAAACGAATCCAGTTCCTCTATGAGAGCGGCGGAGACAACGGCTGGGCAGCACTTCTTCTGGAGGGAAAAGATTTAAGCAGCATTCTCAACCAGGCTGAGTACACCCAGAAGTTATACAAATACGACAGAGAGTGCCTGCAGGAGTACATGGATCTTGTACAGCAGGTAACAGACTACAGCGATCAGCTTGCAGATGAAAAAGCAGATCTCGAAGCTAGTGAGGCAGAGCAGGAAGCACAGCAGCAGTCCCTTGAGGCAATGCTTGAGCAGAAAAAAGCCGTTTCCGATGACTACGAAAACCAGATCGCAGACCTGAACGACATGGCTGCACAGTACAACGCAGTACTGGCAGAGCAGAACGCAAAGATCCAGCAGATCCAGGAGGAGATTGCAGCCGAAGAGGCAGCAAGAAAAGCCGAAGAGGCCCGTCAGGCAGCAGAAGCAGCCGAGGCAGCCCGCCAGGCAGAAGCAGCAAGACAGGCAGCAGCAGAAGCAGCCGCAAGCAGTGCTGCAAATAATACAACAACGGCAGACAACACACCGTCCAGCACAGGAAGCTCCACCACGACAACAACACCGTCTAACGGAGGAAGCTCTTACGATGATTCTTCGTCCAGCGATACCAGCAGCTCGGATGATTCCAGCAGCTCCAGCAGCACCGGAAGTGCAACAGGAAGCGCCATCGTATCCTATGCAACCCAGTTCATCGGCAACCCGTACGTATGGGGCGGCACAAGCCTTACCAACGGAGCTGACTGCTCCGGCTTTATCATGAGCGTTTACGCACACTTCGGATACGACCTTCCGCATTCCTCCAGTGCACTGCGTGGTGTAGGACGCGGTGTATCTTATGCAGAGGCTCAGCCGGGCGATATTATCTGCTACAGCGGCCACGTAGCCATCTACATCGGCGGCGGTGCAATCGTACACGCAAGCAATGAGCGCGACGGTATCAAGATCAGCAGCAACGCAGCGTATACCACGATTCTTGCGGTAAGACGTGTGGTTTAAAAAAGAATTACATAGTAAGAATTTTCAGATCCCGGGAGAGAAAAATCCCGGGATCTTTTGCGTTTTGCTTAAAATTGAGTGCATTCGCGTTAAAACTGTGATATACTAAAGCACATCGGAGATACAAGGGCGTATTGACCAACAGAAGGTCAGTATGCCCTTTTGCTTGTTAGGAAGAAGGGAGAATCGTTATGAAACTGGAAAATTATTTTCGTCGTTTCAGTATTCGGAACGGATCTGGTGCGGAAAGTAGCGTCAGTGCTGTCCATCTGCATTATTGCCGGTCTGCTGATCGTCTACGTCCCGAACATCATCGCCGGAGCCGGAAAGATCGGCGATACTGTAAACACCATGAAAACCGCAGACCTCCCATTCGGCAAAGCCCTGTACGCCGCATTCCTCTACGGAACCTTCCAGCTTGCCAATGTCGCAGTCTTCGTCCAGCATGCCAAGTCCTTCGAAGAACCGCAGGCAAAATCAGACGCACCCAGATCCTCGCCGTCCTCGCTTGCTGCATCGCAGACTTCCTCATCGCCCAGCTCGGCCTGCTGACGCTGATCCAGAAAGCGTACAGCATTCTCGCCTACCTTGCAATCCCGGTCATTCTCGTGCCGTATGTGGTGCATATGATTGCGACGAGGTTTGATACGAAATGAAATATGCTGCCTGTTATGCATCATAGAGTAAAAAGAAATTGCGGAGTCCTGCAAAGAAAAGGGCTTCGCAATTTTTGTGTTTACAGGAAGGTTTGACTTAAAATGCAGGATAGGCAAAAACGAAAAATTACGCTAAAATAAACATACAAGTATTCTGAATAAAACAGAAGAAAAATCAGGGGGGATCTGATATGGAGGAGCGGAAAAGACAACGGGAAAGAAAATCAGCGGCATACTGGCTGAGCAAATGTTCTGTTTTGTATCCGATAGGCATCTTGTATGTGATGTATGTAAAACAGGTTGAAGTACATATTACAGAACTGTCAGTTCATGTTTCGGCGGGGACAATGCTTTTTGCCTATGCGCTGTGCCTGATTTTGTGGCTGGCATCACCCATTCGAAGCTATTGTGCAGATGGAACTGGAAATGAGATTTTGTTCCATGCGTTTCTGCCGAATATACTGATGCTGTTTTTGTTTGCTCAGTATTCACTGAAAATTGTGTTGTTTCTTGCTGCGCTGGATGGGATGTTTCTTATTACGGTTCTAAGAGATTTGCATAGAAAAAAAGGAAAATACTCTCCGAAAAAATCCTGGAGATTAAAAAGAAGTGACATAAATACATTTCTGTTTGTTTCGGTATGCGTGTGTATGGTGCCGACGTGTATGATGATATATCAGAAGTTTGAATCTCCGTCCGAAGCGGCAGAACTTTACGAACGAGAAAAGAACTATAACCTTGTTCAGAATCAGGAGACCATTTTTGGGGAAAATAAAGAATTTCTGCTGAGCTTAAAAGAGAGCGAGTGGAGTCAGAAAACGCTGAAAGAAAGAACAAGTGATGCACAGAGGATGATTCAGATTGAAACAAAACGGCTTGGAATTCCCGAAATTCCGCTGCAGATGAAAGAGATAGAGTCATTGAATTGCATTGCGCTGTATACAAACGCAAACGAACAGAAAGAAATCTGGTACGATCCAGGGTATTTAAGCTCACAGACGGCAGAAGAATTTTTTACAACGATTTGTGAAGAATGTTATCATGGAATGGAACATTATCTGATCGAGCATATGGACTGGAGTTCGGAAATTGCAAATACGGTTTATTTTGATGAAATGAGGAAGTGGAAGATCAATATAGATCATTACGTATCTGGAGATAAAGAGGGCGAATCCTTTGAAGCATATCATTCGCAGCCACTGGAAGCCTCTGCAAAAAAGTATGCCAGTTCGGAAACGGAAGCACTGATTCATTTTATTGCTGTGTATGGCAATAAATAATTTCTTTTTGACGGAACCCAACACAAAGCGTGGTCCGAGAAAAATAAAAAAATTAGCACTCTCCTATTGATAATGGAAGTTGATTTTTGTCCTGTCTTGTGTATCCCGGAAGTGCCTGTTTTACAGGCTTTCCGGGGCATCAGTCATTTTGTCTGGTATTGTAAAGCAGTGTCAGATTTGTCGTAAATGTCGTAAATTTGTGGTCAAAAAATGATGAGAAATGGAGAGTGCTAATAAAATGGAATTAACGTATACAAATGTAAATGGATATCTGATCCCGAATCTCACCTATAAATCCGGTGAGCAGATGGAGCAACTTGGCAAGTATGGTTTTCTTCGCAGAGATTATCTGAAGAACCATCGAAATTCAACTTATCAGGTGATGCTTCTGCAGGACACCATTGGAGAGCATCTTCTGGAAGTAGATAAGGCAGCCAGAGAACGGGAAGAAATGATTCTGAAACAGTTGGAAGAAAAAGAACCACTGCCGGATAAGGAGAAAGATCAGATGGCATGGGTAAGAGTTGCCAATCAGCACAGAGCGATTGCCGAAGAGATTATCCTGAAAGAATTGATTTATGTATAAGGATTGCCAGTAACTAATCTGGCAGGTAACTGATAAAAATAGAATATTGTGAGCGAAGTAAGGCGTGAGTCATAAGATATGGCTTGCGTCTTTTTCTTTTGAACTGGAAAGGAGGATGGGAGCATGGCACAGATTTTTCGTGTAGAGAGAACTAAGAATTTTACGGTAATGAGTAATCATCATTTCAAGAATAAGAATCTGACATTGAAAGCGAAAGGTCTATTATCGCTGATGTTAAGTTTGCCAGATGACTGGAATTACAATATGCAAGGACTGGCAACATTGAGCAGAGATGGGATTGATTCTGTTCGTTCTGCAATTAAGGAATTAGAGCATCATGGATATGTGGAACGTCATAGATTGCGTAATGAGTATGGCTTTTATGGCGATACCGAATATATTATCCGGGAAGTTCCATTAGGAGAAGAAAATGATTAAGTGGAGAAGAGAAGTGCTTAAGGGTGGATAGTCCAATTTTGGACAATCAGGTCATAGGAAATTTCTATCTCCGGACATCAGAAAATAGGAAACCCAGATATGGTAAATCCCATATTGGACAAACCGTTGCTATTAATAATCTATGTTATCAAATATGAATTATTAAAGAACCAGTAAATAAAATATCCATCTTATCAATTCACGTAAGTATTAATAGGATTGGATAAGAAAAGAAAGTATGAGGTATGATTATGAGAATGATGAAAAACAACAATAATGAGACAGTTATGGTGATCGGGATTGATCATGGGTATGGAAACATGAAAACAGCCACCAGATGCTTTCCATCCGGTGTAGCCAGATATGACAAGGAGCCAATCTTCCAGAATAATCTTCTTGTTTACAATGGCATGTATTACCAGATCGGAGAGGAACATAAGGAGTTCTGTGCAGAGAAAACGCAGGACGAGGACTATTATGTGCTGACACTGGCGGCTATTGCAAGAGAACTTGATGGGAAAGGAATGAATCGTGCAAAGGTACACATTGCAGCCGGACTTCCACTTACCTGGGTAGCTACACAGAAAGAAGATTTCCAGAAATATCTTCTCCAGAATGAAAGCGTGGATTTTAGATTCCGTAACAAAGATTATCATGTAGAGTTTGCAGGAGCTGATGTTTACCCACAGGGGTTTGCAGCAGTCTTTTACCGCTTACAGGATTTCAAAGGTATCAACATGCTGGCAGATATTGGAAACGGAACTATGAATATCATGTATATCAACAATTCCCGTCCATTAGAGAAGAAATGCTTTACAGAGAAATATGGAACGCATCAGTGTGTGCTTGCTGTAAGGGAATCCCTGCTGAAAGAACTGGGAACAGTGGTGGACGATCTGGTGATTGAGCAGGTGATCCGTACCGGGACAGCAGATATTGGTGAGAAATATCTGACAGTCATTCGTAAAGCTGCCGGAGATTATACGAAAGAAATCTTCCATAAGCTGAGAGAACGGGAATATAATCCAGAACTGATGCGTCTGTATGTGGTCGGCGGTGGCGGTTGTATGATCCAGAATTTTGGAGAATATGACAAGAGCCGGGTGACAATTGTACGGGACATCTGTGCCACAGCGAAAGGCTATGAAGCAATGACCGTAAGGAAAATCCAGAGAAACGGAGGGATGCTTGTATGAGAAAAGAACGGAAAATCATCAACACAAATATCCGTTTGAATCTTTGTGATGAACAGGACAGGCAGGCATGGGAATATTTGCAGACGATGGACAGGGAAAAATATAAATCGTACACCAGAGCAGTTGTAGTTGCTTTAAACGATTATTTTTCCAGAGAGTACAGGAATGAAGCAGATCCGTATCTGGAAACCAGAGAAAAGGAAGATGCGTTTTTGGAAAGAGTGGAAATAGCTGTCCGAGATGGGGTGAAAGAATCTGTCCCGATGGCTATAGCGAAGAATCTGATGGAAATGCTTGTACCGTTTGTAAAAGAATCGGTGGGTGGAAGCAACCTGACAAATGGGACACTGACAGTGGAGAAAATAGATGGTGAGATTACAGAAGATAATCTGGATTGGAAGAAAGAAGCTGATATGGATGCAGCACTGGATTTTGCGGATAGTTTTTAGCTGTCTGTAAAAAGGAAAAGCAGTCCGGTTTGCATAAAATAAATCGGACTGCCTTAAGTGGAGCTATTCTTTTTTCTTGGGTAAGGACGTTTATCATCTGTCAGGTTTAGCAGATAATCAACGCTGGTGTTATGAAATTCAGCCAGTTTAATCAGAATGTGAGTAGGGATATCGACATCACCACATTCATAATTACTGTAAATACGCTGACTGCAATTCAGAATTTCACCCATATTCTTCTGCGTAAGGTCACGATCTTCACGCAGATCCCGTATTCTCTGATACATGCGTTTCACCTCTAGCATAATAATAACTTAGCGAAATATTCACTATTGAAATATAGCGAGAAATTCGCTACACTGAATTTAAAAATGCAGGAGGGAGAAGTACAGAGTGAAAGAGAAAGTGAAAAAGGTGCTGGTGTGGATTTTTGAATTTGTTTTATTTTGTGGATATTTCTATGTTTTATTCGTGAATCTGGTATGTGGATTTGGATATGGAGGGATAAGCAGCAGAGGACAGGCAATAAAGATTTTATGTGCTTCGTTCTTCTTTGCAGTGGGACTTCCCGGATTGATCTGGTATCAGCATCGCAGACTTATGAAACTGGAGAATTTATTGCATGACCTGTTTGAAATTTGCGACAAAATAAAATAGCAGTAATAGAAAAATAGACTGACAGTAAGGAAAGCTTTACGGAAACAGAATAGCAGAAAAAGGTAATGGCAGTGATGGCATTTCTATTGGTAAAAATCAGTGAAATGTTCATGACTGCTGTTTTTATGCTTTTCAGCAGAAATGGAAAGTGATTCAGAAAAAGAAAAGCAGAAATAACAGCGAAATATGGCAGAGAGGCATTTGCAGATGGAAAACGTTGTATAAGCAAGGCAAAGAAGAAATATAGAGTGCCGGATACGGCACATGATTGTCCGATACTTCGCATCGGAGTGGTGCATGACTAGCTTGTTTCAGAAAGGAAAAATCTATGGAATGTGGAGATTTTCTCTTTCTTTTACAGTCAGTTCCTGCACCACAAAACCACTGTCATCTCAATTTTGGCTTGATAACGCAGAGGAGAATGTTGCTTACTTGGTGCTGGTTCAGTGGTGGGGAGATGACAGGCAAGTTTCGCAAAGTGGCAAGCCACTCTGCACCGGAGCCAGCCTTTGGGCTGTTCCTAAACTTGCCAGAGGGCTCTGCCCCTTGGAACCCCGGCACGTCAATGGCGTAAGTATTCCTGCGAAATGTCCACCGGACATTCCTACGGAACACTTACTGATTGACTAGGACTCTGTCCTGCACCTGTATAAGAGAGCATTGCACTCTCTTATAAATCTCCTGCTAATATGCACCAGAACACTGTGTCTGTTAATAAAGAATGAAAATCGAGTAGAGAAAGGAGCCGAAAGCCTATGAGAAAACGAAATCATACAGTAACCATACGGATGAATAACGAGGAATATAATTTGCTTCAAAACAAAGTGAAAGAATCAGGAAGAACACAACAGGAAGTTGTGATAAAAGCAATCGCAGACTTGAAGATAGCATCAGCAGAGGAAGTGGAAGAACTGAAAAGATTGAACCAGATGTTTGCAGATATTCTTTGCCAGCTCCGGGGAGCGACTACAAATATCAATCAGATTGCAAGAAAATTGCATACAGATGGAGAAATACCAAACAACAGTATGTTGTATTTCCTCAATAAAAATATTCTTAAGTATCGGAAGGAGAGTGAGAGGATATGGCAGTTAATAAGACGATTAATAAGCGGACAAATACACATGGAGCAATGAGAAACTGCATCGAATATGTATTGCGACCAGATAAGACCAGTGAGCTGCTTACTTATGTAACAGGTCCATACCGCCACGATGAAATCAATTATGATCTGGTGTACAGAACCTTTCTGGAAGAAAAGAAGATGTGGGATAAAGACACTGGAAGAATGTACGCCCACAACATCATTTCCTGGCATAAAGATGAGCAGATCACCCCGGAGCAGGCATTTGAATTTGGAAAAGAGTTTGCGGGAAAATGGTTCAGTGGATTCCAGACCTTAGTAGCAGTACATAAGGATAAAGACCATATCCACTGCCATCTGGTTACAAATTCAGTGAGTTATGAAGATGGAAGAAAGCTGCATAACACCAGAAAAGATCTGGAACGTATGAAACAGCTTACCAATCAGATGTGCCGGGAGCGAGGACTGACCGTTGCCGAAAAAGGAAAGCACTTTGATGGAAGCCAGATTGAAAAAGGGGAAGTCATTGCATGGAGTAAGGATAAATATAACCTGTTCCGACAGCAGGTAAAGGACAGCTTTGTAGTGGACTGTGCAATGGCGGTGTTAAAAGCACTGGAAAATTGTATCAGTAAAGAGAAGTTTATAGAAAAAATGAAGCAGTTTGGATGGAACGTAAACTGGACAGAGAAGCGGAAGCACATCACATTTCAGAATCAGGATGGAAAGAAAGTGCGTGACAGCAATCTGTCAAAAACATTCCATCTGGACATTAGCAAGGAGGGCTTAGAGAATGAATTTAATGGAAATAAGCAAAAATCCAGAGATGCAGCAAACAGGGACTGTAGAGCAGCCGAAGAACTCAGAAATTACTACAGAGAACTTGACGCAGTCATCGCAGATGCCGGAAGAATCACCAGTCAAGCTAAAAGTGGAGAGGGATATTCTCGTACAGAGTTTCGAGAAAGCGAAAGAGTTCATGCGAACACAGAAAAAGCAGATACAGACACTGGAAGAAGAGAAACAGACGATCTTATCCGACAGGCAGAGATTGCGAGAAGAAGTTCGGAAATCAACCGTAGAAATTCAGCGTCTGACAACAGAACTGTCCGAAACGCAGAAGTTGAATCGATCGCTTCAGCAGAGCAACGACGATCTGAGGAACAGAAACGGTTTGCAGAGCAGGAGCGAGCAAGAGCAGCTCGAAGAAGAAATAAAAGACGTTCGGGACCAGAACTCTAAATTACAGATACAGGTGAATAAATCATCTGTTGAAGCAGTAGATGAAGCACAAAGGAAACAAAAAGAAGCAGAGAAAAAGGTGGAACAGGCAGAAGCCAAAGTCCGTAATGAAAAGAAAAGGGCAGGGGTGGAAATCCGTAAAGCTAGAAAGAAAGCAAAAAGAGAAATTGATGATATGAAAGAAAATATGTACGTTTGGAGTTGGGGATATATTATGATTATTGTTTGTTCACTTGTTCAGAATGGGGCATTTCAAAGGGATATTCTTCAATTAGGAAAAAAACCAATTGAATGGTGGTTAAAATATGCAGAATGGTTTGAAAATCTGGAATATCTTGGATATTCAACAGGAGAAGTTCTTTTTGAACGTAGTTTTACAATGATTCTTATCATTTTTGGAATTATGGGAAGTGTTTTTCTTGTCTGGAAAGTAACTATACAGTACAAAAAAATATGGGATAGTGTGTATAAAACGGTTCTTATTTTGAGTGTTTCCTTTAGTGCAGTTTTGGGAAATATGATTCGTGAAGTTATTCCCATTAATTTATTAGGTATTGTTTGCTTTATTAATATTGGGACTGTTTGGATTAGGAAGTATTTAGAAAATAAATATTTCTAGAAAATTTGCAGGTATAGACAGGGAATATGATATGTTCATATTTCCTGTCTTTCATATCATCAGTTAATATATGTTGCTATAAAAATAATATTGAGATAAAAGAATTAAGAGACGATAGTTGGAAAATTGAGAAATAGATAAATAAATTGCAGATTACAATTTAAAATTGACGAAACAATAAAAATGAGATATACTTTTATAAGTTATACTAAGGCAATTTTCGCCTTTTGAAATGGAGGATTAATCGATGGCTGTTAGCTATAGAAAACTTTGGAAACTTCTTATAGATAAAGATATGAAGAAAAAAGATCTTCGTTTGTCTTCTGGAATTAGTACAAATGCATTAGCTAAGTTAGGAAAAAATGAAAGAGTAACAACAGATGTAATTGATAAAATATGCTGTGCACTTAATTGTGATGTTGGAGATGTGATGGAAATCGTTGAGGGTGAAGAAAATACGAATGGAGGACATCATGATGAACATTGAATTTCTCCAAAAGTATGTGATGACTGGAATGTGGGAAACGGAAGATCTTAGATCATATAAGACAGATCTTTTACTTAGGGCACAGCAAGAACAAAAGAAATTTAAACCGTTAACAAAAGAAATGTATTCGGGTAACAAGATACAGATTATAGATTTTTTTTGTGGGGCAGGAGGAACTTCACTTGGATTTGCTGCAGTTAATGCCATTATCCCCATATTTGATTTTTTGTGGGGCTGTGATATAAATAAGTTTTCGGCAGAAAGTTATGCACATAATTTTGATACACCTGTTATAAATAGAGATATTATTGAATTGGCAGAAGATAAGGAAGAATTAATCAAAGTACTTGATACCATAGGATATGATAAAATGAAACCAACAATTTTAATTGGTTGTGCACCATGTCAAGGATTTACGTCTCATAGAAAAAAGCATTGGAATGAAGAAGATGATCATAGAAACAATCTCGTGAATGTGTTTGCTGATATTGTGAGTTTTATTCAGCCCATAGCTTTTATAATGGAAAATGTACCAGAGTTCTTATCAAATAGATATTGGAAATATTTTTATGCAGCAAAAAATAGATATGAACAGGAAGGATACATTGTTAAAGAAAATATATACAATGCTGCATCTTTTGGGGTTCCACAAGAAAGATTCCGCTCTGTTGTAATAGGAATGAAAAAAGAATTTATATTACCAGAAGGATATTTGGAACCTAAAAATTATAAAACTGTTAGAGAGGCGATAGGAGCATTAAAACCTGTTGCTGCGGGAGTTGCAGATCCATCGGATCCTATGCATAAAAGTGCAGCACATAAAAAAAGTACCATTGCCGTTTTAAAACAGGTACCTCATGATGGAGGAAACAGACCAGCAGGTGTTGGTCCAGCGTGCCTTGATCGCACAAAGGGATTTTCGGATACCTATGGGAGATTGTATTGGGATCGACCATCAATTACTATAACACATTATGCTCGTAATCCTGCAAGTGGAAGATATACACATCCAGAACAGGATAGAGGACTTACTGCCAGGGAAGCGGCATTGCTTCAGAGTTTTCCGATTGGATTTGAATTTTTAGGGAAATCGGATGATGTGTATCGCCAGATAGGAGAAGCAGTTCCCCCTCTTTTTTCAGCCGGGATAGCGATAGACATGTTAATAGAAATATTGTCAGTAGAGCCAACAAAGCAACAATTGAAAGAAGGTCCGCAATCAATAGAGAAACCTGTCAGTAGTTCTTACTCAAGTGTTATTGCAGGAATAAAAACAAAACGAAAAGAGGAACTATATGGTTAAATATACATGTATAGATAGCTTTTGCGGAGCTGGTGGTTTGGGGCTTGGTTTACAGCAAGCGGGATTTGATATTCGTTTGAGCTTTGATATTGACAATCGGTGCATTCAAACAATAGAAGCAAATAAAAAATATTTTAGCCATCCAGCGTTTACTGCAGATATAAATGATATGTTGGATGGAAGAGCTTTGAATATTTGCAAAATGCAACGAGGAGAATTATTTCTTCTTGCAGGAGGGCCACCTTGCCAGGGATTTTCGGTGCAGAGACGAGGTGCAGATGAGGATCCGAGAAACCAGCTTGTTTTTAAGTATGCACAACTGGTAGATGAATTATATCCTCGATATTTTGTTATGGAAAATGTTTCAGGAATTGCGGGAAAAAGAGGGAAAACAATTCTAGAGGAACTTCTTGATAAACTAAAAAACATTGGATATACAGTTCATATTAAGCTTTTGGATGCCCAGAATTATGGAGTTGCACAAAGAAGAAAAAGATATATTATTATTGGTGAACGAAGTGATATGGGAGCAAATTACGAATATCCGAAAGAAATGGAAAAACATTACACTGTTAGAGATGTTATAGGAAGTTTGCCAGAGCCGCCTGAAGATGGAAGTGATTATCCGGGTATTTCGCTGCACAGGCGTGATAGGTTGTCTGAAATTAACCTTAAAAGGATTAGAGCTCTAAAACCGGGACAAGGACGAGAGTATCTTCCTAAGGAGCTTTTAGCTGATTGTCATAAAATAGATAGTTCTGTGATTGGATACAGAAATGTTTATGGAAGGATGGCGTGGGATGAGGTTTCGCCAACCATTACAGCAAGATTTGATAGCTTTACAAGAGGAAAGTTTGGCCATCCAGAACAGGACAGAAGTATTTCTCTTAGAGAAGGTGCAATGCTACAAACCTTTCCTAAAGACTTTCTTTTTACTGGAAGTAAAGTTGATATGGCAAGGCAAATAGGTAATGCAGTGCCGCCATTGCTTGCTAAACAGATTGGAACTAGTATTATTGATTGTTATAAAAGGAGTGGTAAAAGCTAATGTCATACAATGCTATTATGAAGGCGTATTTGAAAGCACTTCAGAATCAATATAAAAATGCTATAAATAGTGGCCAGTACACTGCAGAGTTATCTTATAGAATGCCACTGGATGCAATGGAAAAAGCACTAGCTAAAGAATTCAATCCAAATGAGGAGATAGATGTTATTCTTGAGCCTACAACACAGGGAAGAGTTGGCCGTCCTGATTGGCGAATCCATAATAAACAGACTATGGGAATATATGGATACATTGAGGGAAAAGGACTTTCAGAGGAAGAATTTGATACAAAACCTTATGCAGCGCAAATAGAAAAATATCTTACACTAGGGCATAAGCTTATTATTACTGATGGGTTGGAATTTGTATTTTGTATGAGTAAGGATAGTGAACCAGCTGTTATATCTGTTATAGAAAAAGAAAAAATGCATACGAAAGATTGGTCCGCTCAAACGCTTAATCCACGTTTTGAAGTTTATATGAGAGAATTCTTCAAAAACCCATCAGCACAGCAGATGAATGAAGCAAAATTGGTAGAACTTGTTGCTGTGAGAACAAGAATGTTGGCAGATGATATTTTAGAATTGGCAAATATTCCAGTTGAGGAAGCAATGAATGATAATGAAAGAGAAGTTATTATCTTGCTTCAACAAATGCGAAAATTGGTTTATAACCATAATGATTCGAAGTTGAGAACGGCAGATGTATTTGCTGATTTTACAGCACAAGTTATTATGTTCTGTCTTTTATATGCTCATAGAGTTTTGTGTTTACCAGAAGATACTCCAGCTGAAAAAGAAAGAAAAATTATAGCCTATATTAAGGAAGATTTATCAGAGGGTGAAGCATTAACACCATTTAGAAATCTTATGCTTTATTTAAGAGATCATTCAGACAAGAATTTTTTTATTAATCAACGGATAGATGAATGTATTAAGTTTTTGTCTTTTATAAAAATGACAGATCAGCAATTAGTTAATCCAGACTATCATCAATTGTTTGAGCTATTTTTGTCAAAATACGATGCAAAATCAAGATTCGATTTTGGTGCTTATTATACACCTAAAGCACTTGCAGATTTCGTGGTGAAATTGACAAATTATGTTGTGTCAAAGAATTTTCCGGGAAAAAGTATTTATGATGATGGAAATACTATTATAGATGCTAATTGCATAGATATGATACAATCACATAGAGGGTTTTCACTCCGCAAAGCGGCTTAATACAAGGGCTTTCCGGGATGAAGGCCCTTTTTTAATGTTTGTTTCCTGCCGGGTACTGGTGTGCCGACCGATGAGAAACACAGGTGCCGCTGAATGGGGGTGTTCACCTTTTAACGATTTATCGTGTGATTGTGCAAATCGTGTGAGAGTACAAAAATCCCCCGGAGCCAGCGTGTGGCCCCAGGGGCAGAGAGTTTAGCTTTCTTTGTTGTACTTTTTGCCGATTGCCTTTGCACGGCTCAGGTAGTAATAGACATTCCGGGGCTTAATGTGGAGCCTGTCCGCAATCTCGCTGACTGAAAAAACGTCACGCTCCTTCATTTCGAAGACCTGAGCGATGATGGGATTTTCAGAATCCATCAGAGTGCGAATCTCTTCGTACTCCAGCTTTGCCTGCAGCTGTTCCATCATGCGGCTGTCAGCCTCGCCTTCGTAACCGGATTCGATTAAGCCATCCCAGCTGATGGAGTTCGCCTTGTGCTTGTCCCGGTATTCGGGATAGGGGCACTCTGAGCAGCGGTTGTATTCTGGGCACATAATCAGCGGCTTATTTTTGCCGGGAATCTGGCACCTTCTGCTTCTGTATTCTTTGCGATGTCTGGTGCGAAGCTCGTCCAAAAGGAAATGATATGTGCCTTTATCTGCCGGAGTAAGGTGAACGATCACCTTCTCGCTGCCGATATACCAGGTACGGCATTCCTGCTGAGTAATGCCAAGAGTCTCCAACTGTTCCTTATGCTCGATTTCGATAGGCGCGGCATAGATTTCGATGCCGTTCTTTCTGAGGTTTTCGAGCGTCCGTGCCTCTTCCTGGGTGAGGCTGTCCCATACAATCTCTTTTGCCATTTAGGTTGTCTCCTTTCCGAGTTCGGAAATGGAGACAGCCATTTTGATATGCCAGTAAAATCTTCATTCGGTCACCTCTTAGGGGTTCTCCCCATTTCCTGAAGGTGACCAGCAGTTCGCTTGCTGGCTCCTGATGTTCAGTTGTTTTCCATCACTGTGACTGCGAAGCATACTCCGTGGCCTTTAGAGTAAGTCTCAGATCTGGTCGGCAGTTTAACGTCATGCCGACGGAGGCTTTTCCACGATAAGTTCAAATTAAACAATATAGAAGAACATATTTGTGTTTGCTCTTTCTTTCTCTGCGTTTGCGAAAATTTCCTCGACAAAAGAGTAGAACAAATTGACTTCTTATGCTATAATGTAAAACTGAACCATAGAGGTATATGCCTTGATTCAGAAGAAGCTTTGTTTTAACTGCTTCTGTCTGCATTATAGTAAATTGGTTTGGCAGCCATCGGTAGGCATTGGTAGGCTTCGGTAGTCATCAACGTAGAAGGGAGCAAAACCGTGGAATTTAAGAAATTTGTTGAGTTGACACGCCCTATTATTGGAGGGAAAGGCGGAGTGCATATATTTGTCCGCACTTTATTTGACACAATACTGAATGATGATGGCAAAGATATCCTTGATGATTATAGTGACAGTTCCTACAAGGCATATGCTAATGGAACTACTCAGATTACAGAGATAGCAAAAGCAATGAGCCTCCATCTTGAGGAGGAAGAATTTGCATCGTACATAGACAGCTTTGGAGACTCAATTCAATTGCGACTGTGCGAAGAATTTGAGCCGTTCCTACTTGACATCAATGCCTTTAATGTAGGAAAAAAACTTGCTGATCTGTTTGCAAGGATCATCCGGGAAGCTGCAGGGACAAAGAGAAGGAGTTCAGCATCAAGAAAAAAAGATGCTGAACATATAGAGGCGGAGGTCGTGGATGACGAAAAGCCATCAGGTGCCGCTCAGGATGATACAAAAGTAACCGTTATTCAACAGCAAATTAATGTTGTTCAGAATGGAGAGAATAACTATAGCTTGACGAATAACGGTACGATAAATTTTAATTTTTGAGGCGGTGTGCTATGAGAGATTTGATTATTAAACAGACTGAGCAGCCGACGGCATCTGCTTTGCAGCAGACTGGTACCAATAACGTTACTGTAGCCAATCAGCCGGGAGCTACGGTCAATTTTACATATAATATCAATTATTCCCAGGCGGCGGATTCATCGGCCGAGCAGATGATAGCTATTCAGTCTTTCAGCAAGGAGTATTATCAGTTGATTGTCACTTGCGAAGAAGATGTTTTTAGCACAGGGGTTGTGTCGGTCATTGCAAGTCGTGCTTTGACAAAATACAATGTTCCACCTGAGATTTTTGAAAGATGCTCAACTCTCACGGAAGAGGGAATCGCAGAACTAAGACGATTCCCGGCAATCATCTGTCAGGAGAACACCGAAATGAAAGGAGTGACTTCTCCTAATCAGTTCTGTATGTTTTGCTATATACAGAAAGTAATGGTGGTCGGAAAAAACATCAAAATCGCATTCAAGCCAATTGCTCCGATACAGCAGATAAAACTGTGCGATAAAAGGAACGCAATGTTTTTTGGATTGAATATGGATTGCGCAATCACGGATTTAAATCATAGCGCATGGACGATTCGAAAAGTGAATGTATTTGAAGCATGCAAGGAAGCGGGCATTCCGGGTATACCCATGCCGGTATAAAGGGGAGGTGGCTTTGTGACTGAAAAAATAAAATCAGAAATCACACGTATTGATTTATCCGATGCAAGTTATAAAAACAGCCATGCTTTTATTGAGCCTACGTATGTTAATTTTTTCTTCGGAAACAATGGCGCTGGCAAATCTACTATCGCCAGGGCAATCAAAAGCGGAGCAGGTGTGACATACGCACCAGGAAGAACTGCGGCTGATTATTTACCGCTGGTTTATGATCAGGATTTTATTGATGCAAATTTCCACAGCTATCGCAATATGAAAGGGGTGTTTACCCTTAACGCAAGGAATACAGAGATTCAACAACAGATTGATGAGATTATTGAAGAACGTACTCGCCTGAACAAAATGCGGACAGCTGCAAGCGAAAGAAGAAATAATACGTCCACAAAGAAAGACAAATTACATAAAACCTTTTTGAAGGATTGCTGGGACAGAGGAAAGGCTGTCCGCGATGAATTTCCTGCAACAATGGGCGGGAAGTTGCGCTCGGATCCGTTTGTCCGAGAAATTATGAAGCATGCGCCCGCAGACGTTGATATGGGGGAACTTCGTCGGCTTTATGAATCCGCATATTCTGAAAATGCGAAACGCTACCAAAGGTTTAATACTGTTGCAGATTCCGCTGTTTTGGATGCAGTTAAGGGAAAGGACATTCTTGGAAGACCTATTGTAAACAGTGCTGATACAGAGCTTGCCGGTTTTCTGCGGGACATTGGGGCAACAGAATGGATGAGACAGGGGCATGATTCCTATTATCATGATGCGGGCGGCAGGTGCCCATATTGTGGCAGAAATTTGCCCGAGGATTTTGAGCAAACATTTATTGCCAGCTTTGATAACCGGTATCAGGAGAACCTGCAGCTGTTATCTGATTTTTATGGTCGTTATAAGAAAGCAGCAAATGATATGTTTGTTCCCTTGCAGGCAACACCAGCAGAAATGTATCCCCAGATAAAGGTAAAGCCATATACTGATCAGATGGCTGTGCTTAAAGCCGCAATTCAGGGCAACATTGAAAAGATAAAAACTAAAGTAGAAAATCCTGCTTCCACGACTTCGATTGAAGATGTTGAACCGATTATTAAAGATTTGATGGTCATTATTAATGATTTTAACACTTTGATTGATGCAAATAACGCTGTTGTGTCGGCAAAGCCTACAAAACAGGCGGAATGCACAAACGCAGTTTTTTCAATGCTTGCATTCATGCTGAAAGATGTTATTTCTGCTCACAGAAAAGCAGACGCTGATATGCAGGAAGAGCTGGATAAGCTGGATGAGGAAATCAATGGTTACAACTCGAGGTTGGAAGATATCCGAAAACAATTGAAACTTCTACGAAGCAAAACCGTGGAGACTGATACGGCAAAGGACAGCATCAATCATATGCTGCGTGACTCCGGTATGCATGGATTTAGCCTCCAGCCAAAATCAGGAACCGATAATGTATATGAGGTGCGCCGTCCTGATGGTACTATAGCGGATAATTTAAGTGAAGGTGAGAAAAATTTTATTGCATTCCTGTATTTTTACCATTTAGTGCATGGAAGCGATTCGGCAGAAGGCGAAACCAGAGAAAAGATAGTTGTCATTGATGATCCGGTTTCCAGTATGGATAGCAGTTCTCTGTTTATTGTCAGCACCCTTGTGCGTCGGATGATTGAAATATGCCGCAACAATGCAGATAATCGCAACAGGACGGCGGAAGGCAATTTTATAAAACAGATATTTATTCTGACGCATAATGCCTACTTCCATCGGGGAATATCCTACAGTTATGTTACGAAGTATGATTATGCTTCATTTTATTTGATTCGAAAGATAGGAACAAACTCCACGATAAAAATGTGCGATGATGTCAATCCTAAGATACCGACAGAGCGTATAAATGTAAATCCTGTTAAAAATTCATATGCGGCTCTTTGGGAAGAGTATAAGGAAATAAGATCTGCGGTTCCATTGATGAATGTGATTCGTCGGATTATGGAGTATTATTTTCTTCAGCTATGTGGGTATGAAGGAGACACGCTTCGTCAGGTGATTTTAGTAGAGGGGAAAGCATCGGGACGCTTTAAAGATGCTGATGGGAATGATGACGAGGAAAAGTTTCAGCTTGCTTCTGCAATGCTTTCCTATATCAACGCAAGCTCAATGGGAATGAGCGATGGAAAGGATTATGTAGAAGACAGCTTAAATGCTGACGAATGCAGGAACATATTTGAAATGATATTTGATGCTATGAAACAAAGGCAACACTTTGACATGATGATGGGGAATCGGTAAAGGAGAAATCAGAATGCGTATTAGCTATAATAAACTTTGGAAAATGCTGATTGACATGAACATGAATAAAAGTGATTTGAAAGAAAAAGCCGGAATAAGTTCAGCTTCTATTGCTAAGCTTGGCAGAGGGGACAATATAACAACAGATGTCCTTTTGAAAATCTGTGAGTCACTGAACTGCAAATTGGAAGATATTATGGAAACAATAGAATAAGGTATTACCTTTGACGAAACCGATCTTTACACAAAAATTAAGCAAGGATGGAAATAATATGGACAATCAGGTGCATAATCAAATCGTGAGTTTTATATGGGGGATTGCAGATGACTGCCTGCGTGATGTGTATGTACGCGGTAAGTATCGCGACGTCATCCTGCCGATGACGGTCATCAGACGTCTGGATGCCCTGTTGGAGGGCAGCAAAGAAGCTGTCCTCGATATGAAGAAGAAACTGGATGCCGCAGGGATTGACAACCAATGGCCCGCTCTGTGTAATGCTGCGGGACAGGCATTCTGCAATGCCTCGCCGTTTTGTCTGCGTGACCTCACCAGCCGTGCGAAGAAGCAGACCTTGAAGACAGACTTTGAGGCTTACCTTGATGGCTTCTCTCCGAACGTGCAGGAGATTTTGGAGAAGTTCAAGTTCCGTAATCAGATCGACACCATGATTGAGGCAGATATCCTCGGTGCGGTCATCGAAAAGTTCATCTCTCCGGACATCAATCTCTCTCCGAATCCTGTTTATAAGGATGATGCCAAGACCATCGTCAAGCATCCGGGATTGGATAACCACGGGATGGGTACTATTTTTGAGGAGCTCATCCGTCGCTTTAATGAAGAAAACAATGAAGAAGCAGGAGAACACTGGACTCCTCGTGATGTAGTGGAACTGATGGCTGACCTCGTGTTTATTCCGGTGGCCGACCAGATCAAGGACGCTACCTATTCCTGTTATGATGGAGCCTGTGGCACGGGCGGGATGCTCACGGTTGCACAGGAACGGCTTTTAACTCTGGCAAAGCGCCGTGGCAAGAACGTTTCTATCCACCTTTTCGGTCAGGAAATTAACCCAGAGACCTATGCTATCGCCAAAGCTGACCTGCTCCTCAAGGGAGATGGCGACCAGGCGGATCATATCAGCTACGGCTCCACTCTGTCCCTGGACGGAAACGCCACCAGGCAATTTGATTTTATGCTCTCGAATCCTCCATACGGAAAAAGCTGGAAAACCGATGCCGAGAAGATGGGCGGCAAGAAAGACATTCTTGACAGCCGCTTTAATGCCTACCTTGAAGGCGGCGAGCAGCTTGCTATGATTCCAAGAACGAGTGATGGACAGCTTCTTTTCCTATTGAACAATGTGGCAAAGATGAAGAAGGATACGCCGCTTGGCAGTCGTATTGCCGAGGTTCATAACGGATCATCCCTCTTTACGGGAGATGCAGGCAGTGGAGAAAGTAATGCCCGGCGCTATTTGATTGAGAATGATCTGGTGGAGGCAATTATAGCTATCCCGAATAATATGTTCTATAACACTGGCATAGGTACTTTTATATGGATTCTTTCAAATAGGAAAGAAGAACGACGCAAAGGCAAGATTCAGCTTATCGATACGACTGCTATCAAATCTCCGCTCCGTAAAAACATGGGCAATAAGAACTGCGAATTTACTCCGGAAATACGCAAAGAGATCGTGCGCATCTTCCTCGAGATGGAAGAAAGCGAAGTCAGCATGATATTCGATAATGAGGAGTTTGCACACTGGTCTATTACAGTGGAGCGTCCTTTGCGTTTGCGTGTGTATCCTGATAGAGAGATTCCAACGAATACTTTCAAGAAGACCGATGAGTTAGCTGTTGTAAGAGACGCTGTCGCTGCTGCTGCGGCAATTGCACCGTTGGATGACTGGTTTGCATTTGCTAAAGCTACGAAACTCAAAGCGGCACAGCTCAAGAAAATTCGTCCCTTCATCACAGAGAAAGACGCAGATGCCAAGCCTGTAGATGGAGAACCGGATGTTGATTTGCGGGATACAGAAAATGTGCCATTTACTTACGAAGGCGGTATTGAGGCCTTTATGAAAAACGAGGTGTTGACCTATGCTCCGGATGCTTGGGTAGATGAGAAGAAAACCCAGATTGGCTATGAAATCAGCTTTACTAAGTATTTTTACAAGCCTGTGGAGCTTAGGAAGATGAATGACATTCTGGAAAGCCTGACGGCTCTTGACAGAGAGGCGGACGGTTTATTAGCAGAAATATTGGGAGGGATACAGTAATGCAAAGTTACGGAGAGTATGCTGCATCCCAAACTAAATGGCTGGGAATTTTGCCTTCACATTGGGATTGCAAAAAGATAGGTTCATTATTTTCAGAGCGTAAAACAAAAGTATCGGACAAGGATTATCAACCTCTGTCAGTAACAAAAATGGGCATCCTTCCGCAGCTTGAACACGCTGCAAAATCGAATGATGGGGATAACCGCAAACTGGTTTGTGTTGGCGATTTTGTGATTAACAGCCGTTCAGACAGAAAAGGCTCATGTGGTGTTTCAGAATTAGACGGATCGGTTTCTCTTATCAACCTCATTCTGATTCCGAGAGGGAAATGGAATAATCGTTATGTCCATTACCTTCTGAGAAGTCAGCCCTTTTCCGAGGAGTACTATCGAAATGGTAGAGGCATTGTTGCTGACCTTTGGACAACGAGATACAGCGAGATGAAATCTATCCTTCTTCCTGTCCCTCCCCGCAACGAACAAGACCAGATTGTGCGCTTTTTGGATTGGAAGGTTTCGAGCATTAATAAGCTGATTTTTACAAAACGAAGGCAGATTAAATCGCTCAAAGAACTTGAAAATAGAGTTGTAAGCGATGCAGTTTTACGAGGTTTGCATAACTCTCCGACGAAAGACAGCGGTAATCGGTGGATTGGCGACATCCCTGTTGGCTGGCAAATGATTAAGCTTGGAAAGTTCTGCTCATTTCAGAATGGTATCAGTGAATCAGGTGACTTCTTTACTGCTGGTACGCCGTTTGTTGGATATGGAGATGTTTATCGACATCTGGAATTGCCAGAATTCGTATCAGGCGTTGCCAAAGCAAACGAGCAGCAGCAAGAAGTATTTTCGGTACAAAAAGGTGATATCTTCTTTACTCGTACCTCAGAGAATATTGAAGAAGTAGGAATGGCTGCAGTTTGTAAACATACTATTGAAAAGGCTGTATTTTCTGGATTTATCATTCGGTGTCGCCCTCGTACCGAGATTGTCGATATTGATTATCTAAAACATTACCTCCAGATACCGGCAATTAGAAATCACTTCTCATCCATGATGAATATTGTCATTAGGGCTTCGCTTAGTCAAAATTTGTTGAAACAAATGCCCGTTGTTGTACCGCCTATGGATGAGCAAAAAGAAATTGCTACATACCTCGATAAAAGACACTTAAAATATGTTAACTTGATAGAAACCATACAGAAGGAAATTGACGCACTAAACGAACTTAAGACTCGACTTATTTCAGATACCGTTACTGGCAAAATCGATGTTCGTGGCATCGAAATTCCCGAATACGAATACGTGGAAGAGAGCGCTGACGTAGATCAAGATGCATATAGTGAAGAAATGGATGAGGGGGTAGATAATGATGGCTGATAAAGAATTGATTCCATATGAGGATATATATTCTGAGATAAGAGAAACTCTGCTTTCTTCCAGACATCAGGCTTATTCTGCTGTCAATTTTGCAATGGTGCAGGCTTACTGGCAGATAGGTCGTATCATTGTGGAACATGAACAGGAAGGAAGTCTACGCTCCGGCTATGGAAAGTCCGTTCTTCAGGAATTATCGAAGCGGCTTACAGAGGAATTTGGAAAAGGATTTTCGGTGCGGACGCTGCAGCAAATGAAAAAGTTTTATGTGACGTTTCCAAATACGAACGCACTGCGTTCGCAATTGACGTGGACGCACTATCGTCTCCTGCTATCTGTAGAAGACGAACAGGCGCGGAGGTGGTATATGGATGAGGCAGTCGCTTCCGCATGGTCAAGCCGTCAGTTGGAACGGCAGATTTCCACAATGTATTATGAGCGCCTTCTTGCAAGCAGAGAAAAGGAGTTAGTACAATCTGAAGCTACTGAGTTGATGGCTCCGTTGGCGGCAGAGAACTTTATCAAGGATCCTTATGTATTGGAGTTTCTTGACTTAAAGAATTATCCTGCTCTACGGGAATCCGATCTGGAGCAGGCGCTACTTGACAAACTGCAGGAATTCCTGTTAGAGCTTGGCCGAGGATTCTGTTTCGTGGCAAGACAAAAGCTGATGCGGTATGAGGATGATGATTTCTATCTCGACCTCGTATTTTATCACAGCATTCTAAAATGCCATGTGCTGATTGACTTGAAAATAGGTAAGTTGACTCACGGTGATATCGGACAAATGGATAGTTATATCCGTATGTTTGACGCACTTTATAGAAATGACGATGATAATCCGACGATTGGTATTATCCTGTGTTCGCAGAAAAATGAAGCAATAGTAAAATATTCAGTTCTGAACGATGCTCAGCAGATTTTTGCTTCCAGATATCGGCTGGAATTGCCAACAGCAGAAGAACTGCAGCGGGAAATTGAATTTGAACGCAAACGCATAGAAGAACAGGAGGGATAAACGATGGCTTTCAGCAATACCAAAGAAAACGGCCTTGAAGCCCTCATCGTGAAGTGGCTCGCGGAGCATAACGGTTACGAGGAAGGCAACAATTCCGATTATAGCAAGGAGTATGCTATTGATGAGACGCGCCTGTTCCGCTTTCTACAGGAAACGCAGCCCTCGCAGATGGACAAACTGGGAGTGTTCAAATCAGAACAGAAAAAGAGGCAGTTTCTAAACCGCTTGCAGGGCGAACTCGCAAAGCGCGGTATTATTGATGTTTTGCGTAACGGCATCAAGGTTTACCCGGCTGACCTCATCATGTTCTATCTGACGCCAAGCGAGAATAACACGAAAGCGAAGGAGATGTGGGAAAAGAACATCTTTAGCGTGATACAGCAGCTCCGCTATTCTATCGATGCTTCAAAGCTTGCTCTCGATATGTGCGTGTTCATCAACGGCTTGCCTGTCATTACCTTTGAACTGAAGAATCAGCTGACAAAGCAGAATGTGGACGATGCTGTGGAGCAGTATAAGACGGACCGTGATCCGAGGGAACTGTTGTTTTCCTTCAAGCGGTGCATGGTGCATTTTGCTGTGGATGATGCCCGCATCAAGTTCTGCACAAAGCTGGCAGGCAAGGACAGTTGGTTTCTGCCGTTCGATAAAGGCTACAACGATGGAGCAGGTAATCCACCGAATCCTGATGGCATCATGACCGACTACCTTTGGAAAGACATCCTCACAAAGGAAAAGTTGACGCTCATCATCGAGAATTATGCTCAGGTGGTCATCGAGGTTGATGAGGAAACAAAGAAGAAAAAGGAGAAGCAGATATTTCCGCGTTTTCATCAGCTGGATGTGGTCACAAAACTACTCGCCGATGTGAAGAAGAATGGTATCGGTCAGAAGTATCTGATTCAGCATAGTGCAGGCAGCGGAAAGTCCAATTCCATCGCTTGGCTTGCCCATCAGCTGATAGGACTTGAGCAAGGTGGACACCCGATGCTTGACTCCGTTATCGTAGTCACTGACCGCCGTATTCTCGACAAGCAGATTAGGGATACCATCAAACAGTTCATGCAGGTCAGCAATACCGTGGCATGGGCAGAGCACTCCGGAGATCTGACGAAAGCCATCACAGATGGCAAACGTATCATCGTCACCACGATTGAGAAGTTCCCACATATCGTTCCGAAGATTGGTGCTGATCATGTGAATAATCATTTTGCCATTATCATTGACGAGGCGCACTCTGGTCAGAGTGGACGAAATTCAGCGCAGATGAACCTTGCTCTTTCCGGACTTGCCTCCGATGACGAAATGGACAATGAGGACAGAATCAATGCTATGATGGAAGGCCGCAAGCTGCTGAATCATGCGAGTTACTTTGCGTTCACGGCTACTCCGAAAAATAAGACCTTGGAAACTTTCGGAGAGTTGGTTTTGGACGCTAACGGAAATCCGGAGCTTGACGAGGATGGAAACACAAAACATAAGCCTTTCCACGTATATACCATGAAGCAGGCAATTCAGGAAGGCTTTATCCTGGATGTGCTTCAGAACTATACGCCAATCGATAGCTTTTACAAATTGATGAAAACCGTTGAAGACGACCCGATGTTTGACAAGAAGCGGGCGCAGAAGAAGCTCCGCAATTTTGTGGAGAGCGACAGCTATACCATAGCGAAGAAAGCCGCCATGATGGTTGACCACTTCCACGAGCAGGTTATCGCCAAGGGCAAGATTGGTGGTCAGGCTCGTGCTATGGTGGTGACTGCAAGTATTCCGCGTTGCATCGAATACTACTACGCAATCAATAAGTGTCTCTCCGAAAGGTACAGTCCCTATAAAACCATTATCGCTTTTTCCGGCGAATGCAAATACAATGGGCAGGAGCCGCCGCTGACATCGGCAGGCTTGAACGGATTTCCTGATGCCAAAATTCCTAAGACATTTAAGAAAGACCCGTACCGCATCCTGATTGTTGCGGATATGTTCCAGACAGGCTTTGACGAACCTCTGCTCCACACAATGTATGTGGATAAGATGCTTTATGATATCAAAGCAGTGCAGACTTTGTCGAGACTGAATCGTTGCCATCCAAAGAAGTATGATACTTGTGTTCTGGATTTTGCTAATAAGCCGGAAATCATTGAGAAGTCCTTCTCACGCTATTATCGTACTACAATTCTGTCCGGCGAGACAGACCCGAACAAGCTCTATGATCTTGTAGCGACAATGGAGGAATATCAGGTGTACTCAGAGGAGGATGTAGAGCGGTTGGTTAATCTCTATCTGGGCGGCGCAGACCGTGACAAGCTTGATCCTACTCTGGATGTTTGCACAGCTGTATATAAGCAACTTGAAACAGATGATCAGATTAAGTTTAAAAGTGCGGCGAAATCGTTCTGTCGTACATACGGTTTTCTTGGCGCAATTTTGCCTTATGGCAATGCGGATTGGGAGCGGCTATCGATCTTCCTGAATTTGCTGATACCTAAACTGCCATCTCCTCGTGAGGATGACTTGTCCCAAGGTATCTTAGAAGCAATCGATCTGGAAAGCTATCGGAATGAGGCGCGGGAGGCTATGTCTATCAAACTGGAGGATTCCGATGCTGAAGTTGCTCCTGTTCCTACAGGAAAGGTTGGGCATATTGTCGAGCCAGAGATGGATTTGCTTTCCGTTATTTTGTCCGACTTCAATGATATGTTCGGCAACATCAACTGGAACGATGCGGATAACGTGCGCAGACAGATTCTTGAAATCCCTGTGATGGTATCCAAGGATGAAAAATATCAGAACGCCATGAAGAATTCCGATGAGCAAAGCGCAAGGCTTGAAAGCGAGAGGGCTTTGCAGCAGGTCATTTTCGCTATCATGGCGGACAATATGGAGTTGTTTAAGCAGTTCCAGGACAATCCTTCTTTCAAGAAATGGCTGTCTGACTTTGTATTCAATCTTACTTATAATCACGAGGGTAAAGAGTATGTGATTCCGAAGTCGGGTTCAAAAAACAGTGTCTATAGTATTCCATCGCAGAAAATCTTAATGGTTGCAGAAGATCCTGTTTCATATGGAAAGAAAAGAGACGATGACTGAATTTAAGTCAGATAGAGGGTGAAATCAAGACAAAACCAGTCCGTTGATTGAGGTCAAAAGTAATATTGTAGCAGCAGTTGTTTGATGATAACTGCTGCTCCTTTTTTAGTTTTTCTTGTAAAACGCACACTCATACCCATCCGCCCGCAGCACCAGCCCCGGCATCCAGGCAGGTGTCCGTCCCATCTGCTCACAGACCGCCCGCAGGGACACATTGCTGCTTGCTTCGATAATCAGCTCATCGTGGACATGCCCCACAATAAAGCAGTGAGAAAGGGTCTTCATGGCATTGGCCAGGATGTCCCGACTGACTGCCTGCACAATGTTCTCCACGAATTTCGGACCGTAGGATTCGATGCGGCTCCATTTCTTCTGGGCATCCACGCCCATGTAGGTGACGCTCTCGCCGCCAAACTTATTCTGGCCAATGCGCGGCTTTGCATAGGCAAGCTGCCTGCCGGAGGGAAGGGTGATGAACAGCATGCCGCTTTTGGCTGTGAACCGGATGGCACCGACTTTTTGCGGTATTTTTGTTTTGACGGCGGTTTTGACCGCGTGATCCACTGCCCACCAGTAAGCTGTGATGTTGGGATTAGAGGAACGCCACATATCTACCAGGGGCTGAAGCTCGTCCTCAGAAAGCCCCATCTCCAAAGCTCCCATTGCCTTCAGTGCGCCGACAGAGCCGCCGTAGCCGAGGGCCAGCTCTGCGATCTTGCCCTTTTGGCGCAGGTGTGCGTTCTGTCCGTGTTTCTCTACAGGGACTTTAAACATCTGGCTTGCGGAAGCGCAGTAGATATCTCCTCCGGAACGGAACACCTCCGTGCGCCATTCTTCCCCGGCAAGGTGGGAAAGCACCCTGGCCTCAATGGCGGAAAAATCGCTGACGATGAACCGGAAGCCCGGACGGGGGATGAAGGCCGTGCGGATCAGTTCTGAGAGTACTCCCGGAACAGAGTCGTACAGCAGACTGAGCATTTCATAATCGTTCTGTTTTACAAGTTCCCTTGCCTGCTCCAGATCTTCCATGTGGTTCTGGGGGAGGTTCTGCAGCTGGATGAGCCTGCCTGCCCAGCGGCCAGAGCGGTTGGCTCCGTAAAACTGGAACATCCCACGGCATCTGCCGTCCTCGCAGACAGCGTTCTGCATGGCCTCGTACTTTCTTACGCTGCTCTTAGCAAGCTGGAGGCGCAGGGAGAGCACCTCGGCCAGGTGCTTTGGCGCTTCCTTTATCATGGCGGCAACTTCCTTTTTGCCAAGGCTCTCCGTTTCCAGACCGTTCTCTGCCAGATATCCCTTCATCTGCATCACGGAGTTGGGATTCTCCAGACCGGTCTTTTTCTGCATGGTCTCCATCAGGGAGGCTTTCGATAATCCATCCATACAGATTGCCTGTGAGACCATATCCCGGTCAATGCAGATTCCCCGGTCATTGATCTTCTGGTCCAGATGGTATTCCTCCCACACAGAATCCGGCACAGGGTAGCCATAGAGACGTTTTTGTATCTGCATTTCCACCTGCACATCCCGCTCATTGTATTTCTTAAACAGTTCCCACTTCTCCGACGCATGCTCCGGCAGGTTCCACGTCCGTCCGCCGTTTGCTTTTGTGGGCTTGCAGGGGGTACAAAAATACCGGATCAGCTCCCGGCCTTCCTTTAGCTTCTGTTCCTCAAAGCCAAGGGCTGCGCCCGCCTTCTCCAGAGACAGGGGCAGGCCGTTATAGGCCGCCCAGATCATGGTGCATTTCCAGGATGCCGGATTCAGATATGCATCAACCGTGTCCCCGGCAATGCTGTAGGAAGAAAAGTGCTGCGGATAGTTTCTGCGGAGCCAGGCGGAGAGGCAGACCCGCTCAAAAGCGGCATTGAAAGCCCATTTTGTCACATGGTCATCTGAGAGTGCCGCAAGGATCTCCTCCGGTATGGTCTCGCCGCAGGCAAGGTCATAGACCGTGACCGGCCCGCTGTTTACGGAAACGCCGAAGAGCAGGATGTCAAAGTCCGGAGATTCTGTGTAGCGGTAAGCGCCTGCTTTTCCGATGTCGATGCTGCTTTTTGTTTCCAGATCCAGTGATAAACTTGTGATATTCATACTGTTCCTCCTTAGAAAGAAACGGCGGGTGTGCGCCCGCCGCCTCTGCCTGATTATTCTGTTTCTTCCTTTTTCTCTTTGTGAAGCCGCTTCTTTACCCAGCTGATAAATCCCTTTACGATGCTGACGATTGCGCAGATATCAAATGCAATGATCATCATGAAGGTACAGGTGATTACTGTTTCAAGCATAAATTCATACATCTTTGTCACCTCGCTTTGTCATAGTGGGAGGCAGGGTGCCTGCCTCCCGGAGTGCTGTATTGTCAGGAGAGGAAATCCTCCTCGTCCTCTTCCTCTTCCAGATCCGCGAAATCATCCTCGGCGCGGCTGTGCCCGCCAAGAGGAGTGCCGTCAGAGAGCTTCTGGATGTTGTTCAAGCCGCAGGCAATGCCGCGATTGCCGCTGCTGTTGAAGGCGTAGAAGTTGATGGACGCCCTGCCGATGATCCCGGAGTACAGCTCAGAGCTGTCCAGGATGGGCTGGCGGTCCGCATCCACCACGCCGGGTTTTGTGGTGCTGTTGGCATTGACGAACCATGAGTTCTGGTAGGCCTCGTCTCCTTTGCGGTCCTTATCACCGTCCCTTAAGGGAGTCTTGATGTCCTCAAGTGCGGGAACGAACTTGCTGTTCCCCTTCAGCTTGCTCTGGCCTTCCTCATAGGCTGCCTGGATCGCCGCACGGATCTTCGCCACTGTCACGGTGTCGGACTTGGGGATGATCAGGCTGACGGAATACTTCGGAGTGCCGCCGCCAAGGGGCACCTTCGGCTCGACATGATGGTGTTCTTTCCGGTGATTACCTTCGTAGGGTTCTTAATTGTCTTGCTCATTTCTATTCCTCCATAAAATCATTTGCTGCCGTGTGAAATTCCGGACGCTTGTCTGCGCTTGGAACTAACACAGGTTTTCCCTGGGGCTTTATGACAAGCCCGGATAACAGTTCTTCAAATCTCTTTTTGCCAAGCTGCTTTGTCATGGCTGTGATGCCAAGCAGCTTCTTTTCATAGGGTTCGTACCCGGCACCGGCTACGATGCTGGCCACTGCCGCCTCATCGGTGTACTTCCGGCTGCTCCTGCCTTCTACGACCTTAAAGCCGGGATACTGTACGCCGGAGAGGGCCTGCTGAAGGGCATAGGCCTTGATGTCCTCTGCCCAGGAAACCAGGATGTCGATCTGGGGCAGGATTGCCGCAATCTCCTCCGGTGCCAGCGCAGGCGCTTCCGCAAAGTCGTACTTCGCAAGCTCCATGCTGTATTCTGCCCGGCTCCTGCAGCTGGCCTTTACCTTGCAGAACTGGCAGTGCTCTCCGGCACAAAAATCTCCTTTGCCTTCATAAGCCAGCTTGGCGGTTGGTGCCAGCACGTCCTCTGCCCAGGAGAGAAGCTCCTCTTTGGTAAGCTCCCAGGTGTCCAGGTTTTCCCGGCGGGGCTGGCAGATGGAAAGCCGGATGCGCTCGATGTCATACAGGTCTCCGAAGGTGTCCATAGCTCCCAGCGCATAGCACATCAGCTGGCTGTTTTTTGCTGCCTCCACCAGGACGCCCAAACCATATTTAAAATCAATGATGTGGAGCAGCCGGTCTGAGACGATGACACAGTCGCCGGTGCCGAAACCGTGTTCCACCCACTTGGAAAAATCCAGGATCTGCTCTACACAGACCAGAGGGTCTTTGCACAGCTTCTTTGCTTCCTCCACCTGCTCCATGACGAAGGCACAGTACCCTTCAGCGGCTTCCTGCATCTCTGCGTCATAATAAGTAAGGTCTTCGGTTGGGTCCCTGGCAGGCTTTCCAAGCGCCTTCTCCAAAAGGTACTGGCAGAGCTCGTGGGCATCCGTGCCCTGCTGTGCATAGGGGCTTCCCCTGTCCTCCTCCTGTGCGCAGAGCTTTGCGCTGGGAGGGCAGGCCAGCCATCGGTGGCTGGCAGATGCGGAGAGGTAGGCGTGTTTAGGCATTGCCGATCACCTCCGCTTCCGCTGCGACAGCGGCCAGTTCCGCCGGGTCCGTGATCTCTGAGAGTTTGCCGACGCCGTGGGCGGTAAGGATTGCCTTTACCTCGGCCCGGTATCCTGACCTGGACTTGTCCGCAAGGATCCCTCTGACTTCCTCGAAGGTGAATGTCCTGGCGGGTGCTTCTTCCTTCTGGGGAATCGGTGCTGGCTCCTTGGCAGCCGCTTCCTGTTTCTTTGCCTGGGGCCCCATGCCCTCCAGAGCCGATACGATATCATCTATATCGGCGGCGAGCTTCTTCAGCCCATCAATGAGAACGGTTACGTCTTTCTTTTTCATTGAGGTTTGCCTCCTTTCTTTTGTTCTCGTATTCCTACGCCCAGAAGCCGGTCTGTTTTACAGTAGAATTTTTCGCTTTTTCATGGGCTTCTTTGCGTTCACCTTCCTACGCCCAGAAAGCGGCTTATTTTACAGCGGATGTGCAAAAAAATCTGCCGGAGCGTTTTCCCCCTAATAAAAGGAAGCGATCCGGCTTTTTTATTTTTCACTGTAAAAACGGCTTGTTTCTGGGCGTAGGAAAGCAGACAGAGAAAGGAGCGTGAGCTTATGGGAAGAGATTCTCCGATCGTATACATTTGTTCCCCATATTCCGGGGATGTGGAGAAAAACACAGAGGCGGCAAGGCGGTACTGCCGGTATGCTGCTGACCGGGGCTTTATCCCCCTGGCTCCCCACCTGCTGTTTCCGCAGTTTTTATCGGAAGAGACAGAACGGGAGCTTGCCATCCGCATGGATCTTAAGCTGCTTGCAGTCTGCGGCAGCCTGTGGGTCTGTGGAGAGAGGGTGAGCGAAGGGATGCATCGGGAAATTGAGTACGCAAAGGCTGCCGGGATAGAGATCAGATATGTGAAGGAGGATGAGCTGAATGTTTGCAGTCAATGAAGAAATCAAAAAGATCAATGGGAAGATTATTGAGACCTTTGAGCGTGAAGCCGTGGATGGGAATGCGGTGCTCCGGGTGGAGGCAGGCACCAACGGCTACAAGGGCGGCGGCAGGGACAGCGGAAGCCGTACCTATGTATGCCTGGACTGCATCTGCGGGGATTTCCATTTCAGCCCGGTCACGGATGAGGATGGGGAGATGGCTGGCATCCAGATCGCCTGCTGCGGCGATGACGGGCTGAATGCCCTGATGAAGGCCCTGGCCTTTGCCACCCAGACGCTGGATGACCAAAGATGCGAAGTGGATGACTGAAAGGAGGCAGTTATGCAGGCGATACAGACAGAATATAAAGGGTACCTTTTCCGGTCACGGCTGGAGGCGAGATGGGCGGTGTTTTTCGATGCCTGCGGCGTTCGGTGGGAGTATGAGCCGGAAGGCTATGTGCTTCCGGACGGCCAGTATTACCTCCCGGATTTTCTGCTCCACGGTGTGGAGGGCAGAGCCGCCGGAGACCTGTTCGTGGAAGTGAAGGGCAGGATGACGGAGGAAGACGCAGACAAAATCTACCAGTTCAGCGGCCTTGGCGAAAAGAACGGGCTTTTGTATGTAGAGACGCCCATCCTTGTGGTGGCTGGCATTCCGGATGGGGACGGCATCCGTGACATTGAGGAATTCTGCAGCCAGTGGGGATATCACGGTTTCCCGGACATCAACGGCGGCCCGTATCCCTTTAATTTTGAGACCATTGACGGGGATTATTTTGCCGCCCATCCCGGCATAAATAAAAACGGTAAGTTTGAGCTGTTCGGGGATGACAGCAGCTACACAGAAGACCGGGATGCTGCTGCCACCCTGGCAGCCTTTAGGCGGGCCAGACAGGCAAGGTTTGAACACGGGCAGAAGCCGGGGAGGCGCTTATGAGATTTACCATCTACACAGCCAACGTGACGGGGGCGCAGGACAACTGCGTCTATCCCCGCCGGCACGAGATTACGGACGCGGCATCCCTTGCACAGGCGGTGCGAAAAGACCATGTCTGCGCAGAGTATAAAAACAGCTACCGGGGAAAGGAAAACTTCATTGCCTCCAACTGCGTGGTGATGGATGTGGATAATGACCATTCGGAAAATCCGGCAGACTGGATCCTGCCGGAGGCACTGGCCGAGGAGTATGCAGACATCCGCTTTGCCGTTTGCTTCAGCCGGAGCCATAAAAAGCAGAAAGGCCAGTATGGTCCGAGGCCGAGGTTCCATATTTATTTTGAAGTGGAGCCAATCACAGATCAGGAGGCATACAGCGCCCTTAAGACGGCACTGTATGCCATGTATCCCTTTTATGACGACAACGCCCTGGATTCTGGGCGATTCATATACGGGGCGGATCCTGGGGAGGTGCTCTGGCATGAGGGCAGCAGGACGATTGAGTCCATCCTGGATGCGGACGGCACTGAGCCACTCATTCCGGAGGGCAGCAGGAACAAGTCGATGTACCAGTGGGCAGTATGCTATCTGAAGCGTGAGGGGAATGGTGAAGATTCCGAGAAGGCGTTTTACAGAGAAGCAGAAAAATGCACACCACCGCTGGCCGACAAGGAACTGCAGACCATCTGGAGGAGTGCCGTGCGGTTTTATGAAAGGAAGGTTCGGACAGACCCATCCTACGTGGAGCCGCAGGAGTTTAAGACCGGGATCCCATCAAAGTGGGAGGAACCGATCCCCTTTGGGAAATATACGATCCTGCCGTTTCCCGCCGATGCCCTTCCAAGGGAGATCGGGGAATACGTCAAGGCAGTGGCAGAAAGCACCCAGACGCCAGTGGATATGGCAGGGACGGCGGCACTTGCCGCAATCGCTGTCTGCACACAGGGAAAATACAAGATTCAGGGGAAAGCGGACTGGATTGAGCCCTTAAACGGGTATTTTATCGTCATCAATCCTCCGTCCGAGAGGAAATCCGCCGTGGAACACAGCATTGTAAAGCCTTTGGATGCCTATGAGGAGCAGTACAACATCCGCTGCGCCGGGGCAGTGGAGGCCAGCAAGATGCGCAGGCGTATTTTGGAAAAAAGGCAGAAGGCCATTGAGGACCAGGTGGCTAAGGGGAAAGCGGATGCAGAGGAGCTGGATAAAATCGCGCAGGAGATCACGGACTTTGAGGAAGTGCGTCCCCTTCAGCTGTATGTGGATGACATCACCACAGAAAAGCTGGTGTCGGTCATGGCAGCCAACCACGGGCGGGCGGCACTGGTCTCCAGCGAGGGCGGCATCTTTGACACCCTTGCCGGAATCTATACCAAAAACGTGAACATCGATGTGATGCTGAAGGGATACTCCGGCGATCCCATCCGTGTAGACCGTATTGGCCGGGAGAGCGAGAGCATCATGGATCCTGCCCTGACGGTGCTTTTGATGGCACAGCCCAACGTGCTGTCCGAGGTGATGCGAAACACCACCTTCCGTGGGCGGGGGCTTACGGCCAGGTTCCTTTACAGCATGCCAGCGTCCTTTGTGGGGACAAGGAACTTTGAGAGCAGGCCGGTGCCGGAGACGGTGTACCAGGACTACGAGCAGAAGATCGTAAACCTGCTGGAGGATGAATACACAAGGAAGCCGGAGCTGATCACCCTGTCAGAACAAGCAGCCGCAAAGCTGTCTGCCTTTGCAAGTGAGATCGAGCCGAGGCTGGTCAGCGACCTTGCGGAAATGTCGGACTGGGCAGGAAAGCTGGTGGGCAATGTGCTGCGTCTGTCGGGGCTTTTGTGCCGGGCAGGCGTGTTCCGAAGCCACGATTTCCTGATGGGAGAAAAGCCGCTTCAGGTGGACGGGCGGACAATGGAAAACGCCATACGACTTGGGCGGTATTACTTAAACCATGCCCAGGCGATCTATTCTGTCCTGCCGGAAAACGCCATGCACAAGAAGGCCTCCCGCATCCTCCAGATGATTGCGGACAATGGGCTGGACACCTTTGACCGGCGCACGGCCATGCGGCTGTGCCGGATCTTCCATACGACAGCGGAGATCCAGCCGGTGCTGGATTTTTTGGAGGACTATGGCTATATCGTGCAGGTGCCCCAGAAATATTCCGGATGCGGCAGG
>OCPR01000158.1_pt1 | contig 102444 bp, 91 predicted proteins | sample 1538611 | NCBI WGS metagenome assembly OCPR01 (sample SAMN04571711, study PRJEB22368) | human gut metagenome | biome: human gut; material: stool | host: Homo sapiens | place: Luxembourg | collected 2012-09-28
TTGATTTTACTGACTTTCTTCAATGTAACCTTATTATAACGTCCTCCCCCCACCCGATTAAGTCATTTGGCAACTTTTCCGATCCTTGCAAGGCTTTTGCACCACGACGGAGATAGGCTTTTAGTTTTTCGCCATAGAGGTAGGGATCTTTTCGGCGGGTGATTCCCCATTCCATAAGGAGGGCGGCTGCACCGGTAACGAAAGGCGTGGAAAAGGAAGTGCCAGTGAAGGATGCATAGCCTCCACCAGAGCGGGGAGCATAGATATCAACACCGGGAGCGACAAGGTCGGGTTTTGGATAGGGGAGGGCACGACAGCCGCGGCCAGAGAAATCAGCATAGGTGTTTTGACGGGCGTCGTAGGCGCCGACGCTGATCACGCGTCTGGCAGTGGCAGGGATTGTAAGGGTTCCCTGAGGACGTGGAAGATAGAAGGCTGTGCCTGGGTTTAGCGTTTTGCCACCTGGAAGCCACAGGAAATATTCCCCGTTTTTTATATTTCTTGCTGCTAAGATTATTTTCCACACACCGCTGTCTACATAGGGGGTTTTCTCATCCTGCGGCAGAAAATCCACATAAATCTCCTGCGTCACATGATACGGTGCCGGTTTTCCATAATAAATCAGAAGTTCCGTATTTCCCGCCTGCCAACGCTGGGCGCCCAGTGTTTCAAAAAGGGGGCCAACACGCTCCCCGGCTGGATGTTCCAGATAGATTTCCATCTCATCTTCGTAATTTTTCCAAAGCTGCACATTTAAGGTAGGCTCAAAGGCACCAACACCAAGTTCAATTTCCTGGATTTCACCTGGCGAAAGCTTTCCTCCGGTATGCAGAGCATCATTTCCATTGTTGCCCATTCCTACACAGATCACATTTTTCCCCATGCCGGACACATTGTCCAGGTAAGTTTCCAGCAGAGAATCGCCTCTATGTGAGCCATAATTATTTCCAAAGCTTAAATTGATCGCAATTGATCTTCCAAGCCGTATGGCCTGCCGAACCAGATAATCCACGCCTTGCATCAGCTCTGTAATTCTTGGAAAAGAATCCTGTCTTGGAATTCCCATTTTTACAACCAGAAGGTCACTTTCATATGCCACACCCCGGTTCACTGCCCCACGGGAAAAATCGCTGCCAGCTGCCACTCCAAGCACAGCGGTTCCATGACCGCTTACATCTTCAGACGGAACAAGGCGCCGCCCCTCCTGCACAGAGAGGGACAACGCCTCATTAATTTCCTCATTGGTATATTCAGTTCCTGTTGCATAGCCCTCCGGGGGATTACCGGGAATGCTCTGATCCCACAAACGCAGAATCCTGGACTTTCCATCTGCTGTAAGAAATGCGGGATGCCTGTAATCCACCCCGGAATCCACAATTCCGATCAACACGCCGCGCCCTGTCAGCCGTAGATTTCCCGGCTCATTGCGCTGTACCTGGGTAATACAGCTTGCCTCTTTCGAAAAAAGATCTTCGAAATACAAACGAGTGGGCTTTTCTATAAATTCTATCTGGGGACGCCGAGAATATTCATCCAGCATACTTTCAGGAAGCGTCACAATGGCATACCTGCCAAGGAGAGGGACCACGGAGATTTCGGGTCCCCCAAGCAACGCCTCAACAGAATCACCCATTTCACTATACTTCACAATAATTTCCCACTTTCGTGTCTGCTTCTCATACCCCACATTCAGATTTCGGGATTTCTCTCTTTCCTCTTCTGTGGCATCCAGCGCAAGGTTCAAAAGATTATCCAGCTTCTGATCTGGCATATTTCCTCCATTTTGCAGCGTATGCATACTCAAAATATACTTATCTTTAATTTACGCCAACCCGTTTTAAATAATACCTCAGCCTTCCTATTATATTTCAGAGCGTGTTTGAAAATCATTCCCACCATCTGTACTCCCTGCTTTATGGAAATTTTTTGCAGAAAGCCTTTTTCAAACACGTTCTAAACCCTCTGTAGATTTTCAAATATCAGTTATTTTTCCTCTACTTTCACCTTTTTCAGCAGAAAAACCATCACCAGCAGCACCACTGGGAAAATCAAGCCTACGCCCATACCCACGCGGATATTATCTCCGGCATTCTGGGTGACACGGCCGACAATTCCAGGGCCTATGCTGCCCCCAAGGTCTCCTGCCATAGCAAGAAGGGCGAACATGGCAGTTCCGCCTGCTGGAAATTTCTGAGAGGAAATACTAATAGTGCCAGGCCACATAATTCCAACGGAAAATCCGCATACAATACAGCCAATCAGTCCTGCTGCCGGATTAGAAGACAGGGATGCAAGAAGATAGCAGAATACGCATAAAATTCCGGATCCTGCCATAAATTTCATCAAGTCCATTTTATCTCCGTATTTTCCAAAGATCATACGGCTGATTCCCATCGTAATGGCAAACATGCAGGGACCGGCCAGGTCTCCAATGGTCTTGGACAGTCCAAGTGCCGCCTCTGCATAGGCAGATGCCCACTGGGACATGGACAGCTCTGATGCCCCTGAACACACCATCAGACACACGGCAATCCAGAACACAGGCTTACGAAACAGTTCCCTGATTTTCATGCCTTCCCCTTCATCCACCAGATGTTCGATGGGACAGGTGGCAAAGTTGTAAACATTAACGGCCGGAACGATTGCCCACAAAACTGCCAGCCACTTCCAGCTGTCCATTCCAAAAACTGCGAAAAACAGGGTGGAAACTGCAATGGTTCCCACAGAGCCCCAGCAGTAGAAGGAATGAAGAAGACTCATGGTCGCTTCTTTATTTTTGAAAGGACATGCTTCCATAATAGGACTGCACAGCACTTCAATCAGTCCGCTTCCAACAGCATAAACAATAACACTGATGATAATTCCCATAAAAGGATCTGGCAAAAGCTCCGGAAGAAATGCCAGCCCCACCAGTCCTAAAGCGGAACTGATCTCAGAGGTTACAATGCACACGCGATATCCGATTTTGTCCACAAATCGGGCACAAAACAAGTCAACCAGCAGCTGGGTAAAGAAAAAGCAGGTGGAGATCAGTGCAATATTTCCAAGGGAAATATGATAATCTGTGTGAAATTTCAGAAACAGCAAAGGTGCAAAATTTGCTGCTATAGCCTGGGTGATAAAGCCCATATAACAGGCTCGTTTGGTTTTCTGGTAATTTGGCATGATTGGTTCTCCTTTTTTTCTTCTTTAAAGAAGATTTTTGTCTTATTGGATTATATTATATTTAAATGTGTTTTTCATTGGATTATTTCTGATTTTTATTGTATAATATCGTAAAAACATTAATTTTCTATTTTTTCGGGGCACTTCCCAGAGCGGTTCGAAAAAGGTTTTCTGCAAAATATACCGCAAAGTGGGACGAGCAGATTGCGGGAATGATTTTCAAACAGGCTCCAGGTCTCGATTTGAGGATAAACAAGATATGAAAGAAACCAACGTATATACCAAAATTATTACCGACGAAAATTTAATGGAGACCATTCCCCACGGAAGCCAGGACTATCCCTTTCGCTACTATTATGAGCATTTAGCCCAGTTTGATTTTCACTGCATAGACTGGCACTGGCATACGGAGCTGGAATTTGTGTATGTTCAATCAGGAACCGTAACTGTCTGGATTGGGGAAAAACAGCTGAAGCTGCCAGCTGACAGCGGCATTTTTATTAATTCCAAATTCCTTCACCGTTTTTCCTCTCCTGTGGATGCTGTCATCCCAAACTTTCTCTGCATGCCCTCTTTCCTTGCAGCTACAGACAGCTATATTTACCAGAATTATGTGAAGCCTATCATTTCATCGAATATTCCTTTTTGGATTTTTCGCAGGGAGATTTCATGGCAGGCCAAAGTTCTTGATCTTATGAAGCGGATTATTTCTGCGCAGACTTCCGGTTCTTCCTGCCATCTTCTGACCTCTGCCCTTATGCAGCAGCTTTGGCTGGAAATATACAAGCATACAGACCTTTCCACTATACCGGAAATCACTGGACAATTCTCTGTAAACCGCGCAAGACTCCAGCTGATGATGCAGTTTATTCACGAAAATTACAGAAGAAATCTTTCCCTGGATGAGATTGCTGCACAGTCTATGATCAGCAAAAGCTCTGCCTTAAATCTTTTTCGGAGCTATCTTCACATCACGCCGGTTAACTATCTAATAAACTATCGGCTGAAACAGGCTGCCCTCCTACTCTCCCATACAGAGAAAAAAGTCAGCACCATTTCAGCCGAAACCGGTTTTCACAATGTAGATTATTTTTGCAGAGCCTTCAAAAAACACTACCAGGTGACACCTGGAGAATATCGGAAAGAAAAGTGGGATAAATAGCTGTTATTTGTTAATTTTACATTCCGCATTCAATGCATTTACAACAGCTTCATACATCGGTTTCGCCTGCGGTGCAGCTCCAATCAGCTCTGCCAGTGTCATTCCATACGCAAACTGGATCATCGGACCATCCAGCATTCCCGGTTCCATTTGATTGAACATTTCTACTGCAAGGGGTTCTGCCACAGTCTCACCAAGGGTGCTGTCCATACTGAAGCGCTCTGGCCTGTCTGCCTTTGCATTTAAAGTACTTTTGGAACTGCCTACGTTGAAAAAGCTGAAGGTTGCCATAGAAATATCATTCCTATAATGATTCATTTCTTTCACATCACCACGTAGCAATGCGCGTACAAATTCATTATATGGTACATTTTCGTCTGAAAACCAGTCTCTTATCATATTTTCAAGCATCATTCGTACTTCCCGATTTGTAACACTTAAATATTTCCCTTTTGGATCAGGGAAATTATATCGTCACATAAAGATAATTGAACACCAGCTTTCTCTGATACTCATAATACTTCGCCTTTTTCTTGATCATCTCCATTACCGCACGGTCAACCTCATCTCCGCGGAGGTCGAAGGGATTGTAAGAATTGACATTATCCCGAATCCGAAGTATACATTCGCCATTGTTGTCCATTACTTTTACAGATACATAATATTTCTTATCTGTTTCGCCGATGCCAAATTTCATAATGTTCAGAAGCAGTTCTTCCACGATCAGATGAATAAAAAACGACTGCTTAAAATCCAAGTTCCATTCATCGCACAACCCTTCCAGATTCTGGGACATTTTTTCCATACTGCCTTCCTCGATGGGATAATATTCCTCAAAAACCCGGTTGGTAAAACTGTATTTTTCTTTTATGTAATCTTTTATTTTTCCAAATATCTGTATTGCAAAAACCAGCAGCAGGCAAACTCCCTCACTTATCACATACACAAGCGCAAGCCCTACAATACCCTTTTTCTCAATCAGCAAAAATCCGGCCACCAGCATGAGAATGAAGTTGCGTAAAACAGATAACCCGGAAGCATACCTTGTCTTTCCTATTGTTTGCCAGAAAGATGTAGTTACCACATTCACTCCTGCCAGAGCAACACTTAATGCGTAAATACGAAACGCCACTGTTGCTGTTTCCAATGCCTGGCCATCATTCAGACCAAAGAAAACCAGAATATTCTTTGCGCCGGCAGCAAAAAACAATGCCATAATCATTCCTGCAGCTGCAACGATCCGCAGTCCATCGTGGTACACTGCCAGCATTCCTTTCCAGTCCTTCTCACCGCCTAAAATAGAGATAACCGTAGATGCCGCGGCTCCGGCACCGTCAAACATGGCCCCCGGAATGGTACTCATGGTATAAATAACACCAAATACAGCCACAGAAAAAGTGCCATTTTCAGAATTTTCCTTTAACAGCATGGTATTAAACACCAGCATAACCACTGCCTGGAAAATAAATGCAGAGCCTACGCCAAATCCATTTTCCACATATTCTTTGATCTGATTCCAGGTGGGAATGTGAAAATGAAAGCTTAAAAGCGCCTGCTTGTTCCAAAAATGAGTAAGCAGAATCAGAGTTCCTACTGTTTCCGCAATACATAAAGACGCCGAAGCCCCAACAAGTCCCCAGTTTAGCACTTTCATAAACAGCAGATCCAGGCTTAAATTTGTGACAATAACGCCAGCTGAAGAAATGGCAGCCAGCTTTGGTGCGCCGTCTGTACGCACTGCTATGGAAAGAATATTATACACTACATAAATCGGGGCAAAAGCAAATACCACAGTCAGATACTGCAGGGCCTGTGGCAAAAGCTCCGGTGTGGCACCAAGCAGACTGCATAATGCGCTGCGAAATACGAGAGATACTGCTGCGAAAAGCACACCTGTTATCAGGCCTGCACTTAATACGGAGCCGAAAACCCGATTTGCACCTTTCAGATCTGCTTCACCAAGTTTTTTCCCAATTAAGACGCCTGCACCGCCGCCTAGGGTGATTCCCATAAGTAAATAAAGCAGAAATACCGGTGTAGCAATGTTAGCCACAGCCAGTCCGGTACTGCCTATAAAATTTCCTACCAGGGTTGCATCCACAAGGGTGGATACGGTAACCCCAAGAGAAGAACATACTCCCCAGAATAAAAAGGTTCTGTATGCACTTTTGGCATAGTTTGTTTCCATATAATTTTCCTCCTGCCCCATCATTTTCCAATAATAAAATTATATCGTTTCTTTCCCCTTAAAACAATTCTATTTTTATTTCTATTGCGTCATAATTTCCAATTACGAAACAAAACGGGCAAGTTCTCTTCAAATTACAAAAAAAACGAGCCATCCTCCACAAACGCAGATTCCTGCGTTCATGTTTCAGACGGCCCGTGTAATTTTAATTTTCAGATTTCAGCTGCTTTTCGCAGATCCGAATTTCAGATTTCAGCTATTTCCAGCAAATTCGAAATTCAGATTTCAGCTAATTCCAACAGTTCCGAAATTTAGATTTCGGCTAATTTCAGCAGATCCGGAATCTTGGACTCCCAGCCAAGTGCCATGATATGAACACCCTGGCAGTATGGCTTACACTCTTTGATAATACGTGCAGCGATCTCAACACCGGTAATTCCAGCTTTTGTCTTTTCTTTGTCTGCCTTCAGCTCCTCGATCATCTCATCCGGAACATGAATGCCGGCAACATTGTTATTCATGAATTTCGCCATTCCAGCGGACTTCGGAATAATAATTCCAACCTGTACAGGTTTTCCGAACTGTTTTGCTTTTTCCATAAATTTGATAAATTTCTCCGGCTCGAATACAGCCTGTGTCTGGAAATAGTCAGCGCCTGCTGCAACCTTTCTCTCCATCTTCGCAAGCTGTGCATCAACAGAATCACTGCATGGAGAAACAACAGCACCCTTGGAGAATTTCGGAGGCTCTCCAACAAGCTGGTTTCCACCAAGATCTACGCCAGACTCCAGAAGCTTCACTGTGTGAAGAAGAGATACGGAATCAAGGTCGAATACCGGTTTTGCCTGAGGATGATCGCCCATTTTAGTATGATCACCGGTAAGACAGAGAATATTGTCAATACCAAACATAGCTGCGCTGAGAAGATCAGACTCCAGAGCGATACGGTTTCTGTCACGGCATGCAAGCTGGAAAATGGGATTCATGCCTGCATCTTTAAGAACCTTACACATTGCAAGAGATCCAAGACGCATAACAGAAGACTGGTTATCTGTTACGTTAACTGCATGAACACCTGTAAGGTATGTTTTGGCTTCTTCTACCAGCTCATCTACATGGATTCCTTTCGGCGGTCCTACTTCTGCTGAAACTGCAAATTCACCACGATCGAATAATTCTTTCATTTTCATATTATATTTGCTCCAATCATTAAAAATTTAGGATTAACCTTTTATTTCACTTCATCATCTGTAGCAAAATTGTGGATCTGTGTCGGGCATTTCAGCACATCAAGGCGTCCAATCTCTTTCAGGCGTCTGTAAATACGCTCCCATCCACACTCCATTTCGCTGTCCACTTCGCATTTTCCATTCTTGGAACCGCCGCACTGACCATTCACAAGGCTCTTGGAACATGCTGTGATCGGGCAGATTCCACCTGTCAGATTCAGATAACACTCACCGCACTGATCGCATTTATATTCTAATGGTGTCACTCCCTGGAAACCAGGTACCGGATATGTATCACAGGCAGCACAGACCATCTTATCTTCCAGATATTCAGAAATTGTCTGCACACCAACACCACAGGAAAATACAAGAACCAGATCTGCTTCCTGAATTTTGATCATATGTTTCTGAAGACGCAGCTCCATGTTCTCCGGATTACAAATATAATCAGTAGTCATAATTCCTGTCACATTTCCCTCAGCGGAAAGCTCCTTCTGAAGTTCAACAGCTTCTTTTTCCGGAAAATGAACCTCTTTACATCCATGACAGTTAATAATGAAAACTTTTTTTCCGGCTGTCAGTGATGTGATTGCTTCTTTTGCTTTTAACTGGGTAATCAACATATCACTTCATCCCCCTTACTGCATTTTTTCCGGCTTTGATACTGTTAATGATCGGAATCTTGGAAGAACAGATATACTGACAGCATCTGCACTCAACACAATCCATAACGTTCATGTCTTTCATGCCCTGCCAGTTCTCATCTTTGGCATATTTTACAAAGTACAGCGGAGACAGTTCCATCGGACAGACATCTACACAGCGTCCGCATTTGATACATGGCTGCTCTTTTGTCTCATCTGTATCAATGGCAATAATTCCGTTGGATCCCTTCATCATAGGAACATCCAGTGTATTCAGTGGGAATCCCATCATTGGTCCGCCCATCTTAACCAGAACATCCTCATCTGTAAATCCACCGCAGTAGTCGATCAACTCTCTTACACTTGTACCAATTTTGATGATAAAGTTTCCAGGATTCTTGATCTTCTCACCTGTAACAGTTGCAACACGCTCAATCAGAGGCATTCCTGTCTGGATCGCATCTGAAATTGCCTTTACTGTACTGATATTATCTACTACAACACCAACATCTGCCGGAAGACCGCCGCTTGGAACAATTCTGCCCATAACACGCTTGATCAGAGTTTTCTCAGCGCCCTGTGGGTATTTGGTTCTGGCAACAAATACTTCCATATCTCCGATATTGGCAACTTTTTCCTGCATTAATTCAATGGCATCCTGCTTGTTATCCTCAATAACAATGATACCCTTCTGGGCACCGGTTGTCTTAAGAACTGCTCGCAGACCAAAAATAATATCATCTGCATACTCAAGAAGTACTCTGTGATCTGCTGTCAAAAGCGGTTCACATTCGCATCCATTGAGAAGGATGGTATCAACTGGTTTCGCCGGTTTCAGCTTGACACAGGTCGGGAAACCTGCACCACCCATACCAACGATTCCTGCTTCACGAATGATATCAATGATTTCATCCTGAGTAAGCTTGTCAAGGTCTCCATGTGGCTGTACGGATTCGTGCAGAGTATTTTTTCCATCCGATTCAATAACAACAGCCATCACTTCACTGCCTCTTGTGCCGTGCATACGAGGTTCAACAGCAACTACCGTTCCGCTTACGCTGGAATGTACAGGAGCGCTGATAAATCCAGCAGCTTCGCCGATCTTCTGACCGACTTTTACTGTATCACCAACCTGAACGATGGGATTCGCCGGAGCACCCAGATGCTGAGACATGGAAATTACAACTGTCTTCGGATCCGGGAACTTCTTAAGAGCAATGTGCTCACTGAATTCCTTGCGCTCTGACGGATGAACACCGCCATAGTAACCATCTAATCTGTTTTCTCTGATTGATTTCACATAATCGTTGATCACCTTGAAATTAACCTTGGAGAAATCACGAACCTGTACGGGCTGATTGAGGAATTCTTCCAGACGTCCCTGTTTCGCCAGTCTCTGGTAAATTTTCTCCCATGCGCAGTCCTTATTGGGATCTACTTCGCATTTTCCATTCTTTGCTCCACCGCACTGACCATTCACAAGACTCTTGGAACAGTCAACGATGGGACAGACACCACCGGTAATATTCAGATAACACTGTGCACATGCATCACAGCTCTTCTTGGTAAGTGCCATGCCATGATGACCTCTGTAGTTAAGGGTATTGCTTGCAGCAACAACCGGCTTACCTGCCAGATCTGCAACAGTCTGAATACCAAGGCCACAGGAAATTACTACCACATTCTCTGTTCCTTCCGGAAGCAGGTCCTGCAATTTTCTTTCTGTGTGCATTTTATTGCATAAGAAATCAACTTTCGCATTACCTGTGACCGTCTTTCCCTGTTCTTTGGCAAACTTCAGGAATTCATCGCAATCCGGTTCCTCAACCGTCTCAAATTCCTTAAAGCACTTATTACAGGCAATCACAAACAGGTTGTCCTTGCCGTTCAGCACTGATGCAAGCTCATCACTGCTTTTCAGCTTGTACTTAGTATAATTTTCCAATTGCTCACCTTCCTTATAATAGAAATTATATTCTTATACTATCTGTTCTTATCCGTTCCCTCCACAAAAAAACTTATAAAAGCAGATAAATAAGTTACTGTTTTTCCTTTATAATTTAACACAAACTGACTATTTTATCCAGTCTTTGTGACTATTCTGCCTTCAAATTATCTACAAAAATTCTAAAAAGCCAAAAAAGACGTTCTCTTTCTTCGCCAGAAAAGAAAACGTCTCATTCTTTATAAACTATTTATCTGTTACCGCATTCTACGCATTACCGCCACATTCCCCGCCTTTTCCGAATGGTATAATACATACTGTTCTCCATGGCCATAACCTTCTGAAGAGGCACGCTTTTGAATACGGGCATTTTCATCTTGTATTTGATCCAGAAGAAGGAGTAAATACCAAGCATCAGGAAGGTAATGCCGGTTACCAGCCAGATCATGTTCCGCTCTACAGGATCTGTAGAAATATTCAGAATCATATATACTGTTCCACAGATTCCGATAATTGGGAAAAGAGGACCACAGGGAACCTTGAAGGAACGAGGTGCCTTTGGAAGTCTTTTTCGCAAAATCAGTACATCAATATGAGCCAGTATGTAAGAGATCATCCAGAAAACAGAGCCAACCAGGATCAGGAAGGAAATGGCATCTGATGAGCCATCACTGAGGGCTGCGAATACGAAAATAAATGCACTTACAAATACAACTCCGAAATACGGAACCCCATGTTTATTTGTTTTTGCAAAAACACGAGGCATCATGTTCATTTTCGCCATTCCCTGACAGATTCCTGCCAGACCGTTTACTGTAGAATTCTGGGTACTTACAACTGCGAGTGCCGAGACAAACGTCATCCACACTTTTCCCGCATTACCAAGAAGATTTCCACCATAAAGCAGGTGTGGTGCAGCGGAATTTTCCAGTTCCGCCCAGGGTGTATAGTTATGGAAACCAAGAACCATCACAGACTGCACCAGACAGATCAGGGCAAGTCCGATCATCATTCCAAGAGGGACATTTCTTCTGGCATTTTTCACATTCTTAGATACCGGTATTACATATTCCGCTCCGATAAACAGCCAGAATGCCACTGCTATGGTGGACACAACACCTTTAAAATCCGTAGCCATACTGTAAGGCTGATGCACCACTTCCCCAGTACCAAGTCCCAGCATACCGATCACTCCAAGGATCAGCATGGAACCGACCAGAAGAAATGCTACCAGATCCTGGATCTTGGCAAACATATCCACACCGTACAGGTTGGCTATCATAACCACTACTGTCATAATGAAGGTGTACATCAGGCTTGGAATCGGCAGATGAATGGTAGATGCCATAGCATAAGCAAAAATAGAAGCCTCAACACCTGATGACATGATATTGCAGATCAAGTATCCGCCTACCATAGAAATCAGTGTCGGAAAAGGTCCCATACAGGCCAGGGTATACTGAGCCAGACCTCCTGTGGTATTTGGCATCAGAGCATTCAGCTCAGAGAGCGATGCCACCGTGGTCATATTTAAAAGACAGGCAATCACCATCGCCCCGATAAATACCACACCAATACTTCCGGCTCCCTGTCCCAGAGAAACCAGACAACTGGTCGCAATAACAAGTCCCACTGAGATGGAAACCACACTTCGCAGTCCCAAAGTTCTGTCCTTTTCTTCCATCCTGAATCACTCTCCTTCATTACTGATCAAATATCGCGCTGCACCGGTCTGAGGGGAATAACGCTGGCGCTTTGTCTGAATAGCTTGCAGAAAGCCTTTTTCAAACACGCTCTATAGTGCATCGATTCCCTCATCGCCAGTTCTCACACGGATCACGTTTGTAATATCATAAACAAAAATCTTTCCGTCACCAATATGTCCTGTATAAAGCTCCTGTTTGATCAGCTCCACGATCTCCGGCACCCTGGACTTCTCTACAACCACCGCAATCTGCTGCTTCGGAAGCAGCTCCATCTCATAGTTTTCATCCACTTCATATTCCTTAGTGCCTTTCTCAATACCGCATCCCAGCACCTGTGTCACTGTCATTCCGCGAACGCCAGCCTTGCTCAAAGCAGATTTCAATCCGTTAAATTTTGACATTCCTGTGATAATCTCAATTCTTGATAATTCCATAACAATCATCCTCCAGCCAGATTAATATCTTTATCCTCTATTCCCGTTATCTTTCATCCTAAAATTGGAATTTTAAACTCTCTATTCTATTTTCCCCGCTGCTAAGTTCTTACTTCTGTCCTTCGCCGCCAGATACTTTTTATATTTCTCCGGTGTGGTCCCTGCAAAAGCCCGGAAATCCTTCAGCATATGAGACTGGTCATAATACCCGCAGTTCAGAGCCGTCTCCTCACTTCCCGCCTGCTCTGGCGACTTGGTAATTTCTCCCAGAAAAGCCTGAAAACGGATAAACCGCTCAAACTCTTTGGGCGAGATCCCATGGATTTCCTTAAACACTCTGCGGATGTAACACTCAGAATATCCTGTCTCACGGCTTAGCATCTGAATGGAAATATTTCCATCTGTAGCGTAAATCCTCTGCCGCATATATTCTTCCAGAACATGTGCAGAATCCTTTGAATGATTTCCCTGATTGCTAGAAAGATACTGCATCAGGATCTGCGCCCTCTGCTTCACATCCGCCGCCTCCGCCAGGCACTCCGTAAGTCCGCTTCCATACTCATTCCGGTCGATCTCCATGTCTGCATTTACCACTTCTTTTATGGAAAGAGATTTTGGCAAAATACATTTTCCTGGCAAAAATCTTGCCCCAAAATAATATCTACCATCATCAAACTCCCAGTTCTTTGCCTTCAGCACCGTTCCACCAACCAGAACTTTTACATCTTTTTCTCCAATTCCAAAAACAAGATCTGTGCTCCCATCTGGAACTGCCCGAAAATTCCCTGAGTTTCCATTTTTTACATTAAATTCATAAAAACTGGAAATTCCCATTCTTCTGTTCAATAATTCCTGATAATCTTCCGCATCCAGTGTCAGATAAGGCTGCACCGGGGTTACGATTTTCTTGTCTTCCATAGGCTCAGCTCCTGAAATTCACCGCTATGGAGCCTTTCCTCACGCCATCTCCGGTTTGTCCCACAGCGGTAATTTTATTCCGATGCCAAGCTTCACTGCATTGCGATAAACGGTTCCCCCCCAGGCAATGTCCTCAACTGGCATGCCTCCTACAGAATATACAATAATCTCGTCATCACTTGTTCTTCCCGGATGTCTCTTCTCAATAATGTCTGTAATGTCGATAATATCCTCTGCCTCAATTTTTCCATCATGCTTCAGGTCTGTGAACTTGGTTCCGATGATCTGAACCTGCGGATAGGTAGGATAAGGATACTCTTCCTCCCAGGCCTCATAAAGCTTGGAGTTATCTACCACCAGCTTACAGCCTGCAAGAAAATCATCGTCAAATCTTGCAGCTGACGGCATACTGACCAGCGCGCCCTTTTTGATCCAGTCTCCGTTAATATAAGGGAAGGAAGAAACATCATCGCGGACAGTTGTGGTAAAGCTGATGATATCACTGTCCTTTACTGCTTCCTCCACAGAATCACAGATCTCAATATTTTTGATCTGAGGTAGCTCCTCCCTGATAAACCTGGTAAAAGCATCCAGAGACCGCTGGCTTCTTCCCTTTATTTTTACCGTATCCAGGTTCGGGCAGACACTGACGAAAGCTGCCAGAGATGTTTTTCCCATAACACCAGGTCCGATAATGGACACTACCCTGGAGTCTTTACGCGCCAGATATTTCGCGCCAACTCCAGGAATTCCACCGGTACGGTAAGCGCTTACCAGATTTGCTGACATCAGCGCCAGTGGAGCACCAGTATCCTTATCGTTCAGCATCATCATAAGAATAGATCTGGGCAATCCCACTTTCTTGTTCTCTACATTGGAACCATACCATTTCATTCCAGCCATCTGATAACTGCCGCCCAGGTACGCCGGCATTGCCATAAATCTTCTGTCATCTGCATTCTTCGGCATTCCTGGAAACTGTGGATCATCCGGGAACATGATCATGCAGCCATGGGAATTATGATTAGCACCTCCCATTACATAGTCGCCTTTATATAATGTAATCAAAAGATCCTCCATCACATCCACGCAGGATTTCATATCCTTCACACCTGCTTTGATCATATCCGGTTCACTTAAATATAAAAAATCAATTTTAGCATCCATATCCATGTCTCCCTTCTGAGTCTGTAGCTGTCAAATATATACTCATCCAGGAGCCGCTTTATTTCGCTTGGCTTCGCTAGGATGGAGTATAGCACATCTTTTTATTTTTGTACACTAGCATTTTAACGTGTGAAATTTTTAGCTTATTTTAAATTGCGGCATGAAACCTATCATACCTGAACGCTGACAGATCCAACGTTGTCTCCTCTTCCAGTGCCGTCTCCGCCAGCAATTTTCCCACAATCGGTGAAATTCCAAATCCATGTCCGGTAAATGCACAGGCCACGATCAGCCCCGGTACCTCGTCCACATTTCCCAGAACCGGTACACCGTCAATGCAAACATCCTCATAACCAGCCCAGGTCCTTACAATCTTTGCATTTGCCAGCTTCGGGATATACTTCATAATTCCACGGCAGATACAAGGAGCTGTAATCCCCGAAGTCATATTATGTCCATTGTCCTTATTCACTGTTTCAAATCCGGAAGCTCCGCCGAATACAAAAGAGCCATGGTCTGTCTGGTGTCCGTAGAAATCTGCATCCGCAGTACCAAGCATCTGACCGAACATTTTCGGCTCTGCCTCTGTAACCAGCGCCTCGATCAGATCATTTGACATTGGAACATCAATTCCCACAGTACCAAGAAGCTTCCTGCTGGCATAACCAGCCGCCACAATTACCTTATCGCCCTCGTAAACGTTTTTCTGCGTAACAACCTTTCTCAGCTTTCCCTTCACCTTCTGAAGCTCCACAACTTCTTCCCCGGTGAAAAACTGAACGCCCAGTCTCCTTGCTGCCCTGTAATAGCCCAGAGTGGTCAGAAGAGGGTTTGCATGTCCGTCTGTAGCGCACCAGCTGGCTCCAATTACCTCATCACTTAAGAAAGGATTGATTTCCCGAACCTCTTTTCCATCGATCATTTTTACATCCAGCCCACAGGCAGTTGCCCGGTCTGTAAGCCCCTGGAGGATTTCCATATGACGAGCTGTTTTTCCAAGCCGCAGGTTGCCCTCTTTGTGATATTCCACATTGATTCCCAGCTCCTCGGAAAGAACCGGCCACATATTTTTCACTGCATACATGGCAAGTGGCAGCTCCCTTGGATCTCGGCCTGACTGACGGACACCGCCTCCATTTCTGGCAGAACCACCATTTCCAATACTCTCATCACGGTCAAGGACGATTACGGAAGTCCCCTTTTTGGCCAGATAATAGGCTGCGGCACATCCAATTACGCCGCTTCCCACAATGATCACATCTGCTGTCTTACTCATCGTCCTCACCTTCCTTTGCGTAAATTTTCATCTCTAAGGGTCTCATAGGAGCTCTTGAGGTTGCCGGTTCCAGAAGTGCCGGGGAAACTCCAAGCTCTGCCGCCACGATCCTTTTTACCAGTTTGGCACAGGTCTGTCCCTGGCAAAGCCCCATTCCACAGCGTAGATATCTTCGGATTTCCGTGATGGTGAACATTCCATCATGAACTGCCCGTCTGATTTCTCCTTTTGTTACTTCCTCACATCTGCATATAATTCTGTCATCGTCAGGCTCCGGGACGTATTCTCCCAGCTGAACGGTTCTATCATAAATACTTTCCATCATACAATCCCTCCGCCTTATTTTGCTCTGTAAAATCTGGCCTTCATTGCCATATCTGCTGGAACCTTTATAGTAAGAAGATTGGTATGGTCAAAGGCTTTCACACTCTTTACCGATACCACCTCAGCCTCACAAACCGGCTGGCCGTTTCTTCCAAGTCCCAGTCCCTTTTCCCCTTTTTCCGGCAAAGGAAGAAATTCATAAGGAATGGTGACTGTGGCAAAACCAGGCTCAAAGGTTTCATCTACCAGGAAGATGGCCTGTCCTGAACAGGAGGCTACGCACATTCCGCAGCCAACACATGTGGCGTTTTCCTCCACAGCCGGAAGGGAGGTAATATGTGCCCCAATCTTAATGCAGTGCTTTGGACATGCATCCTGACAGGGGTTGCAGGGAATGTTCTGTGTGCACTCCATCACCGGATGAACACCAGCTCTGTGGGTAACACCTGGGAAACGCTCGATCTCCTCATCTGCCACATAGCCTTTTGTGAGAAGATTCATGGAAACATCGATTCCCTCTTCTGTCTTTTCAATCAGCCTGCCTCTGTTCTTAGGGGCAAACATGCCCTGGCGAAGTCCGTCAAGGGCTGCCTCATTTACCTTTGCCCCTTCTTCCAGTTCTGCCTCCTCTATGTAGCCAAGATATCTGGAAGCTGCAATTCCAGCAATTCTTCCCTCAATCATGGCGGAGCTTGCTTCCTCGATTCCGGATACATCGCCCGCTACGAAAATTCCTTTAATGGAGGTCTCCCCATACTCATCTACGATTGGCACCTGGCCACCGCGCTTCGGATTGTCTTCCATCTCACAGCCGGCCATTTTTAACAGCTGTGACATTGGGGAAAGACCAACTGCCAGACAAATGGTATCCACGTCGAAATGCTTTTCTGTTCCTGGAATAAACTGAAAATGATTGTCAACTTCCGCAATCGTTACACCTGTCACATGATCTTTTCCTTCTGCTTTCACAATGGTATGGGAAAGGTAAAATGGAACTCCCGTTCTGGCAACCTTTGCAGCATGTACGCCATAACCTCCGATTCTCGGTGCCGCGTCAACCAGTGCAACCACATCACAGCCACACTGTTTCAGCTGGAAGCTGACAACCAGACCAACATTTCCGCTTCCCAGCATCAGGATCCGGCTGCCAGGCTTTACACCGTGAAGGTTCATCATTGTCTGTGCTGCGCCTGCTCCGATCACACCCGGAAGAGTCCAGCCGTCGAAGGTAACCATATTTTCTGCAGCTCCTGTGGCAATAATAATGGCATCTCCTTTATAATGGAAAATTTCTTCTCCCTTTTTTACCACGATTTCTTTATCCTGATACATTCCAATGACTGTGGAATTCAGTTCTACATCAACACCTGCCTTGGCAGCCTCTGTAAGAAGCTCTTCTCCGATGACGAAGCCTCTGATCTTTGCCTTATGCTCTTTGGAACCGAAGAATTTATGGATCTGCTTAAACAGCTGTCCGCCAGGCTTTTCATTCTCATCAAATACAACTACCTTCAATCCTCTTTTTGCTGCCTCAATTGCTGCTGACAGACCAGACGGGCCTGCGCCAACTACGATCAAATCATATCTTTTCATCTTGTCTGTCCTCCTGTTTTCTGTTCCTCAAACGGTTCTGCCGATACACCATATTGTGTCTGAACCTTCATTCCTGCTTTCAGCGGGGTTACACAGGTTCTCACATTTGGAACTCCGTCCACAACCATAACACAGTCCGTGCAGCGTCCGATCGCACAAAAGATTCCTCGAGGCGTATGCTCCTTCTTCGTGTAACGGTGGATCAAAATTCCCGCCGCTTTTAATGCCGCTGCGATTGGTTCCCCTTCATACCCCTGAATCTTCTGACCATCATATGTGAAATTTACTAATCTTCCCTTCTGCGGTACTCCTAAAATCGGATGCTCTGTAATACGTGTACCCATGGTATTTCCCCCTTTTTGATAGACGGACAAATCTGCTGTCCGGGACTTTCATCGCCAAAAAGGCGCCTGCAAAATAAATTGCAGACGCCTTTGTCTTTTACGTTGTTGATTCTTTTTCTTAAGTTGTTCGTATTATAGTTTATGTAAATGGATATGTATTGTAAAAAACGATACCAGAGCATGTTTGAAATATTTCCAACACTATTTTTACAAAATCATCTACAGATATGTTATAATGGGAGTATCTGTTGAATATCGTTAAAAGAAATATTATGCTTCCATTCAGCATAGAACATTAAAGCATTAATGAAAAGATACTTACGAGGTGTAAAGCTTATGAAATACAGAGATGAGTTCCACATTGCATCCACTGCGATTCTGCTCAGTGTGGCCATGGTGGGAATTTCCGTAGTCGTTCCCAAAGAAAACAGAGTACCAACTGCCAAGACCACATTAACAGAGGCTCCTGAAACAGCTGCAGAAGCGGAAGCTGCACAGCAGGAAGAATTTCCAATTTACAGTCAGGACAGTAATTATGACGAGACTTACGATTACAGCCAGGGAGATAGTTCCTACGATAACAGCTATGATTCTTCTGGCGGTGATTCTTCAGGAAGCGACCAGATCACTTATCCTACTGAGGATTCTGGAGATAGCTCAGGAAGTGACACTTCCGATATTCCGGATTATACAGAAGATACCTCCGATGATTCCGGACAAGATAACGATGAGAACTGGGATTATATTGATAATGGAGATGGTTCTGGTTCCGATAACGGAGGAAACTATACGGAGGATACCTCCGATCAGGATATTGAATACTATGAATAAAAAGAATCCTGCCCGGCAGGGCTTGGAAATTCCAACAGAATTTCCTGCTACATAATAAAATCCCCGGATTTCCGGGGATTTTATTATTATCTGATCTTATTCAAAAATCCAAATGGTTCCTTATCTTCCAGAAAATGCATCAGCATATATGCCGTCATGATCGCTACATTCTCTTCCTTCAGAATCCGCTTCACTTCCTCGCGGTCCGCCAGAATCACTTCAATCTCTTCCGTATCTTCCTGTGCCTTGGAACTGATTTCGCCGCTGGCATATCCATATACAGTCGCACAAGACTCGTCTGTCATTCCTACAGTAGTGAAATAAGGCTTCTGGTAAGCTTCTGCTACCGGAATGGGATCAAGCTTCAGTCCGGTTTCCTCGTACATTTCACGAATTGCGCCTTCATGGTAATTCTCATCCGGCTCTACCAGACCAGCTGGAAATTCATAAATATAATCGCCTAATGTATAACGATATTGGCGAATCAACACCACTTTGTCATGTTTTTCGCCATAAATGCTATAAATGATCACACCGTCCGGATTGTTCTTATGTGTCACCATTTTCAAGCTGTCTACATCTTTTGCACGGGAAGACACAAAATAGTTTACCGGGGTATTGTGCACACTGGTGGCTTTTACATTATAAAGGTTTACATAACGATTATCTGTCTGTTTGGTAATGCTGTTGATTTTTCCCATAGGAACCTCTTTTCGTCAGTTCTTGCTGTTCTGGTCAGAGGTCTATCTAGATCTCACCAAGGAACAGAGAATCAGTCACCGCGAAGAATCACACAGATTCTTTTATAAATAAAGAACACGATCACTGAGGTTAATGTGTATTTGAATAAATTGAATGGTACAAGAATCATAATTGCAAAAGTAAGAAGGTTGGTTACCCCGCTGTGTACTGCTGCACCCATTTCAATAAATGCCTGTACCGGCATTCCAAATGCCTTGCCGTATGCCGGAAGAAGTACAAATGCGTTTACAAAGCATGCAAGCACTGTGGTAAGAATTACACCTGCTGCCATACCTGCCACTGCGTGTGTTCTTGTCTTCTTATGCTGATAACGATAAATCAGTCCGGCTGGAACTACATAAGAACAGCCAAAGAGGAAGTTTGCCACATCACCAACGCCTGCTGTCATAGTTCCCTTAGTTACCAGATGTACCAGAATCTTCACCAGTTCGATCAGTATACCTGCTACAGGTCCCATTGCAAAAGAACCGATCAGTGCTGGAATCTCAGAGAAATCCAACTGATAAAAGGACGGTGCCAGAAATGGCAGCGGTACCTCAAAATTCATCAACACACCTGCCACAGCGCCTAACATTGCTACCTGGGCAATGGTTCTGGTGCGGCTTCGCTCCATTACATTTCCATTTTTGATTACTTGTTCGCTCATACTCATTGCTCCTTAAATTATAATATTTAAAGAAAATTTCTGCAAGTATGGGATTAAAATGTTACCAGTAAACAGTAACGGTTACTGTTCACCAGTAACGTTAAAATCACCACATAAAAAGCCCCGAAATCTCTTCCGGGGCAATGAGCACGTACAAAAAAATCAACCGATCTAAATATTCTGCGCGTTCTTCTCTCATCCAGACTTTACTGTCGGTTTTGGAATTTCACCAAATCAGCCGCCAAAGCGGGTCGCGGACTATACCGCCGGTAGGGAATTTCGATTTCCAAGGATTTCGATCACCCTGCCCCGAAGAAATTTTCTTTTCATGGTGGATTATACAATAGAAATAGGATAATTTCAATAGGAAATCTATTTGTACATTTATTTCATATTTTCTATTATATATCTATTATCATTTGTCTTTATTTGCCTCCACAACATGCACATCCATCTGCGGATACGGAATAGAAATTCCGTTGGCATCAAAAGATTCTTTGATTTTCTCATTGAGGCGCCATTTGATCTTCCAGTATTTATCGGTAGGCACCCAGACGCGAAGACCCATGACTACGGCACTGTCAGCAAGTTCGTCTACAAAGACCAGCATGTCTTTGTCCGATTTGGTTCCGGGATCTTCCTGTAAAATGTGCTGCAAAAGCTTTTTTGCTTTCTTAATATCGGAATCATAGGAAATTCCCACTTTGATTTCCAGGTTACGCAAATTCTGCGCAGTTACATTGATAATGGTGCTGTTGGATAATTTTCCATTTGGAATGATTACGTGCTTATTGTCAATGGTGATCAGGGTCGTATAGAACATCTCAACCTTATATACGGTTCCCTCCGTTCCATCAGCCTGATCCTGTATAATATAATCTCCTACCTGAAAAGGCTTAAACAAAAGCAGCATAACGCCGCCAGACAGATTCTCCAGACCGCCCTGCAAAGCAAGACCGATGGTAACGCCGGCAGTTCCCAGAAGAGCTGCTACGGAAGATTCCTTCACACCGAAATTAGTAGCTATATTAAAAATCAGAATCAGATACAGCAAAAATTTCCCAAAAGAACAGATGAACTGGGCAACCCCCATGTCTATGCCGGCCTTTTCCATGGAACGCTTCGCAACCTTCAGCAGCCACTTGATCAGCTTTGTTCCCACATAAAACGCTACAATAGAAAGAACCACTTTCATTCCGAAGCTGATCAAATCCGGAATATGACCGTTAAAGTAAGCCTTGATCTGATCCCAGTTGGAGTTTACTTTATCCACTGTTTCCTGGACAGTCTCCTGAACTGCATTTTCTATAACCTGTCCTTCCAAATTCCCATCTCCTTTTTTCAGTCCTTTCCCACAAACAACTCTGTCCCTTATTATCCAAAAACTATTTCGTCCACTCCGCTCAAAATCGCAAAAGCGGCAGGAACTAATACCCATTTAAAACAGGGCAATCTGCCCTGTTTTCCACCGGAAATTCATTTTGGGAACAAATTATCCACCGCCTACTGCAAAACTCTCCACAGTATCAACTGCGCTGCCAGAATTAACGGCACACCCAGGCGAAATTTCCACTTTCTGGTTTTATGATGAAAAAACTGCATTCCAAGAAGAGCCCCAGCGGAACCGCCAATGACAGCCACCGCAAGAAGCTGAGCCTCTGGGATGCGCCACTGTTTTCTGATGGCTTTCCGCTTGTCCATGCCGTACATCCCGAAGGCTGCGATATTAACTAAAACCAGATACACAACAAGCATATTTTCTAACATTTTAATCCAACTCTCTAATTCCTCTGCCAAACACGCTATAAAGCGTGTTTGAAAAAGGCTTTCTGCAAGGCAATGTCAAAAGAAGAGAAATAATGTTTTCCCTCTTCTCTTTATTTATTCAACCCTTTCATAGAAAGGCTGATCCGGTTCTTCTTCTCATCCACACCGAGAACACGAACCTCCACAACATCTCCGACGCTTACAGCTTCCAACGGATGTTTGATAAATTTTTCACTCATCTGGGAAATATGAACAAGTCCGTCCTGATGAACTCCGATATCAACGAAAGCTCCGAAATCGATTACGTTGCGGACAGTTCCTTTCAGGATCATACCCTCTTTCAGATCCTTGATATCCAGTACGTCTGTGCGGAGAATCGGCTTCGGCATCTCATCACGCGGATCTCGTGCCGGTTTCTCCAGCTCTTTTACAATATCCCTAAGAGTAATCTCTCCAATTTCCAGTTCATCTGCAGTCTTCTTGTAATCCCTGATCTGTCTGGAAAGTCCGGCAAGCTTGCCTCCTGCAATATCCTCAGCGGAATATCCCAGTTTCTCAAGAAGCCTGGAAGCCGCCTCATAGCTCTCCGGGTGAACGCTTGTCGCGTCGAGAGGATTGGAGCCGCCTGTAATACGCATGAAACCAGCACATTGCTCGAATGCTTTCGGACCAAGCTTCGCAACCTTCAGAAGATCTTTTCGGCTTGTGAAACGGCCATTTTCCTCACGGTAAACTACAATGTTCTTCGCAATAGCCTTGGAAACACCGGAAATATACTCAAGAAGGGAAGCCGAAGCAGTATTTAAATCCACACCTACTTTATTTACAGAATCCTCAACCACACCTGTCAGAGCCTCGCCAAGCTTCTTCTGGTTCATATCATGCTGATACTGCCCTACACCAATGGATTTCGGATCGATCTTAACCAGCTCAGCCAACGGATCCTGCACACGTCTTGCAATGGATGTGGCACTTCTCTGTCCTACATCAAAATTGGGAAATTCATCTGTAGCAAGCTTGCTTGCAGAGTAAACAGAAGCACCCGCCTCATTTGTAATTACATACTGAACCTTCGCTTCCGGAATTTCCTTCAGCATATCAACAATAACCTGCTCAGACTCTCTGGAAGCAGTACCATTTCCAACAGAAATCAGGGAAATGCCATACTTCTTGATCATAGCTTCTACCGTATCCTTCGCAGCGCGAATCTTCTTCTCGTTAGTAGGGGCAGTTGGATAAACAACTGTGGTATCCAGAACTTTTCCAGTAGGATCTACAACAGCCAGCTTACAGCCTGTACGGAAGGCCGGATCCCATCCAAGGACAGTCTGTCCGGCGATTGGAGGCTGCATGAGAAGCTGCTCCAGATTTTTGCCAAATACTTTGATAGCTCCGTCCTCTGCCTTCTCAGTCAGGTCACTTCTGATCTCGCGCTCGATTGCAGGAGCGATCAGACGCTTGTAACTGTCCTCTGTCACTTCTTTCAGAATCGGTGTAGTAAATGGATTGTCGCGGGTGATCACCTGCTTCTCAAGGTAACGGAGAATATCTTCTTCTGGTGCAGCTACCTTGATAGTGAGGAATTTCTCTTTCTCACCACGGTTCAACGCCAGCACACGATGTCCAGCCAGCTTCTTCACCGGCTCTTCAAACTCATAATACATCTCATATACAGACTGTGCCTCCGGATCTTTTGCCGTAGAACTGATAGTTCCTTTTTTTGCAGTAAGATCACGGATGTGGATTCGATAATCTGCCTCATCGGAAATATGCTCTGCAATAATGTCCTTTGCACCAGCAATGGCATCTGTCACAGAAGCAACCTCTTTTTCCTCGGAAACAAAGGCTTCTGCTTCTTCCTCGATGGACTTGCCTGTCATCTGAAGCATAATAATATTGGCCAGCGGCTCCAGACCTTTTTCCTTGGCAATTGTTGCCCTAGTACGTCTCTTCGGACGGTATGGGCGGTAAAGATCCTCTACTACTACCAGTGTCTGTGCTGCCAGGATCTGTGCTTTCAGCTCTTCTGTCAGTTTTCCCTGATCCTCAATGCTGGAAAGAACCTGATTCTTCTTGTCTTCCAGATTTCGAAGATAAGTCAGTCTTTCGTTCAGATTACGAAGCTGCTCATCATTTAAGGTTCCGGTAGCTTCTTTTCTATATCGTGAAATAAAAGGGATGGTGTTTCCCTCATCGATCAATTTAACAGCAGCTTCTACCTGCCATTTCTGCACCCCAAGTTCCTGGGTGATTACCTGTAAAATATCCATTTTTTCAATCTCCTCTTGTTGCTTGTATTTCTAAACGGATCAGTCGTCTCCGGCGACATCACCATATGGAAAAGTCAGCTGCCTCGCAACTGCCATTTTCCATATCTGGTACACTTACAACGGTCAGTGCTTTCATGCTTCTGAATTATAATCATCCTCACTGTCATTTCTGTAACCGTCGTTATTTTCTGTATCATATCCATCTCCAGAATCATTGGTCCAGTTATGAAAGCTTCCAAACCCTTCATTTCCCGGCAGCCTGTAGTCCAGTTCTCCATCCAGATCCCTGTAAAATGCCACCATGGACATTTCCATATAAGGCATAATCCAGAAAAGTGCAATATAGAATGTGAACACAGATAATAACAAAAGCGGGACAAAGCTCAGGTTCAGCTTCACATATCTCCAGAGGTTCCCCTTCATCAATCTGGCACTCTCTTTCAATGCCTGGAGTCCTCCAAGCTCTGTGTCGTCAGCCATGAGAAAATAGGTCATGGCAAATGGAAGAGAAATAAGAAAATTCAGCAATGTGCTTACTGCCAGAAGCCCCAGTGTCATAGAAAGCCACTTAATCTGGGAATCCACAGTCAGTCCAGGGTCTGTAGTAAAGCTCACGTAGTAATAAGGAATTGCTGTAACAATCTGGATCACTGCCAGCACAAAACCAGCAATAATAACCCGGTCCGGCTGATTTTTGAAAAAGTATCCCAGATCTCCCAGTGAAAATTCTTTCCCCCTGGAAATATTTAACAGCATATAACCAAAACCTGCTGATATAATTCCCACGATCAGTGACACCACCAGCATAAAGACTTCGCTGAGAACCAGATCCAATGGGGATGTTCCGGAAAATAAATTAGTAGAAAGAATGGTTCCCAGCATATTCAGGCCATATACTGCCAAAAGCCCCAGAAGCACAGTTCCTACGTGTCCCTGCAATGCTTTTTTTGCCTGCAGTTTGATTTCCTTTGTACTTCTTTTTTTCATAATGATCATTCTCCTTTGCAGTGAAACAGCAAGCCGGGATTCTGATGCATCCCGGCCAGATATATAACATCATTATTTCGCTGTTTTCACTTTTGTACACCAAATGTCAGATGTTACTGTTCAAGAGCTTCACAGCAACACACTTCACGAAACACAGAAATCATGCATTCGCATGATTTCCCGCCGCACATTTCATTTTTTATTTTATCTGCAAACGGACCTGTCTGCTTATGCAGTTCGTCTGCTTCCCCAGAAAAACAGCGCCACTGTACCCGGACCAGTGTGACTTCCGATGGTTGTTCCAATACTGTTGATCTCAACTTTTCCATTAAGCTTCGGAAATCTTTCCTCTACAAGCCGCGCCACTTCTTTTGCATCTTCCAGGCATGCAGACTGGGAAATATAGCATTTTCCGGAATAATCAAGCCCATCCTGCGCATACTCTTCCATCTTATCCACAATTGCGCGGATTACCTTTTTCTTTGTGCGGATCTTAAATCTTGGGATCAGTTTTCCCTGATCGTCCATATTCAAAAGAGGACAGATATTCAGCATAGTTCCAAAAAATCCACTTGCTTTGGAAATACGGCCTCCTCTGATATAGAAAGTAAGATCTGTGGAAAAGAACCAATGCTGTAAATTCAGCTTGTGTTCCTCAGCCCATGCATGAACTTCCCCGATAGGTTTTCCCTCATCACGCAGATCTGCCAGCTTATCCATAAAAAGACCATAGCCAGAGGATGCGCCCAGTGAATCCACAACCAGGATCTTACGCCCCGGATATTTCTCCTCCAGTTCTGCTTTTGCAACGTTTGCAGAATTTATAACGCCGGAAATTCCGGAAGACAGGCAGACATGAAGCACATCTTTACCCTGTTTCAAAAATCTCTCGAAATACTCCTCGAATTCATCTGCATTTACCTGGGAAGTTTTGGTGGACGCCCCGTCCTGCATTGCTTTGTAAAACTGGTCAAAGGGCATTGACTGTCCCAGATCATCCGCATATTCTTTTCCATTTAATTCATAATGAAAGCAGATATAGGAAATATTTCTTTTTTCAAAATGTTCTTTGGTAAGGTCTGCTGTGGAGCAGCAGCTGATCACATAATCACTCATATTTCCCCTCCTGTTATTCCTGTAAGATACCAGCTTTCTGTATCCTAAATGTTACGTTCAGTCGGCAAGGCCAAAAGCATCGTGTACTGCATTCATAGCCCTGATTCCGTCTTTCTCATTGATCAGGACGGTAATACGGATCTCGGATGTAGAGATCATGTTGATATTTACGCCCTCATTATAAAGGCTCTCGAACATCTTTGCAGCCACACCAGGATTGCTGAGCATACCGGAACCAACGATGGAAAGCTTGGCGATATTGCGTTCGGAGTGAAGCTCCTTGAACCCCAGCCGTTCCTGGTGCTCCTCCAGAGTAGCAACTGCATCATCCAGATCATCCTTATTTACTGTAAAAGAGATGTCCTTTGTTCCTGCACGTCCGATAGACTGCAGAATAACATCTACATTAATATTCTTCTTTGCAAGGGTATCAAACACCTTAAATGCAACACCTGGCACATCACGAAGTCCCAGCACTGCAATTCTTACAGCATCTGTATCCAGCGCAACACCGCTGATCAGCATTCTTTCCACGCTAACTACCTCCTTCACTACCGTTCCTTCACTGTTATTCAGGCTGGAGCGGACCACAAGGGGCACTCCGTATTTCTTCGCCATTTCCACAGAACGGTTGTGAAGTACACCCGCTCCTGACGTTGCCAGATCCAGCATCTCATCGTATGTGATTTCTTTCAGCTTTCTGGCATTTGGAACCTTACGTGGGTCGGCTGTATAAACGCCGTCCACATCTGTATAAATCTCGCAGGCGTCTGCATGAAGCGCTGCTGCCAGTGCCACGGCAGTGGTATCAGAACCGCCTCGTCCCAGGGTGGTATAATCATCATACTTATCCACTCCCTGGAATCCGGTAACGATGACAATCCTGCGGGCATCCAGCTCACGGCGGATACGCTCTGTGTCAATTCTTTTCAATCTTGCATTCTGATGGCTGCTTGTGGTATGCATGGTCACCTGAAAAGCATTCAGGGAAACCGCCGGAACGCCCAGCTTGTGCATTACCATGGCCATCAGAGATACGGACATCTGCTCACCGATGGTAAGGAGCATATCCATCTCACGCTTCGGAGGCTTGTCGTCCATATCATGAGCCATACGGATCAGCTCATCTGTATATTTTCCCATGGCGGACAAAACCACCACCACGTCATTTCCTTTTTTATATTCCTCGATACAACGGTTGGCAACATTATACATTCTCTGTTTGTCCCCAACGGAAGTACCGCCGAATTTCTTAACTATCAGCATAGTTTTTCCTTTCACGCTGTCAGTTTTATTTTTTATCTGCGCATACAGACAGTTTCACGCAGCTGCCCATTACCTGAATAACTGCGGTTTCATGTTATCAGTCTTTCACGCGGATCATGCCCAGAACATTCTCTCCAAGCGCTTTCACACGCGCTTTGTACTCGCCCTGTGTCATAAGTCTGGTAATAAAACCAAATTCTTCCGGAAGGGAATCCGGCTCGATCACAGCCTCAACCTTACCAAAAGCCTTATCCACCTCATCCAGGGAAGTATCCTTCACACGGACAAAGAAACGGCCTTCTACAGAATCCGGCTCCATCAGGGTCATCTCTTCATTGCTCCAGTTATTCGGAATGGTGTCATGAAGATGCTTTGCAGCCTCCACAACGTCTGCTGCAACTGCACTGGCAGTAGGAAGCTTGCCAGCTCCGCTTCCATAGAACATGGCATCGCCAAGCATATTTCCATGTACAAAAATACTGTTGAACACACCTTTTACGCCATAAAGAGGATTATCCTGTCCAACAAGGAAAGGTGCTACAAGTGCGTAGAAGGAATCGTCTCCCAATTTCTTGCTTGTGCCAAGAAGCTTGATGCTTCTGCCCATTTCTCTTGCGTATTCCATATCCTCTGGTGTGATCTTTGTAATTCCTTCTGTATAAACATTTTCAAAATTCAGGAATTTTCCATATGCCAGAGAGGAAAGAATGGCAATCTTACGGCATGCGTCCTGTCCTTCCACGTCAGCGGTAGGATCAGCCTCTGCGTAGCCTTTTTCCTGAGCCTCTTTCAGAACAGTATTGAAATCAGCACCTTCTGTGATCATCTTATCCAGCATATAGTTGGTAGTTCCGTTCAGAATTCCGCTGACCTCATCGATCTCATCTGCGGTAAGAGAACCGTTGATGGCACGAATGATCGGGATTCCACCGCCGCAGCTTGCCTCGAAAAGGAAGTTGATCTTTTTCTCTTTTGCAATTTCCATAAGCTCAGGACCGTATTTGGCAGCCAGAGCTTTATTTGAGGTGCACACACTCTTGCCGGCTTCAAGTGCTCTTTTTGTAAAAGTATAGGCAGCACCGGTTCCTCCCATTACTTCTACTACAATTTTAACTTCCGGATCATTTACGATCTGCTCAAAATCATGAACAAGAATCTCTTCTACCGGATCTCCCGGGAACTCACGAAGATCCAGTACATATTTGATCTTAATCTCTTCCCCGGCTCTTTTGTTAATCAATTCATGATTGGTGCGGATGACTTCTACTACACCACTTCCAACTGTGCCATATCCTAACACTGCAATATTTATCATCTGTCCGTTACTCCCTGCCTAAAATTTTTAAATAATGGATTCCTTCCATCTGTTCAATGTCATCCACCATTGCCTCTGCATCCCCTTCTCCCTGAAGGATCTGCACACTTAAGGTAAGAGTGGCAATACCACTGATGGGAATACTCTGATGTATAGTCAGAATATTGCCATGATTTTCCGCAATAGCCCGAAGAACATTGGATAAAATTCCCGGCTCATCATCCATCTGTATAATAAAAGTGATGGTCTTTCCCTTGGCTTCCTCGTGGAAGGGAAAAATATCATCTTTATATTTATAGAAAGAGCTTCGGCTGATTCCCACAGCGTCTGCAGCTTCCTGAACTGTAACTGCCCGCTTTGATTCCAGAAGCTTCTTCGCTGCAACTACATTCAGAAGCACTTCCGGCACAGCCCGCTCTTTTACTACAAAATATTTATTCTTATCTGTTGTCTTTGGCATCCTGCATTTCCTTCCACTTTCACTGCGCCCTGCAAATCTCTGCCATTACAGCCGCTGTATCCAGACATAATCCGGAAACTGGCATTGCCCTGTTACCGTTACTTCGTGAACAGCAGCATGCTTTTACTGCTGCTCTGCAGGTCTCTTCGCAAGTGCGATCCATTTCAGATATGCATTAATAAAGATATCAATGGCACCATCCATAACTGCATCTACATTTCCGGTTTCTTCATTGGTACGGTGATCTTTGACCATGGTATATGGCTGCATAACGTAGGAACGGATCTGGTTGCCCCAGCCGATATCCGTTACTTCGCCTCGGATTCCGGAAAGCTTGGCTTCTGCTTCCTGCTGTTTCAGAAGATATAACTTCGCTTTCAGCATCTGCATAGCCTTATCTTTATTCATATGCTGGGAACGCTCATTCTGACACTGTACCACGATTCCTGTTGGGAAATGAGTGATACGGATAGCGGATGAGGTCTTGTTGATATGCTGTCCGCCGGCACCACTGCTTCGGTAGGTATCAATACGGATGTCCTCATCATTGACCTCTACGTCCAGATCTTTCTCGATATCAGGCATTACATCGCAGGATACGAAAGAGGTCTGGCGCTTTCCAGCCGCATTGAACGGGGAAATACGTACCAGACGATGAACACCTTTCTCAGACTTCAGAAGTCCGTATGCGTTCTCTCCGTTTACCTGGAACGTAACAGATTTGATACCAGCTTCATCGCCGTCCAGATAGTCCAGAACTTCAATTGAAAAGCCCTTGCGCTCAGCCCAGCGTGTATACATACGATACAGCATGCTGCACCAGTCGCAGGCTTCTGTTCCACCAGCTCCTGCATTTAGTTTGATAATAGCATTCTCGCCGTCATACTCTCCTGAAAGAAGTGTCTTCACACGGATACTGTCAAACTGTGCCTGGAACTCATCCAGCATTTCCTGGATTTCTTCGATCATGGACGGATCATTTTCCTCATAGCTCATCTCGATCAGGGTCTCCATATCTTCTTTCTGGGTTACCAGATTCTGATAGGTTTCCATGTCGTCCTTCATGCTCTTTAATTCTTTCATTTTCTTCTGGGATACTTCTGCATTGTCCCAGAAATCAGGCGCTTCCATTTCGCGCTCTAATTCTTCAACCCGCTTTTCTTTGTTAGCCAGGTCAAAGTGAATCCCTCACTTCCACTAATGGTTCTGTGTATGTTGCAAGAATGCTCTTGAACTGGTCTAATTCAACCATAGCTTCACCTTCTTTCTAATATTTCTGTGTAACTGTCCAGTGTTTTCTGAATCGTTACTTTTCTCCAACAATGCCGCAGGTCTGGAACGTGTTTGAAAAATCATTCCCGCGATCCGCACGGCACACAGACTTTCAAACTATACAATAGCATATTCCGTGGGAAATTACAATAAAAAGCGGTGTGGAAAGGAATAGCCACCCGTTACCGTTTCCTTTGTGAATAACAGTCATTCTCTCTGTTGCGATTTTTTCTCAAAAATGGATTTTAGAATAGGTTGAAAAATCTCTATATTTCTTATATCATAAACTAATGATCCGTTTGTGGGACATGTTTCTATGATATAATGATTTTTGTTAAAACTATTAATGAAGAGGTATCATTTTTGAAGAAAAAAGAAGCAGTATTTATTGGTGCACTATTGGTTATTTCAGTGGCACTTTGTATTTTTGTTTATGCGGTTCCACATGGAACTCATGGGTCGATCCAGATTACGGTGGATGGGGAGCTTTATGGAACTTATTCACTGGCTGAAGATCAGGTGATCCAGATTGGGGATACCAATGTGTGTGAAATTAAGGACGGCGAGGTAAAGATGACAGAGGCGGACTGTCCGGATCATCTTTGCATGAAGCAACCGGCAGTGGGCAGTGCAGGCGGATATATTGTGTGCCTGCCAAACAGAGTAGTCATTCAGGGAGAGGGCGATTCAGATTCACAGGATTCCGAGAGTGGATTTGACGCAGTGGTGTAAGTGATGGATCAGAAAAAGGCAGCGTATCTTGGGCTGTTTGCAGCCATTGCCATTATTTTCGGGTATGTGGAATCGTTGATTCCGTTTTTTGCGGGAATTCCGGGAATGAAGCTGGGGCTTGCAAATCTGGCGGTGCTTTTTGTGCTGGAGAGGTATACGTGGAAAGAAGCGGCGCTGGTTTCCATTGTGAGAATTTTTATTATCGGTTTTATGTTTGGAAGCGGCTCCAGTATTATGTATAGCCTGGCGGGGGCGACCCTTAGTTTGATTGTGATGGTTTTTGTGAAAAATAAGATTGGATTCGGGCAGCTGGGTGTAAGTGTGGCTGGTGGCGTTTCCCATAACATCGGTCAGCTGCTGGTGGCGATTCCGGCAACGCATACGGTGGGACTGTTGTATTATTATGCTCCGGCGCTGATGGTGTCGGGAGTGATTACAGGACTGCTGATTGGAGTGCTGACGAAGGAAGTGCTTAAGAGAATTCCGTGAGATGTTACCACCGTACGCATCTGGGCTGAATATATTCCACGCGGGGAGGCGCAACATTCCGCGGAGCTAACTGCTAACTGCGACTAAACATCTCAGGAGAGCCTTCGATGTTAAGTCTTCGTAAGCAGTGGATCTCCGCTCCATTAAGGGCGCGCCTTGAATGCCCCGCTTAGGAATATATTCAGCCCAAATGCTGTTGATTGAAAAAGAGCTCCTGACGATAGTTTTGAACTATCGTCGGGAGCTCTTCTTGCTATTCCATAAGTTATCATTTTCTATGAATTTATCATGGACAACTTATAATTCGTTTACTATATATCCGTCTTTCATTAATTCGAATTTATCCATCAATCCACTTGTCACATACACATTTTTGCCTTCATCTACGAATACTGCTTCTGCATCATATTTCTCTAAAAGAGGTTTGGCCGCGTCCATACCCAGGACGAAGCAAGCGGTGGAGAGGCCGTCGGCCAGGTAGCCCTGGTCGCAGACGATGGTGACGGAGGTGAGACCATTCTGTACAGGATAGCCGGTCTTTGGATCCAGGATGTGGTGGTAGCGGATTCCATCTTCTATGAAGTATTTTTCGTAGTCGCCGGAGGTGGAAAGGAACTGGTTGGCGTCCAGGGTGATGGCTCCAAGATAGTCGCCTTCCGTGTCACGGGGATCGGTGAGGGCTACTTTCCAGGAGGAGCCGTCGGGCTTTTCGCCGTAGGTCATGACACTGCTGCCGCCAAGGTTCAGGATCATACCGAAGACATCTGGCTGGGTTTGCAGGTAATCCATGATCAAATCACAGCCCATGCCTTTTCCAACGGCACCAAGATCCAGGGTACAGCCATCAAGAAGAGTTACATTGTTTCCGTCCACCTGAATTTTCTCGTAGCCCACTTCGGGAAGAAGGGTGTCGATTTCGGATTGATCTGGGACATGAGGGTTCTCGCCGTCAATGTCCCACAGGCGGATAACTTTTCCAAGGGTGGGGTCAAAAGCACCGTTGGAATCTTGGGAAAGCTGGCGGATTTTCTCAAGGTCGGCGGCAAGATCATCAGAAACTTCCATGGTCTTGCCATCAGCATTGTTCAGCTGGGAAATCTGGGAATTTTCCTCTGTCCAGGAAAGGAGGGTGGTTTCCATTTCGCGGAGCTTTTCACCAATCTGGGTGTTGATGTCCTCGCCTGAGGTGTAAAGGGTTTCGGAAACTACCGTGTCCATTGCGAAATCTGCGTTGGTGTATTTTTCTACGTCAGCAGCATAAACAACTGTAGTGGTTTTTCCCAGTACTGTTGCAGAAATGACAGTGAGAAACAGGCTGCTGCAGAGAATTCCTGCCACACTTCTCTTTCTCAAATGCTTTCTCCCATTAAACATATCCAAGCAGGTAAGTGATTGACCTCTGGACTGCTTTTTATAATGTACCTTAATTAAATCGACTTCATTCTGAAATCTTACTTTACTTCTTTTTTTACTCATATCCTGTTCTTTCTGATTTTATTTTCTCTTATTTTCCAATAGCTTTCGCCCATCTTTTTCCAGCGCGTGTTCAAGAAAGAATCCTGCTTTGCAGGATTCTCCGCCTGCGGCGGGTCGCTATAAGCGACATCTACCTTTCCGCCGCAGTGCGATCCTGCCCGGCAGGGCTTTTTATGCTATAGGGAATTCCAACGGAATTTCCTATAGCATAAAAAAGGCTCTCATCTTTCGCCTTCGGAATCCCGATCCGGATATTCTTCTTCGGGCAGATTCCCTGGCAGGCGTGGCAGCAGATACATTCTCCGGAGAGAGAGGTATCACCGTCAATGTCCAGATGAGCAGGGCAGCGTTTTTTGCAGGCTCCGCATTTCGCCGGACAGGTGCTTCTGTCACGATTGAACAGTGCAGAAGGCGCTATAGGCATTATAGCAAAAATCGCGCCCATTGGGCAGAGGAACTGGCAGAAAAATCTTTCCTGGGTACACATTCCGATCAGGATCAGAAGCAGCAGCACAATCCCCACCTTGTAGGAGGCGCCAGGAAGTCTGCCAGCGGTGAGCATGGAAAACACATCCCAGGGGCTCATGCCCTGAAGCTTGCTGTACCAGCCGGTAAGGATAGATACAAGAAGCACCAGAAGCCAGATATATTTCACCTTCTGCAAAATACGGATGGCTTTTTCTGAATATCCGTGACGGCCTTTTTTATGAAAAACCTTCTGGCGGATAAACACAGTCAGCTCATACAATGCATCCCCAAGGGAACCAAATGCGCAGGCATATCCGCAGAAATGCCGTCCGAACAGGCAGGTTACCACCAGCAGCACGGCAGTCACATCCAAAAAGGAATTCCAGCTGATTGTCTGATGTGCTGCGATTGCCTGAAAAATGGACTTCACGCCTGCGAATGCCGTGGAAAAAAGTGCCGGAGCAAAAATGAAAAACAGAAGCTGGATGCCGGCGCGGATCAGCCGGATTTTTCTCTGTCTCTTTTTCATTGATTTTCCGCCTTTCCAAGTGCATCATTTACAGCGTTGATAATTCCAGTGGAACTGAAGGTTGCGCCGGAAATGGTGTCAACGTCTGTACTCTGGGAAGCCAGAATGGTGCTGATCACGCCTTGTCCCTGGGAAAGGTATGCAGAGTCTTCGCCTGGTGCACTTACCACCTGAATGTCTGTAATCGTATCATTTTCAAGTGTAACCTGAACCTGGATGTTGCCGCCAAAGCCCTGGCCGTCTCCTGTATAGGTTCCGTTTTTATAAACAAGCTCTTCACTGTCTTCATTAGAAGAAGTGTCCTCAGCCTCTGTCTCATCTGTATTTTCCTCATCTTTTTTCGCGTCCTCGGAAGCATCCCCGGAAGATGTTTCCTCCACCTGGGCTTTCTGATTCTTCGCTTCCTCTTCTGCCTTTTTCTTCGCCTCTTCCTGCGCTTTCGCAGCCTCTTCAAGGGCACTTAATATCTCATCCTGCTGTTTTTCCAAGGCCTCCACTCTGGTTGTCAGACTGGCGATCTGCTGGTCTTTTTCGGTATCACTGTCTTTTTTCTGCATGGAGTTGTAGCCAAGGACGGCGCCAACGATCAGAAGCAGACATAAAACTCTCATAATAAAACTCTGGTATTTCATGGATTATGCTCCTTTTGCCTGATTTAATGCATTTCGAAATGCCTGAATAATTCCCTGGGAAGAATATGTGCATCCAGATACTGTATCTACACTGTCTGCTGACTGCTTTCCCATAACCTGTCCAAGAATTCCTGCCCAGGCTGTATCTACATATTCTTCATCATCATAGGAAAAATAGGTTGCTCCCACAATCTGTCCTCCGGATATTGTTACGGTAACCTGTACACTGTCTGGTCCGTCATTACCTTCTCCAATACCAGTGTAGGTTCCATCTGTATATGCACCAGCAGGCACAGGCGTGGGTTCTGGCGTAGCTGTGGGTTCCGGCGTTACAGAATTCTCTGGTGTATCCGTCGGTTCCGGTACAGAAGTTGGCTCTGGCGTTTCAGTAGGCTCTGGTACAGCTGTAGGCTCCGGTGCAGTCGTTGGTTCCGGAACAGAAGTCGGCTTTGGCGTATTTGTGGGTTCTGGCTTCTCGGTGGAATCCGGCGCCTCAGTGGGCTCTGGCGTTACTGAAGGCTGTACCTCTGTATTTTTTGCCTGCTCCAATGCTATTTTGGACGCATCCAGAATTCCCATAGAAGAAAATGTTGCACCACTTACAGTGTCAATTCCTTCTGTACTCTGCTTTTCCAGTATTTTAGGCTGTATGGATCTCCATGCCTTATTGAAAAAGCTTCTGGTATCTGAGTTTGTATTGGTTACTTCCGTAATTTTTCCGTCTTTAATTGTCAGTGTTATGTTAACCTTTCCGGAATATCCCATTGCAGACCCTGTATAGGTACCATCTTTCAAAAGCTTTACAACCGGCTGTTCATCTGACGGATTATCCGGAGTCTTGGTAGGCTGTGGAATCTCCGTTGGAATTGGTGTTACAGTTTCATCAGGTACAGTAGTCGGGGTTGGAGTTATATCTTCTTCCTTTGAGTCTGTAGTTCCTGATTGATCAGCCCTTGAAAGAGCCTGGGATAAAGCTCCGAGAATTCCATTGGAAGAAAATGTTGCACCACTTACAGTATCAATTTCAGAAGTACTCTGTCTGGAAATCACATTGGACTTGATTGTTTTCCATGCTTTATTAAAAAATTCAGGTGTATCTGTATTTGTGTTGCTTATTTTTTTGATTTTTCCATTTTTTATTGTAACCTTTACCGTTACGGTTCCATCAAAGCCTTCTGCCTGTCCCTCATATACGCCATCTTTATAGCTGACAGAAGTATCTTTCTTCGGTTTCTTTGCAGGTTTTGGCGTTGGAGTTGGTGTGGCAGCCGGTGTGGCAGAATCACTGTTTCCTGCCTGTGAAAGGGCGTTCTGTACTGCCTGGATAATTCCGTTTGAGGAATAAGTTGCACCGCTGACTGCATCCACATTCGGGGACTGGCTTGATAAAACCTTACTTACAACGCCCTGTGCGGAGGCAAAATAAGAGCCTGTTTCTCCAGAGGCACTCAATATATCAACAGCTGTGATTTTCCCATCTGATACAGTTACCTGTACGGTAATCGTTCCCCCAAAGCCAGTACCGCTGCCCTGGTAAGTTCCATCTTTATAGCCGCCTTCCGGAACTTCTGTAGTTGGTGTAGTGGTGGAGCCCTGACCTACCCCTGAAGATGCAGCCGTTTTTACTGGAAGGGTCTTTGAGCTTCCTTTTTTTATACCATTTTTTTTCTTTGAAATTTTGGAAGTTTTTTTCTTTGAAGAAGCTGATGATGTGTTTTTGCCTGTTTTCAGCAGACTCTCCTCTTCTGCCTCGTCATCTGCTGTCTCATAGGAATAGGCTGTTTTCAAAAGCGATTCCAGATCCTGGGATTTTACAACCTCTCTGGTTTCAGCAGTCACTTCTTTTCCACTGCTGCCAGCCTGAGCACCTGCTGCAGCCACAGCAGCAATAACCACTGCTGCCGGAGCAAGTTTCACCAGATTCTTTTTTTCAAAAGGATTCTTATCACTGTCTCGTTTTTTCATGCTGTCTCCTGTTAAAATATGTAGCAAAATAAGTTTCTTTTTACAAGCAAAAGCAGGGGCTGTTAAAAACGGCCCCCGTTCCTTTGCCTTGTTTTTGCACAAGTATTATTTGTTATCGTAAAAGCTTTGTAATCATTATTTTACTTTTACTTTGAATTTCTTAGATACTCCATTACTTGTAACAGTGATGGTTGCAGTACCTTTCTTCTTACCTTTTACAACACCTTTTGCAGTAACAGTCGCTACTTTCTTGTTGCTGGACTTATATGTTACTTTTCCGGATGGTGTTGCGGTTGCTTTGATTTTTACTGTTTTGCCTTTCTTGATTGTTGCAGAAGATTTTGCAAGCTTCAGAGAAGGTTTCTTAACCTGGATTACTACCTTCTTAGTGTAATTTCCAACCTTTACAGTAATGGTTGTCTTTCCCGCTTTTTTCGCTTTTACAACGCCTTTGGAGGAAACAGTCGCTACTTTCTTATTGCTGGATGTAAATTTAACTTTTCCAGTTACATCATTTTTTACAACAGTAATGGTTGTAGAGGTTTTTCCTTTGGTGTAAATTGTGGAAGCTTTTGCAGTTGCTGTAATTCCTTTGGCTGGTGCTACAGTCGGTGCTGGAGTTACAGTTGGCTGTGTAGGTGCTACAGTTGGCTGTGCAGGGGTCGGTGTTGCGGTCGGCTGTGCCGGTGTTGCGGTTGGAGCCGGAGCTTTTACAAGCATGTTAAGAGCTTCTCTTAAATGTCCGATCTGCTCTTCTACGCCATAAGTTGTCTGATTCTTAATATTTGCAAGCATTTCCTCGCACTCTTCAAGCTCATTTGCAATGCTGTCTTTTGCAGCAGCCCAGCTCTCCGGAGTATAATCAGCCTCGTTCAGGGCTTTTGCTTCTGCGATAATGTTTTCCAGTGGTGTGGAATCTGCATCACCTGCAGGTTTTGCAATATTCTCAGCTGTTGCCTGGAATTTTACAACGTAATCCTGGTATCCAAGGGCATGAACAGTAAGGATCCAGTAACCAGTTCCGTCAGTTCCTTCCGGAAGCTTGCATCTTCCAGATTCTGTAAGACCAAGCTGGATACCCATCATTTTATGCATCCAGTTATCAGCTGCAAATTTTGTTCCATAGTTTGCAAGTCTGTTTGTATAAGTGGAATCATTTCCATAATATGCCCACTCAACAGACTGCATATGTGCACCAAGATCGCCATAGTTTCCAGTCAGGTCAACTCTCAGGAACTCACCATAAGAACCATTTCCAGGTTTTACAGTTGCTGTAATTCCGTCTGCCACTTTCAGCTCTGCATCTTTGATACCAGACTCAGTTCCGTTCTGTCTTGCTCCGATTACAAAGCTTCCGTCTTCAGCTTTTGTAACTTTTTTCAAACCATTTGTATTTGCAGTTACATTTGCAACGGCTTCATAGGATTTCAATTCTTTCTCGCCATAACCGCCGATCAGCTGTCCGCCATTTTTTACAATTGCATGGCTTTCTGCAAAAGCAGCAAGGTCAGCTCTCTTAATCTCAACCGGTACATATTTCAGGCCAGTTACGGTATATCCGGTTACATTGTTCCGGTTAAATACTTCTGATGTTCCATCGGCATAATGAACTGTTTTTCCGTCTGCGCTCCAATGGGAAACTGTTTTTCCATTAAGAACCGCGATTGCCTGGAAGCTTCCTCTGTGAAGGCCATGGTTTGCAGTTGCTCTTGTTACAGCATCAAATGCTCCAAGGTCTGACTCACCTCTTCTGTCTTTTTCTTCAGAAGAAGCGGTGGAGCCTGCATTGTATACATCCTCGGAAGACCAGTATTCAGCCCAGGTAAGACCTGCGTATACATATACGTTTTCGTTGTAAACAAATGTTACATCTGGGTATCCGGCAGCACTTACAACTACTGTATCTCCATCGTTTACAGCTGTTTTAGAATAATCAAGAGTTCCATCCTCCTGAACAATCTTCACAGCACCTTTTCCGCTTGCAGCATACTCTTGGTCACCAATTTTTACTTTTGAAACTGTTTTGGTAAATGCAACAAATTGCTCAGCGGTAATATCTGCCGCAGCAACCAGTTTTCCTTCATACTCATCATAAGAAGCCATTACAGTATCTGTTGTTGCTGTAAAAGTAGCGCTGACAGGAGCATATTTTCCATTTGCATCGGAAATTGTCAGAGTATGTGTTCCAGGTGTAAGATTTGTAACCTTTACTCCTGTCTCTGTTGTCGCTGCTTCCACATCATCAACTGCATATTTCTTTGAATAATCAGATGGAAGTGCTTCAGATAATTCAACTTTAACCTCTGCATCTGTTACCTTGATGTTGTCAACGGTTGCACTGACACCTGTTTTTACCGGAACATAAGTATCTGGAATATCAAAATTAATTTCCCCCTTATCCGTATAGTACGTTACGCTGGAAATAGTTTTTCCCATCATGGATTTGTAGTGGTCAGAGCTTATTGGGCAACCGTGAGATTCTGTTGTAAAGCCGGTGCTCCATGCAAGTTCTTTTCCTTTCCAGATATTCTCAAGATGACGGAGTGCATAAGTGGTTCCGTCTGTTGTATTGATGATTACACCATAAATCTTATCACCATTAGATGCATTTACTACTGCCTTTACTGCTGTCTCATCCAGCTCAAGCTGATAATCTCCATATTTGGAATTAAGCTTTAATTCAGCATTCACACTAACATTCTGTTCGGGCATTCCCTGAACAGCGCCAAAAGAAATATTTTCGTTCTCATCTACGCTCATTTCCTTGTAATATGCAGGAGTTTCTGCCGGAACATAATAAGTATAGCTTGGCTGTTCAATAAGAGCCGCTGCACCAGTATATGTATTAGTACTTACCTGGCCTTTCATGTTCGTAGTAATCTCTATAGTAGTGCTGTCTGTAATCTGTTTAAAATTTTCCAAATCAGAAGCTTTATTCACTTTTACCGGAAAAGTAACACCTGCAAGTTCATTTCCTTCCGCGCTTGTATGATAAGCAGCATTTCCATTCATCACGCCGCTCATCTTTGTTTTTGCTTTCGTCGCGGATGTAAATGCATCTACTTTTACATCATTGTTTTTCAACTCAGATCTGTAAAAAGCTTCATAGGGAATGTTCATCAGTACGATCTGACCATCCTCCACTGTTTTCACAGCTCCCGCTTCATTGTTGGTTTCGCCCTCAGTGTCTGCTAAAAAAGCATCTTCTGTGTCTCCGGTTTCGCCGTCCTCAAATCCAGACTCCTCTTCTGCGGCTTCTCCAGACTCAAAACCATCCTCTGTGTCTGTAGCAAAATCTGCTGAATCGTCAGCCTCTGATGATTCGTCATAGTCGTCTGAAATCTCATCAGAACCATATGTAGTCTCCTCAGATACCTCAACAGCTACTTCTCCAGAAATAAAGTCCTCTGCCATAACTCCAACCGGTGAACTGGTCATCGCTACAGCTGCACTCATAATGATCGGAGCAATTTTTCTTAATAACTTTTTGTCAGCCATTCTCTTCCTCCTTGTTTAACTATTATTAGTGTTTTCTAACCTTTGTTTATTTTACAGAATTGTGTTAGAAATGTCTATCTATTTTTAGTTTAGACATTGCACTTTTTTTATCAACAAGAGGGGCTGTTTCGTATATCAACATGCTGATTCCGTCTCCATATTTTATATAAAAAATGCTTTCCTCTCTTTAGGCATAATGATATCGCTTACAGACATCATCCCCCCATTTGCAGCAAAAAAGAATCCAGGCACGGAAGTCTTCTTACTTCTATACCTGGATTCTCCTACATTGAAAATTAAGCAACTGCCATATTGACTTGTCTGATTTTTCATCTGCTGCTCCTACGTCAGTCGCCGTAGCTACCGCTACACAGCCCCGGCAGTTGGGATGCGCCATATGCACCATATTTTCTTTCTATGAGAAAAAGCTCTCAGCCACGCTCATCTCCGCAATATATCCGACAGTTCCTGTCATAAAAATAGTTCCGTCTTCTTTAATGTCGATCTGGATCATACCACCTGGCTGGTTTACATTGATTCTGTTTTCCATCAGACCTTTTCGGTAGGCTGCAATGGCTGCCGCACAGCTTCCTGTACCGGAAGCTTTTGTGTAACCGGAGCCACGCTCCCAGATCTCGATATCCAGATTTCCTTTATCAATCTGGCGGCAGATCTGCAGGTTCACTCTTTCCGGGAACTCATCTGCATTTTCCACATATGGCCCCAGCTCTCTTACTTTTTCCTGTGATACCTGATCCATGAAAATAATGCAGTGTGGATTTCCTACTGTGAGACAAGTTGCCTTGTATTCTTTCTTGTTAAATGTAAATGGCTCATCGATCACCTCACGCACCTCGCCAGTTACCGGAATCTCTCTGGAAAGGAAAGAGGCTTTGCCCATATTTACGCGGAACTCTGTCGCTCTGGCATTCAGACACTCTACTTCGATTGTTCCGGATAAAGTCTCAATGGCAAATTTTTTCTCTGTAACATACTCATTGTCCATAAGATATTTTGCAAAAATACAGACACCGTTTCCACTGATTGCAGCTTCACTTCCATCGGAATTAAAAATATGCATTCCCATTTTTCCATTAATGTCAACTGGTCCGTAAAGCACACCATCCGCTCCAAGTCCGAACCCCCGCTGGCAAAGAAGCGCAACTTTTTTACCCTGCAGCTGAAGCTGGTTTTTCTTCGCATCCAGTACCAGATAATCATTTCCAAAGCCCTGATATTTTGTCATGATAATGCTGTCTCTCATTGTTTTCAATTCCTTTCTGGCGAAACACCCGTGATCTTTTTTCTCAAATCACATCTTATATATCCAGTATAGCGTTTATTTTTCCCATGTACATAGAATAACTTGCGAAATATATTGCAAAAAATGCTGTTTTGGAGTTGTTGGAATTTCAAAGATAAGATACAATATTGCTAAAGATATTATGCCCAGAGCCTGTTTGAAAAATCATTCCCATAATCTGTACTCTCCACTTTGTGGGAAATGTTATTGTTCACTCCGTGACCAGTGACTGGGAACTTTCTCAATAGAATAACGTTTCTGTATAAAAATAACCACTGCATTTTTGTATCCGAAATACTCGTAAGAATAGGAGCTGCATTATATGAACTATTTCAATGAGCCTACTGAAAAAACCGGCTATCTGGAGCAGGATTTCCGGCTTTTTCACATCAAGGACCAGACCAAACGGGATTTTTCCTACCATTATCATGATTTTCACAAAGTGATCATCTTCCTTTCCGGAAAGGCTGCCTATCACATTGAAGGAAAGTCCTACTATCTGAAACCCTGGGACATTCTCCTCGTAAACCGTCACGCCATCCACAAACCGGAAATTGATTTTTCAGTTCCATACGAACGTTTTGTACTATGGATCCGCGACGACATCAAATCCACAGAACTGCTCCGCTGTTTTCAGAAGGCGATTGACCGGAGTTACAATCTGATCCGTCTGGACTCTGACACTCAGGAAAAATTAAAGCAGCTTCTCTACGAACTGGAAGCTGCCCTGAAAGACGAAAAATTTGGAAGCAAGCTTCTTGGCTCAGCTCTTTTTACCCAGTTCATGGTTTATGTAAACCGCATTTTTCTGGAAAAGCAGTACATTTACGACGCTCGCTCCTACAGCAGTGATTCCCAGATAGAAGAGCTTCTCCGTTATATTAACCACAACCTTACTGAAGATCTTTCCATTGAAACCCTTGCGCGGAAATACTACCTGAGCAAGTATCACATGATGCGGAAATTCAAGGAGGAAACCGGTTACACCATCCACAACTACATCATTAGCAAGCGCCTTCTTCTCGCCCGCACAAAAATTTCCGAAGGCACCCCCATCCTGAAGGCCGCCCAGTTAAGCGGCTTCTCCGACTATACCACCTTCTCCCGGGCCTATAAAAAACAATTTGGTACTGCGCCGAGCCAGATGCTATAAAGGACTGCTCCCGCAATTCTCATGTAACAATAAAAGAGCGAATTTCCAAGACCTCCCGCCTCTGGAAATTCGCTCTCTATAGTCACTCTGATTTAAACATTAGCAGTTTTTCTGCCGCAGCACTGTTTATACTTCTTACCGCTTCCGCAAGGACACGGATCATTCGGATATACCTTAATTTCTTTTCTCTGAACCGGCTTACGAACACTGGAATCATCCTTGTTAGTACCAGTAACCTTAGCCACCTGCTCACGCTCGATTTTCTGCTCCACATGAACATGATACAGCATCCTGACGGTGTCCTCCTGAATGGAAGTGATCATGCTGTTAAACATATCAAATGCAGCCATCTTGTACTCAACAACCGGATCTCTCTGTCCATAAGCAGTCAGACCGATACCCTGGCGGAGAATCTCCATGTCATCAATGTGATCCATCCACTTGCTGTCAATGCTCTTCAGAAGGATAACGCGCTCAAGCTCACGCAGCTGCTCTGGCTCCGGGAATTCGGACTCCTTCGCCTCGTAAAGCTTCACAGCCTCCTCCTTGATCAAATGCTTCATCTCATTCTTTTTCTTACCCTTAACCTTCTCAGATGTAAGCGGCTCGATTGGGATGATCTGACGGAGAACACTGTTGAACTCATTCAGATCCCACTCTTCAGAATCTACATCCTCAGAGAAACACATATCTACTGCATTATCTACAATATCTGTAATCATCTTGTAGATGGCATCGCGCATGTTCTCACCATCCAGTACCTGGCGACGCTCTTTGTAGATGATCTCACGCTGCTCATTGTTAACCTGGTCGTAATCAAGAAGATTCTTACGGATACCGAAGTTGTTAAACTCGATCTTCTCCTGTGCCTTCTCGATTGCATTGGAAAGCATCTTGTGCTCGATCTGCTCATTCTCAGCTACACCAAGGGAAGTGAACACCTTCATCAGACGCTCAGATCCGAACAGACGCATCAGGTCATCCTCCAGGGAAATGTAGAAGCGGGATTCTCCCGGATCTCCCTGACGTCCGGAACGTCCACGCAGCTGGTTATCAATACGTCTGGACTCATGACGCTCTGTACCGATGATCTTCAGACCGCCGGCTGCTCTGGATACATCATCAAGCTTAATATCAGTACCACGACCTGCCATGTTGGTTGCAATGGTAACTGCACCGGCCTGACCAGCCTGTGCTACGATCTCAGCCTCAAGCTCATGGAACTTGGCATTCAATACATTGTGCGGAATCCCTTCTCTCTTCAGCATACGGCTGATGAGCTCAGAATTCTCAATGGTAATAGTACCAACCAGTACAGGCTGCTGCTTCTCATGAGCTTCCTTTACAGACTGGACAACTGCATTGAATTTCTCTTTCTTTGTCATATATACGGCATCGTCTAAATCCTTACGCTGAACCGGCTTATTGGTCGGGATCTCAACAACGTCCATAGCATAGATATCACGGAACTCTTTCTCCTCAGTAAGGGCAGTACCGGTCATACCGCCTTTCTTATCGTATTTGTTAAAGAAGTTCTGGAAGGTGATGGTTGCAAGAGTTTTGCTCTCGCGTTTTACCTTAACATGCTCTTTCGCCTCGATTGCCTGGTGGAGACCATCCGAATAACGACGGCCCGGCATGATACGTCCGGTAAACTCATCAACAATCATAACCTCGTCATCTTTTACAACGTAATCCTGGTCACGGTGCATCAGATTATGAGCACGAAGTGCAAGGATAATGTTGTGCTGGATCTCAAGGTTCTCCGGATCTGCAAGGTTCTCAATATTAAAGAATTTCTCAACCTTCTTCACACCCTGCTCGGTAAGATTGACAATCTTATCCTTCTCATTTACAACAAAGTCACCGGTCTCGATAACTTCCTCACCCATGATGGCTGCCATCTTAGTCATCTCATGGCTGGCTTCTCCACGCTCCAGCTGCTGTGCAAGGATATCGCAAACCTCATACAGCTTGGTGGATTTACCACTCTGACCGGAAATGATCAGAGGTGTACGTGCCTCATCAATCAAAATGGAGTCAACCTCGTCGATGATACAGTAGTGAAGGTCACGCTGTACCAGCTGCTCCTTGTAGATAACCATGTTATCACGAAGATAGTCAAATCCAAGTTCGTTATTAGTAACGTAAGTAATATCACAGTTATATGCCTCGCGGCGTTCTTCCGGCTTCATGTCGTTCAGAACTACGCCTACAGTCAGCCCAAGGAATCTGTGAACCTGTCCCATCTCGTCGGCATCACGTTTCGCCAGGTAATCATTGACTGTGACAACGTGAACACCTTTGCCTTCCAGGGCATTCAGATAGGATGGCAATGTAGCTACAAGGGTCTTACCTTCACCAGTTTTCATCTCGGCGATACGACCCTGGTGAAGTACGATTCCACCGATGAGCTGTACTTCGAAATGCTCCATTCCCAGTACTCGCTTGGCAGCCTCACGGACGGTAGCAAATGCCTCTGGTAAAAGGTCATCCAGAGTAGCTCCCTCTTCCAGGCGTTTCTTAAACTCTCTTGTCTTACCACGAAGTTCTTCGTCGGTTAATTTCTGCATTTCGGGACGCAGATCCTCAATTTTCTTAACGAGAGGCATGATACGCTTAACCTCTCGCTGGCTGCGGGTTCCGAAAACTTTTGAAAACATGTTCATTTAGCTTTTATACTCCTGTCTATCTTTTTAGATGCTATATTGTGTAATATAACTGATTTCATTTCATTTAAAATTATTTATTTTGTTTAACATACCAGTCTATTTTAACACTTTTTGTCATGGAAAACAATAAATATTTGATGAACAAAATATGTCTCCCATATGATATATTAAAGTAAAATGAATTTATACCCAAAATCAGCACTCAAATTATTTTGTGTTTTAGGAGAATTTTTATATGATTTATCTTTTTCAGGAACTGGACTTAATTTCAAACGAATTGCTTCACCAGATAATTTTCTCAATGCCTGTTGCACGCCGGGAATATGTACTGCATTTTAAGCAGCCGGAAGACCAGAAGCGATCTGCCCTGGCCTGGCTGCTTTTGCGTTATGGACTTAAACAGGAATATGGATTTCGGGAAGTTCCTGATTTCCAGCGGACTACTTCCGGGAAACCATTTTTCCGAGGGGAAAATATGCCGTTTTTTAATCTCAGCCACAGCGGAAATTTCGTAGGCTGTGCCTTGCATGACAGGGAAATTGGTCTGGATATCCAGACGCTCACCGAGCCCCGGGAATCTCTTATCCGAAGAGTCTGCACCCAGGAGGAGCTTTTTTCCTTAAAGTCCTCCCAGGATTTCTGCCGGATCTGGGCTATGAAGGAAAGTGCCGTCAAACTTACCGGAGAAGGGATCACCGGAAATTTCCGGGAGATTCTTACTCTGCATCCGGATATGCACACCCATACCCTTCCATTGGAAAATGGAGCCGGTTTTCTGGCCTACAGTATTTATGACGAAAGCAAGCTCCCTGTCCGCGTACTATCCGCCAGGGAGCTTGCTGAAGAATTACTTTAAAATTCAAATTTTTATCACTTTTTCATCAGGGAACGGATCATCCAGAAATCTGGTCACAGGATACTGATCCGTTTCTGCCAGATGAAGCTGCAGCAGTGCCAAACCAATTCCAGCTGCTCCGTCAAAGCAAAAAAACAAGGGCATGTGAAAAAACTTTCGTTTTTTCACATGCCCTTCCTATTCACCTGTTTTATTTTTCAAACGGATATATCTCTATTAATCCTCCGGCTCGATCAGTCCGTAGGTATTCCCCTTACGCTTGTAAACTACATTCACCTGATCAGTCTCTGCATTGCAGAATACGAAGAAATTATGTCCAAGAAGTTCCATCTGGACACATGCATCTTCTGGATACATAGGCTTGATATCGAATTTCTTGGTACGAATGATCTTAACCTCTTCGTCCTCTTCATAATCCTTGTCCAGATATGCTTTCTGGAAGTTGGCAGCTGACTGCTGCTTATCTACGATCTTGTTCTTGTATTTCCTGAGCTGACGTTCAATTACTTCCTCTACAAGGTCGATTGATACATACATATCGTTGCTGACCTGCTCGGAACGGATGATGTTGCCCTTAACCGGGATCGTCACCTCGATTTTCTGTCTTTCTTTTTCTACACTAAGAGTTACGACAACTTCAGTGTCAGGAGTGAAATACCTTTCCAGTTTACCGAGCTTATCCTCTACTGCTGTACGAAGCCCGTCTGTCACTGTGATGTTCTTTCCGCTGATAATGAATTTCATGCTTCCATCCCCTTTGCTGTTTGATGGGTATATTATAACACATTACTCTAAAAATTAACATCATTTTCTGAAAAAATTACGAATTTTTTCACATTTATAAATTACCTATCAATTTTTCAAATGGTATGGTGCCACCGAACAGATCCAGGGCACTTCCTACCGTCACATCCAGTTTTCCGCCTGCTGCCATTTTGAGGGTCTGGATATCCTCCATGCTGCCAACGCCGCCAGCGTAAGTGACTGGGTGCCCATTGTATTCACCAAGCAACTTTGCCAGGGCAACTTCTATACCTTTTGCCTTGCCCTCCACATCCACTGCATGGATGAGAAATTCATCGCAATAGGCACCCAGCTTTTCCATCAGTTCCAGAGATACCTTCTCCTCTGTAAATTTCTGCCAGCGGTCTGTGACTACATAGTATGCATCCTCTTTTTTACGACAGCTGAGATCAAGGACAAGGTGTTCTTTTCCGACTGCATCTACCATCTTCTCCAGATTTTTCCAGGAAATATGGCCATCACGGAACACATAGGAGGTGACGATCACATGACTGGCTCCAGCAGCAAGATAATCTGCCGCATTGTCCGGGTTTACACCGCCTCCGATCTGAAGACCGCCTGGATACGCGCCAAGGGCCAGCATGGCCTGGGCTTTTGTAGCCTGGAAGTATTCAGAATCCGCACTGTTCAGAAGGATAATATGTCCTCCTTTCAGGCCTTTTTCTTTATACAAGGAAGCATAAAAAGCTGCATCCTGCTCTGACACAAAATTCTCCTGTGCCTGGTTTCCCGCATCCTTCAGGCTTCCTCCTACGATCTGCTTTACCTTTCCATTATGTATATCTATGCAGGGACGAAATTTCATGATGATCCTCCTTTTCTTGCATTTGTAATTAAGTTGTAGCTATCCTGTATTTTGCTCACAAATTTATTGAAATCATATCACAAAAAGGCGTTGAATGAAACACCTCTCTTCATTCAACACCTTTTCATTTTACCTCTATTTTTTTATTATCTTCCATTCGCTGCATTATCCACAGCATCTCCAACATCTTCTACAGCGTTGCCCACACCTTCACCAACATCACGGACACCATCAGCTACTCCATCACCTAATTCTTCCACACCTTCTCCGAGAGCACCGGAAACGGAATTGTTATTGTCTGTCACATTATCACCGGGAACATCTGCATCTCCGGCAGTGCCTGCATCATCTGGTACTGCGGTATCAGCAGTTCCAGCTCCGTCTGCACCATTATTTACGCTGTCGCCCGCGTCATCCACCATGTTTTCATCCTCTGCAGTTCCATTCTCCACGTTATCCTTATCAATGGCGTCCTCATTTGCATTATTTTGAACCTCATCCGCTGCATTGTTATTGTCATTTCCACAGGCTGTAAGCATACATAATGTAAATACCAGCAAAGTACCTATGAGCATTCGTTTCATTTTTTTCATCTCATCTGTCTCCTTTTCTTATTTTCAGCTGAAAACACGTTACTGTCCACTTTCGCGAAAATGACCGTTCCGCCTGGCGGAACTCAGCCTGCGAACAGTAAACATTGCTGTATGCTCCTAATATGTACAGATGAGAAAGAAACTATTCTGGAAGAAATTTACATTTTAAAAATCCATCAATCCGGACATTTCCATTCTTCACTTATCACTGTTGTTTCCGCACGATCCTGCCGCTTTTGGAATTTCTCCACACGTCATGGGCTACCGCAATCTCTCCGCCCACCAGCACATAATCAAATCCTGTACAATACTGGTTTGGATTCTGGAAATCTGCATGAACGCTTAACTGGTCCAGATGAAATACATTGATATCTGCGGGCATTCCTTTTTCCAGGGTACCCAGAGGGAGACCCAGCACCTGCGCCGGTTTTGCTGTCATCTTATATACAGCATCTTCTATGGAAAAAATCTTTTTATCACGCACGTAAGCAGTAAGAAGCTTCGGAAAAGCCCCGTAAACTCTGGGATGATATTTGCCCCCTGCGGGATAGATCGCATCTGAGATCAGATTTGCCCGGCTGTCTTTCAAAAAATACAGCATGTCCTCCTCTGAGGCAATGGTATCCAGCATGGTAACCTGGCAGCGCTCTTCCAGGAGAATGTCATACAGGGTATCATAAGGATCCTGTCCAAACTGCTCTGCGATCTTCGCAATAGACTGTCCTGCAAAGCTGCCGAATTTCTCCGTATGTAAAGTGCTGGCATAGATCATATCAAAGCCAGCCAGCTCCACAATGTTCTCAAAAATATCGGAAGGCTGCTTCAGCACCTTCGTAATCTCCTTCCTGCAAAACGGATCTGCCAGCCTTGCGCAGATTGCATCGGTACCGCCCTCCTGAAACTGTGGGGGAAGAAGATGTACCAGCTGGGTGGAACCAGTCAGATAGGGATACAGGTCAAAATCCACCTTCACGCCCCGCTCTGCCGCCTGGTCAAACAGCTTCAGGATTTTCACCGGAGTCCCGCCCCAGTTTTTCCGCCCGATACACTTCATATGGCTTACATGCAAGGGAATCTGCAGCTCTTCCGCCACGGAAATCACTTCCTGCAGAGCCAGCAGGATTCCATCTCCTTCATTTCGGATATGGGTGGTAATGGGAATGTCCGTCCCCTTCAAGGGCTGCAGTGCTTCCACAAGCCCATCTCTGTCATATTCAAATTCCGGGGCATAGGCAATTCCAAGGCTGATTCCAAGCGCTCCTGCTGACAGAGCTTCCTCCACAGCCTTCCACACCTGATGTAATTCTTCCTTGGAAAGCTTCCCGGAAGCATAGCCTTTTACACTGGCGCGGATGGTTCCATTTCCTGCAAGCATTCCAGTGTTGACGCTGCGCTTTTCTTTTCCAAGAGCTGACATGTAGGCGGACATGGTTGACATAATTCTAAGAGCAGCTATCTCGATTTCTTTCTCTGAAATTCCGCAAGACTCCTCTTTCTTTTTTGAGAAAAGTACACCTTCGGTATCATCTGTATTTTCATCTTTTCCCCAACGAAAATCCCCAGTCACACTGCTGAGAAATCTGGCAATCTCTTTCCCAAATTTCTCCCCGGCCGGAGCCACCGAAAGCCCACAGTTTCCATTCACAACAGTCGTCAGTCCCTGCCGGTTCAAAAGCTCATCATCCCCGTTTCCAAAGGCCTGCCAGTCTCCGTGTCTGTGAATGTCAAGGAAGCCGGGGGTTATATAACCACCGGCCGCATTCAAAACACGCTCTTTTGGAAAATCGGCTGGAATCTCCACATGAGTTCCCACTTCCGCAATTTTCCCATTTTCTATTACAAGATCTCCATGAAATGGCTTTTCCTTTTTCCCATTTACGATCCAGCCATCTTTGATTATGTAGTCCATCCCGAATTACCTTTCCTCAACTTTCCTGATAAACTGACGAATACGATCATTCTTCGGATGCTCAAAAAACTCTTCCGGAGGCGCATCCTCCACGATCACGCCATCTTCCATAAACAAAATCCGATCCGCTACTTCTCTGGCAAAATTCATCTCATGGGTGACGATAACCATGGATACTCCTTCTGCTGCTACTTTACGGATAACACTTAAAACCTCTCCAACCAGCTCTGGATCCAGTGCGCTTGTAGGCTCATCAAAAAGGATCACTTCCGGATTCATGGCCATTGCTCTTGCGATCGCAACCCTCTGCTGCTGGCCGCCGGAAAGATTCTTAGCCATTGCCTCTTCCCTGCCTTCCAGCCCAACCATTTTCAGCAAATCTTTTGCCTTTACAATTGCCTCCTGTTTGGGGACTTTTTTCACATGAACCGGTGCCTCGATCACATTCTGCAGCACACTCATATGGGTAAAAACGTTAAATCTCTGGAAAACCATTCCAATATGCTGCCGCAGCTCATGCAGTGCCTGACCGGAATTCACAGGTTTTCCCATATAATCGATTTCGCCGCTGTCGTAGGTTTCCAGCTGGTTGATACACCGGAGAATTGTGGATTTACCAGAACCGCTGGGACCAAGGATTGCAATCTTTTCCCCTTTATGTATGTCAAAACCGATTTCCTTCAGCACCTGAAGATCCCCAAAGCTTTTGCTGATATTTTTTACACTTAAAATAACATCTTCTGCCATTTATGCCATCCTCCTTTCCAAAACTCCTGCAATCTGGGTAAATATAGTTGTCAGGATCAGATATAATACCGCAACAGCTATGTACGGCTCAAAATAATGGAAAGAATTATAAGCGATCAAGGTTCCCTCTCTTGTCAGCTCTGTCAAAGTGATGGCGGACAAAATAGAAGTATTTTTGATGGTGGCAATAAACTGGTTTACAAGAGGAAGAATGCAGATCTTGGTTGCCTGTGGTGCCACAATTCGAAGCATTTCCAGATGCCAGGGCATTCCAAGTGCTTTGGCTGCTTCTCTCTGACCCGGGTCAATAGCATGGATACCGGAACGGACAATTTCTGCAATGTATGCGCCTGTATTTAAGGACATGGAAAGCACACCTGCTGTCATAGCGCTGAAAGTAATGCCCAGGTTTGGCAAACCGAAATAGATCAGAAATGCCTGCACCATCAGCGGGGTTCCTCTCCAGATCCAGATGTACATCTGTGCCAGTCTGGATACCACTTTTATGTGGCTGTCCCTCATCAACGCAAGAACAACACCCAGAATCGTACCAAAAATAAGTGTGAGAACCGATATTTCCATCGTCACTGCGCATCCCTGGAGCAGTGATGTCATTTTGTCAAATACAAGTGACCATTTCAATGTTACCATACTATTTCCCCTGTGGCCAGTAATTATAGCCGGTTTATCCTTTCTTCCTTACTCTTCCGGTATTACTGGTCACGGAGTGACCAGTAACGCGCTTTCTGCATAGAAACATATCTGTGTTTTATTGTAACTGTTCAGTCCTTGCACTATTATGCTTTATTCAGCGGTTTCCGTATCTTCTGCTGCAGCTGCTTCTTCTCCCTCGCCGGAAGCATCGATCCATTTTGTCCAGAGTGTATCATAAGTGCCGTCTGCATAATACTCGTCAATACATTCATTGATAAATGCAAGCAGATCATCTTTTCCCTTCTGTACGGCGATGGCGTTCTCTGCATGGGTAAATGGATCACACACGATCTTGGCACCTTCATATTCCTGGGAAAGAATCTTCTGGTTCAGAAGATCGTTTACCACAACATCCACACGGCCTGCCAAAAGGTCAGATACGCATCCTACTGTATCCTTGTACTGAACAATCTCATAGGAAACATCCGGATTCTCATCCAGGAAGCTCTGTGCTACGTTATAAGAAGTTGCCCCCTCTTTTACGGCAACCTTCAGACCATCGCAGTCAGCCAGACTCTTAACGGTATCTGCATACTCTGAATCTTTTTTCACGGCAAGGATCATACCACTGTCGCAGTAGGATTTGGACATATCCACAACCTCGCATCTTTCGTCTGTCTTATACATTGCTGCAATGGAAAAATCATACTCCCCATTCTGGATAGAAGGAACAATGGACTGGAATTCCATATCTGTCACTTCCATGTCAACTCCAAGCTTGTCTGCAATATACTGCGCCAGGTCAATATCAAAACCTACAATATTGTCGTCATCATCTCTGTATTCAAATGGTACATAAGTTCCGGTTGCGACGGTGATCACACCTTTCTCCTTAATTGCTTTAATATTTTCACCGTTTTCCCAGTCAACTGCTGCCGTGTCCTCTGTGTCTGTACTCTCTGCGTAAACCGGGGTAAAAGCTGTCATAATCATAGAAGCTGCTGTAAGAAGTGCCATTGCTTTTGCTGTTTTTCTCATAATAATTTCTCCTCTCTGACTCTCGCCGGTACAGATAGTCTTCTGTTATCGTTTCCAAAGTGGACAATAACAGCCTGCGCAGTTATGCTATCCCGATTTCCAGCTTTACTAACGCCAAAAGGACCGCCCTGTGGCAGCCCTTTCTGCATGGCAGAAATGCGATATTGCATTTCTCTCTTATGAAGTTTCGGTACATTATGGAAACAAGTGCAAAAATGCTTTATCAGCAAATACTCTGACCTGCCATACCATAAACGCAAAAAACGGAGCAAACTCTCTAAGTAGTTTGCTCCGTTGCAACTTATGATGGAATTATAGCAAACACATTGCTATCTGTAAATCCATAAATTCAACAATTATTTTGTATGCATTTTACAATTTTTGTATATTTCTGTTAACCTTCGATCACGTTGCTCATATCATATCTTCCAGCTGGTTTTCCGGCAAGATATTTCGCTGCTTCTACAGCACCCTTGCCAAATACAGCCTTAGAATATGCTGTGTGCTTAAATTCGATCACTTCATCCGGTCCGGCAAAAATCACTTCATGCTCGCCAACAATAGAGCCTCCGCGAACTGCGGAAATACCGATCTCCTTAGCGTCACGTTTCTCTCTTCTCTGGCTGCGGTCATATACGTAATGATACTGGTTGTCCATTGCCTCGTTCAGACTATCTGCAAGGGCAAGAGCTGTTCCGCTTGGTGCATCCACTTTCAGGTTATGGTGCTTCTCTACAATCTCCATGTCAAAACCAGCTGCTGCCAAAACCTTAGCTGCATCCTGAACCAGTTTCAAAAGAGTATTGATTCCAAGGGACATGTTGGCAGATTTCAGAACGGCGATCTTTTTTGCACTCTCTTCTACTCTTGCAAGCTGCTCTTCACTTAAACCTGTGGTGCAAAGAACTACCGGCATATTTTTCTTCTCGCAGTAGTCCATCAGCTTATTAAAAGCCTTCGGGGAGGAAAAATCGATAACAGCATCTGCTTCCACCTGGCAATCGTCAATGTTTGTGAATACCGGATAGCTGTTTTTCCCCTGGTCTGCAATGTCGATTCCTGCTACGATCTGGGCATTTGCATCCTTCTCAACAATATTGGAAATAACCTGTCCCATATGACCGTTACATCCGTGCATGATAATTCTAACCATTTTTATTTTTTCCTTTCTTACTGTAAATTAACGAGCTTGTAAAAATTATTTCAACAATCTACACACTCTTTTTTTCCCTGCTCACACATTATAAAGAAATCCCGTCAGCCAGCTGTCAGACAATATGCTGCCGCACACCAGAGCTGACAGGCTCTGTCCGGGATTTCAACATTATTTATGCAAGCTTAATTCCGTAATCAGCAAGAGCTTTTTTCAGTCTCTCCTCATTCTCCGGCTCCATCTCACAAAGAGGCATACGGGTCGGTCCCACTTTCCAGCCCATCAGGTTCAGGGCAGTCTTAACCGGAATCGGGTTTACCTCGCAGAACAGTGCATTGATAAGCGGAACAGCCTCAAGCTGAAGTCTGGCAGCACCAGCAAGGTCTCCCTCCATAAATTTCATAACCATGTCATGTGTATTCTTCGGAGCAACATTGGATAAAACAGAGATTACTCCAAGTCCGCCAAGGGAAAGGATCGGAAGTACCTGGTCATCATTTCCGGAATAAAGCTCGAGAGCTCCGTCAGCCATGGACATCATCTTGGCGATCTGGGAAAGATCTCCGCTTGCAGCCTTGATTCCCACAATATTCTTCACATTCTTCGCAAGTGCAACTGCTGTAGCAGGCTGGATATTGCAGCCTGTACGGCTTGGCACATTATACATGATGATCGGAGTTTCCGGTACAGAATTGGCAATCTCTGTATAATGACGAATAAGACCCTTCTGGCTTGCCTTGTTGTAATATGGAGTCACGATCAGAAGTGCATCAGCGCCATAAGAAGCTGCTTCCTGAGACATCATAACTGCAGTCTCTGTGCAATTAGAACCGGTACCTGCAATGACAGGAACCCTTCCAGCTACTTTGTCAATTGCAAATTTGATGGTCTGAAGATGTTCTCCATGTGTCAATGTAGAAGACTCGCCTGTAGTGCCACAGATAACGATTGCATCTGTGCTGTTCGCGATCTGATAGTCCAGAAGCTCTTCCAGTTTCTCATAATTTACCTTTCCGTCTTCATGCATCGGGGTTACAATTGCAACGGCTGCACCTTTGAAAATTGCCATATTATTTCCTCCTATTCATCCTTATCATGAGTTCTGCTCTCTTCCAAGAGTGGTAATGGTAGTCACACTGTCCACATAATCCAAAATGCCAGGGTCTACCCGATTCCCCGTAAGTATCAAATGCATGGACTCGTCCTTCTGTTTCAAAAGCCCGACAACCATATCAACAGTAGCAATATGCTTATCCAGAAGTCCCAGAATTTCATCCAGTACCAGGAAATCACATTCCTGTGTAGCAATCACTTTACGGGCAAAATTTAAACCATTGAGAATATTGCGCTCCTCTTCAGCCTGCTCTTCCTCATTCAACTGGTCGTAACAGCTCTCCATCTTTTCGAAGCGGAAGATCTTGATATCCAGCTGATCCAGTTCTTCCAGAAAGTCCAGCTCACGCCGTTCATTTCCTTTCAGGAACTGAATGATGATCACACTTTTGCCCTGAGAAGATGCCCGCAGTGCCTGACCAATTGCCAGTGTGGTCTTACCTCTGCCATTTCCGCAATATACTTCTGTTATTTCTTTTTCCATACTGATTCCTCTTATTGTTAAAAATAATGTTACCGTCTGCCATAGATCAATAACATTCCTCGCAATGCCGTCTCCGCAAATGATACCGTTCATTATATTCCAGATATCGCGCTTTGCAAATAAGAACCGCAAACTGCGCCATTTTTAATATGCTTATATTACCGCAAAACCAGCAGAAATGCAAGCAGAAGAAACTTGGAGAAAAATCGGGCTGGTTGCCTTCCATAAAGTAACTGGCAGACCATGGCGTATTTCCCGCCACTTCGGTTGGTTTACACATACTCCAGCTTGCTCACCGATACCTCATAAGCGATTCTCTTCTGTGTCTCATTTTCCCCGATGCGCTTCATGTATTCCCTGCTTTGGATCCTGCCCCAGATCAGTACATGACCGCCCACTTCAAAGGCTGAAGCATAGCGGGCATTTCGTCCCCAGCAAATACACGGTATGTAATCTGATTTTCCATAAGGTCGGTTCACTGCAAGAAGCAGATCGGCAATCTCTCTTCCCAGCGGTGTTTTCCGGTAAACAGGCGGCTTACAGATATATCCGTCCAGGAAAATCTGGTTTACCGGTGCCAGAGAATCCTCTTCTTCCAGAAATTTTAATTCCCGTGCAAATGCGGAAAGCACCAGCCGGTTGTGTTTTTCTTCATGACGGTTATAGGAACGGAACTGTCCGTGAATTTCCACATACTGTCCCACGTAATCCTGGGTAACGTCCACCAGCCTTTCAGATACCATCACCGGAATCCTGTCTTCAGAATCGCTAAGCCTCTTTACCAGAAGATCCATGGTATAAAATCCTTCTCCGTAAACCTGGTGGCTGAATGTGAAACCTGTAACGATTTTTCCCGTGATGGAAACCTGATTGTTTTCAATAATTTTATCTGCCATGTTGTAGTTCTCCTTCCTTATTTTCACTTTTTTCTGCAGACATATAATACTTGTCTTACTTGTTGGTCTATAATATCTATGAGAAAATCACCCTGTTTAGAACCAGAAATTTAAAATATTTTTTTCATAGAAATTTAAAAAATTTTTTTCAACACCTTGTAATTCGCGAAAAATGTGGTAAACTGAGGTTTTGGACAATATAAAGAAGAAACTACATTAATATGGAAAGAAAGAGGCAGAATTCCTCTGCCCGATAAAGAAAGGATTTCGATTTTTATGAAGACGAAACGCGAAGATGTACGTAACGTAGCCATCATTGCCCACGTTGACCATGGTAAAACCACTCTGGTAGACCAGCTTCTGAAACAGAGCGGTGTTTTCCGTGCCAATCAGGAGGTTCAGGAACGTGTCATGGACTCCAACGATATTGAGAGAGAGCGTGGTATCACAATTCTCTCCAAGAACACAGCAGTTCATTACAAAGACACAAAGATCAACATTATCGATACCCCAGGACATGCTGACTTCGGCGGCGAGGTTGAGCGTGTACTGAAAATGGTAGACGGCGTTATCCTTCTGGTTGACGCTTTCGAAGGCGCTATGCCTCAGACCAAATTCGTTCTGAAAAAAGCTCTTGAGCTGGATCTGCACGTAATCGTCTGCATTAATAAGATAGACCGTCCAGAAGCAAGGCCAGACGAGGTTGTTGACGAGGTTCTGGAACTTCTTATGGATCTTGGTGCTTCCGATGAGCAGCTCGACTGCCCATTCCTCTATGCATCTGCAAAAACAGGACACGCTGTTCTGGATCTGAAGGATACACCAGAGAACATGGAGCCGCTGTTTGAGGCTATTCTGAAATACATTCCGGCTCCGGAGGGAGACCCGGATGCAGACACACAGGTACTGATCAGTACCATTGATTATAACGAATATGTTGGACGTATCGGCGTTGGTAAGGTTGAGAGCGGCACTATTGCCGTAAACCAGGAGCTTACTCTTCTGAACCACCACAATCCGGACAAAAAACAGAAGGTTAAGATCAGCAAGCTTTATGAGTTTGACGGTCTGAATAAAGTTGAGGTAAAAGAGGCAACTATCGGATCAATTGTTGCAATTTCCGGTATTGCTGAAATTCATATCGGAGATACCCTTTGCGGCGGAGATAACCCGGAGGCAATTCCATTCCAGAAGATTTCTGAGCCGACTATCGCCATGAACTTCCTGGTAAATGACAGCCCGCTTGCAGGACAGGAGGGTAAATACATCACCTCCCGTCATCTTCGTGACAGACTTTACAGAGAGTTGAACACAGATGTCAGTCTTCGCGTAGAAGACACTGAGACAACTGAGTGCTTTAAGGTTTCCGGACGTGGTGAGCTTCATCTTTCCGTTCTTATTGAGAATATGAGACGTGAGGGATATGAATTTGCAGTCAGCAAACCAGAGGTACTTTACAAAATTGATGAACGCGGCAAGAAATTAGAGCCAATGGAAATTGCCTACATTGATGTTCCGGAGGAATTTTCCGGTACCGTTATCCAGATGCTCAGCGAGCGTAAGGGTGAACTGCAGGGAATGAGCACTGCAAGCGACGGTTCCGTTCGTCTTGAGTTCCACATTCCTTCCCGTGGACTGATTGGTTTCCGAGGAAATTTCCTTACTTCCACAAAGGGAACTGGTATTATCAATACTATTTTTGATGGCTATTCTCCATATAAGGGAGATTTCCAGTATCGTAAACAGGGTTCCCTGATTGCTTTCGAGGGCGGCGAGGCTGTTACTTATGGTCTGTTTGCAGCTCAGGAGCGTGGTACTTTATTTATCGGACCTGGTGCAAAGGTTTACAGTGGTATGGTTATCGGACAGAATGGCAAGGCAGAGGATATCGAGCTGAATGTCTGCAAGACCAAGCATCTGACCAATACTCGTTCTTCTTCTGCTGATGAAGCACTGAAACTGACTCCGCCAAGAGTTCTCAGTCTGGAGCAGGCTATTGAGTTTATCGATACGGATGAACTTCTGGAGGTTACTCCAAGCAGCCTTCGTATCCGTAAGAAGATTCTGGATTCCCGTGATCGTAAGAGAGCTTCTATTAAGAAAAATGCGTAAGGGATTATAAGAAAATAGAGCAGATAGATCTTAGGTTGAGTAAGATTTATCTGCTCTTTTTGTATATAGCAAGCTCTAAAGCTCTTTCTTTAGTTTATAGAAGTCCTTCACAGCCTTCCAGCCAATTTTCACAATTTTCTTCACATTGATGGAATTAGTTCCGCCCTGTCTGGGTTTGAAGGTGATGTCTATGAATTGTACTTTTTCTTTGTAGTGGACAAAGTATGTAGTAAACATAATGTTTGGAATATTGAAATCTTCTGGGAGTTTGTCGATATATTTGGCTACCAGGCTGGATTTCATCAGGCGGTACGGCGCATTGGCGTCGGAAACTTTTACACCGAAGATCATTCTCAGCAGAAAGCATACAACATTCTCTACGAATTTTCTGGATTTTCCGTCGCCACGTACAGCGCGGCTACCGATTATTGCATCATACCGACCCCTCTGGTTCCAAAATGGCTCGAATTCGTCAGGGTTCGTCTGACCGTCTGAATCAGTCTGGAAAATATAATCGGCTTTCTGCCGGATGGCATAGCGATATCCATAAAGTACTGTAGGGCCGTGACCGCCGTTTGGCTTATCCAGAGGGATAAGAAGTGGTCTTGTAGCAGCGCATTTCTGCAGAAGTTCATAGGTGTTGTCTTTACTTCCGTCGTTAATAATTACCAGTCTGGATTTCCCCTCGTCGTTATGGCGTTCCACTACCTGGTACCACTGATCAATGGTTTTCTCAATATTCTCCGATTCATTATATGCCGGAATTACGATATATAAACTGGACATAACTTCCTCCCATTTACTGATTTTTCAAACAGGCTTTAAGCTTTAACAGCATATCTTTAACCTTACTTTATATATCATATTGTAACGGTTCAGTACCTTCACTGCTACACGCTTCGCGGTACACAGAAATCATGCTTTCAGCCCAAATTCTTCTGCTAATTTTCCAAACTGGGGCAAAGAGTTCATAATCGTGTCATACGATACACAATAAGCCAGTCTTACATATTCAGGGCAGGCAAAGGAGCTTCCCGGCACCATAAGGATATTGTATTTTTTGCCAGCTTCGCAGAAGGCTTTTTCATCTGCAACTGGAGATTTTACGAATAAATAGAACGCTCCCTGTGGCTTGATACATTCAAATCCCAGTTTTTTCAGTCCATTGTAAAGAGCAAGGCGGTTCTTGTCGTAAGCTGCCACATCTACCTCTGCATCTACGCATTTCGCGATTACTTTCTGGATCAGGGATGGAGCATTTACGCAGCCAATAGTACGGTTAGCAATGGCTGCTGCTGCGATCAGTTCCTCGCTTCCGTCTGCCTCGTCTGGAATAACCAGATAACCGATACGCTCACCTGGAAGAGAAAGGGATTTGCTGTAGGAATAGCCTACGATTGTATTTGCATAATATTTTGTCAGATAGGGTACCTGTACGCCGTCATAGGCCAGTTCTCTATATGGCTCATCAGAAATCAGGTAAATCACTGTGCCAAATTCTTTCTGCTTCGCTTCCAGAATTGACGCAAGTTTCCTAATTATTTCTTCTGAATAAACAACTCCAGTCGGATTGTGAGGAGTATTCACAATGACAGCACGGGTCTTTGGTGTGATTTTCTCCTCAAATTCCTTCAGATTCGGCTGGAATGTGGTAGTATCCGGTGAGATTTCCACAAGGTTGCCGTCATAATTGCGTACATATGCACCATACTCCAGAAAATAAGGTGCAAAAACGATCACTTCTTCCCCAGGATTCAGGATCGTCTTAAAAGCCACATTCAGTCCACTGGCTGCTCCAACTGTCATGATCAGATTTTTCGCTGCAAAAGAAGTGCCAAATCGACGGTTCAGGGACTCTGCAATTGTCTGACGAACATCTTCGAATCCTGCATTGCTCATATAGCCATGGAGAACTGTCGGCTCTTCCTCATTTACCAGATCAATGATGGCCTGACGAACACAATCCGGTGCGGGTACACTTGGATTTCCAAGGCTGAAATCAAATACATTTTCCGGTCCGTAAATCGCGCGAAGGCGATTGCCTTCCTCGAACATCATACGGATTGCAGAATTGTTTTTTACATATGGTTTCATTTTTTCTGCTATCATTTTATGTCACTCCTCTTTTGCTTATTTCTTATTAAGATTTCTCTATTATTTCGTCTTATTTTTTCCAAATATAATCCATCCTACAAGTCCCAGCACCAGCAGACTCACAATCATCCACACGGTCAACACAACCGGTCCCTTCGGTCTGAACATATCATAATATCCTTTCAGATAAATCACAACTACAATCGCCGGAATCACATATAGCATGTATTTCTGTACGTTTGCAGGGAATTTCAGCCCTTCTCCGGTATCCGCCTCTTTAATAAAGTTCTTCCAGCCCCAGCCATATTTGGACACGCAGAACATTACAAATACTACAGAACCCAGTGGAAGAATATTATTGGATACAATGAAATCTTCCAGATCCATAATGTTCGTTCCTGCTCCAAGAGGCTGTATTCCTGACAAAATGTTGAAACCAAATACTGCCGGAAGAGAAAGAAGGATCATTGCCACCATATTGACTATAACAGCTTTTCCACGACTCCAGCCTTTTCTGTCCATTGAATAGGATATAATATTCTCAAAAACCGCAATTACAGTAGACAGGGAGGCAAAGGACATAAACAGGAAAAACAGAGCTCCCCAGATTTTCCCTCCTGTCATCTGGTTAAATACATTAGGCAATGTAATAAATACAAGTCCCGGGCCTGCTCCTGGCTCCACACCAAATGCGAAGCATGCCGGAATAATGATCAATCCTGCCATCAATGCGACAAAAGTATCCAGAATCGTAATATGCAGAGATTCTCCCAGAAGGGATCTGTCCTTTCCAAGATAGCTTCCGAAAATAGTCATAGAGCCTGCACCAATACTTAATGTAAAAAATGCCTGCGACAGTGCCCCAAAGATCACATTTCCGATTCCGATCTCGGCCATAGCGGCAAAATCCGGTACTAGGTAAAATTTCACTCCCTCCATCGCTCCGTCAAGCGTAAGGGAATGAACTGCAAGCACTACGATCAGTGCCAGAAGACACATCATCATAACTTTTGTGATTTTCTCCAGGCCACGCTGCACTCCCAAAGAGCACACTCCGAAGGATAAAACAACTACAATGATCATCCATAAAGTCATTGTACCAGCTGAATCCTGAAGTCCTGTAAAATAGTCTGCCACCTGTGCAGAATCTTTCCCGGCCAGTTTGCCGGCTGCCATTGCGTAACAGTAGTAAAGCATCCATCCTGCAACCATGGTGTAGAACATCATCAGCACATAGTTGGAAACCATGCTCATGTAGCTGAAATTATGGAAGTTGGCGCCCTCCGGTTCCAGGTCGTGAAATGCCCTTGCCGTACTTTTGCGGCTTGCACGTCCTACTGCGAATTCACATACCAGTACTGGCAATCCCAACAAAACCAGAAATATCAGGTAAATCAGAATAAATGCCGCTCCACCATATTTTCCCGCCATATACGGAAACTTCCACACGTTTCCAAGTCCAATGGCGCATCCTGCAGAGACCAGGATAAATCCCAGCCGTGATCCAAATGTTTCTCGTTCTTTCAAATCGTCCCCCTTGTTTTCTTTTTCATTTTATAGTGCCTGGCAGCTGTACCTTCCAGGCTTTGTTTTTGTTGGAAAGTAATAAAAAGGACCGGTTATATCCAGCCCTTTTTCATATTTTCCCCGATACCTTATTGTAACGCCCCCACCCATTTATGTCAACGCTTTTATGTGATGGGAGTTTGACGTTTTAAAGTCGAAAATAAATCATTGGTGATAATTTACGATTTTTTTCGCAGTAACAAAGACCAATGTATTGGTGTCCGCAAACTTTTATACATAAAAAGAACAGTCTCACCTTAGACACCATTTTCCAGGCAAAACTGTCCTCTTTCATCATTCCTTAACCTTTCACACTAAGTCTCACCAGCGCCCTCTGCAGCTTGGCTTCTACGATCTTGTATTCTTTATCGGAGAGACCACCTTTGGCCAGTTTTTCCTGGGCACGCTCTTTGGCCTTTCCGGCGCGGTCGACGTCGATGTCCTCCTGCCATTCCCAGGTGGTTGCAAGAAGACTGCAGTTGCCATCCATTACGGTGAGCATGCCACCGATGCAGGCTGCACTGCGGCTGGTGCCATCCTCCAGTATCACATGGGCCTCGCCCATTCCAAGAGCGGTACAGAAGTTGCAATGTCCTGCCAGGATTGCCAGATCACCGGTAATGCTGCGGCACACAATGCGCTGCACCTCTCCCTCAAAAAGCAGGCCGTCGGGGGTACCGATTCTAAGGGGAAATGTCCTCATAGGCAGCCTCCTTTACTGATTCTGGTTATTTTTTGCTTTCTCAAATACATCGTCAATAGTTCCGGCAAACAGGAAGCAGCTCTCTGGAATACTGTCGCACTCGCCATCCAGGATCATCTTAAATCCACGGAGAGTCTCTTTCAGCGGAACGTACTGTCCCGGCATACCTGTAAACTGCTCTGCTACAGAGAAGCTCTGTGACAGGAAACGCTGCACCTTACGTGCACGGCTTACTGTCAGCTTGTCTTCCTCAGACAGCTCATCCATACCCATGATGGCAATAATATCCTGCAGTTCTTTATAACGCTGCAGAACTCTCTGTACTGCACGTGCAATCTCATAATGCTCCTGTCCAACTACCTCCGGAGAAAGGATACGACTGGTGGAATCAAGGGGATCCACTGCCGGATAAATACCCTGGCTGGCGATCTCACGGGAAAGTACAGTGGTCGCATCCAGATGGGTAAATGTAGTAGCCGGAGCCGGGTCTGTAAGGTCATCGGCAGGTACATAAACAGCCTGTACAGATGTGATGGAACCCTTTCTGGTAGAAGTGATACGCTCCTGAAGGGCACCCATCTCAGTAGCCAGAGTTGGCTGATAACCTACCGCGGAAGGCATACGTCCAAGAAGTGCGGAAACCTCTGAGCCAGCCTGTGTAAAACGGAAAATATTATCAATGAAAAGAAGCACGTCCTGATTCTTTACGTCACGGAAATACTCTGCCATAGTCAGTCCGGAAAGGCCAACTCGCATACGCGCTCCCGGCGGCTCATTCATCTGGCCGTAAACCAGTGCAGTCTTGTCGATAACGCCGCTTTCCTTCATTTCATTGTAAAGGTCATTACCCTCACGGGTACGCTCTCCAACACCTGTAAATACAGAAAGTCCGCCGTGTGCTGTGGCAACATTGTGGATCAGCTCCATGATAAGAACTGTTTTGCCAACACCAGCACCTCCGAACAGACCGATCTTACCACCCTTTGCATAGGGGCAGATCAGGTCAACGACCTTGATACCGGTCTCCAGGATCTCGGTTGCCGGCATCTGCTCCTCATAGGATGGTGCCGGACGGTGGATTGCCCAGTGCTCTTTCGTCTCTGGTGCCGGAAGATTGTCTACCGGATCACCAAGAAGATTAAATACTCTTCCCAGGCACTCCTCTCCAACCGGAACCTTAATAGGTTCACCTGTATCCACAGCCTTAGTTCCTCTCACCAGACCGTCGGTAGAATTCATTGCAATACAGCGCACTGTATTATCCCCGATCTGCTGGGCAACCTCCGCTGTGAGCCTGGTGCCTTCATGATCAATTTCGATGGCATTAAGAAGTGCCGGCAGCTCGTCATGACCAAACCGGATATCCAGTACCGGTCCGATTACCTGCACCACCTCGCCAATGTGTTTTTCGCTCATTTAGCAGTCTCCTTATAACATACTATGCGATGGGTCATACACCCTCCGCACCTCCAACAATCTCTGTGATCTCCTGCGTGATGCTTGCCTGACGTGCCCGGTTGTAATGCAGATTCAGCTTCTCGATCATTTCCTCGGCATTGTTGGTCGCAGCCTCCATGGCGGTACGTCTTGCAGCCAGCTCACTGGCAACACTCTCACAAACCGCGCCATAGATCAAACCGGCCAGATACTCCGGAACAATGGCATCAAATACTTCCGACGCATCCGGCTCATACAGAATCAGATTCCGGATGCTCTTTGTATCCTGTTTATCTGTCAGGTCCTTCAGAGGCAGCACCGGAATCGCTGATGGCTGCTGGGAAAGCATGGAAACAAACTTTGTATAACAAAGATCAATGTGTCCAAATTCTCCCTTCTTAAATTCCCCGCAGAGCAGATTCGCCATCTCAAAGCAGTCTGCAACAGAAACATCGGCAATTTCGCCAAAGCTTTCTGTAACACAGGCAAATCCATTTCGCTTCGAATACTCCACAGCCTTTTTCCCAATGGGAAGAACCAGGAAATCCTGATTCACAGAGGCTGCTTCCAGACATTTAAACAAGTTGGTGTTATATCCGCCAGCCAGACCACGGTCTCCGGCGATCAGTACATAGCAGCACTTCTCATTCCCGGATTCTCTTGCATATACAGAAGAAAAATCTGTATTCCCCTGGGCAATATCCACAAGGGTCTGATGCATGGTCTCAAAATAAGGCCGGCAGACTTCCGCCCTTTCTTTTGCTTTACGCAGTTTGGAGGATGCTACAAGTTCCATTGCCTTGGTAATCTGCATGGTGCTCTGCACACTTTTGATCCGCAGCTTTACCGCTTTCATGTTTGCAGCCATAAAAAGTCCTCCTTGTCACAATTTATTTCTCAGGTCTTGTATTTACAAAATTCTCAGTATACTGTTCCAATGCGCCCTTCAGCTTCTCTTCTGTCTCCGCAGATAATGCACCTGTGGAACGGATTTCCTGCATTGCAGCAGCACCCTGTGCATCACTGTCGATCCAGGTATAAAGACCAGCTTCATAGCTTCTTACATCCTCTGTAGCAACCCTGGAAAGGATTCCCTTGGTTACTGCATAAAGGATAGCTACCTGCTTCTCAACCGGAACCGGAGCATTCTGGTTCTGCTTCAGAACCTCCACAATACGGGCTCCCTGCTCCAGTCTGGCCTTGGTATCTGCATCCAGATCAGATCCAAACTGAGCAAAGCTCTGCAGTTCTCGATACTGGGAATAAATCAGCTTCAAAGTACCGGCAACCTTCTTCATTGCCTTGATCTGTGCATTTCCACCAACTCGGGATACGGAAATACCAGGGTTTACAGCCGGCATAACACCGGAATGGAACAGCTCTGTCTCCAGGAAGATCTGTCCATCTGTAATGGAAATAACGTTGGTCGGGATATACGCGGAAACGTCTCCTGCCTGTGTCTCGATAATAGGAAGAGCAGTCAGGGAACCGCCGCCGTGTGCCTCGTCCAGTCTTGCGGCACGCTCCAGAAGTCTGGAATGGAGATAGAAAACATCTCCGGGATATGCCTCACGTCCCGGTGGACGACGGATCAGCAGGGAAAGTGCACGGTAGGCAACTGCATGCTTACTTAAATCATCGTAAATGATAAGCACATCTTTTCCCTTGTACATAAAGTATTCACCCATTGCACATCCGGAATACGGTGCAATGTACTGCAGCGGGCTGGCTTCTGAAGCAGTAGCCGCTACAACGATGGTGTAATCCATAGCGCCGTTTCTGGTAAGAGTTTCAACCAGTGAAGATACTGTGGAACGCTTCTGACCAATTGCAACATAGATGCAGATCACGTCCTTACCTTTCTGATTGATAATCGTATCTGCTGCCAGAGTGGTCTTACCAGTCTGACGGTCACCAATGATCAGCTCACGCTGGCCTCTTCCAATGGGAACCATGGAGTCAATTGCCTTAATACCGGTCTGCAGAGGCTGGTTAACGCCCTGTCTCTCGCAGATACCTGGTGCTGGGCTCTCAATCGCCCTGTATTCACTTGTCACTACAGGTCCTGCACCGTCAATAGGCTGTCCAAGGGCATTTACAACTCGCCCGATCATAGCCTCACCAACCGGAACGGATACCACCTTTCCGGTGCGCTTTACGGTCTGACCTTCGCCAATACCGGAATCATCCCCAAATAAAACGATAGAAACACTGTTCTCTTCCAGGTTCTGTGCCATTCCGAAGCTTCCGTCCTCAAATTCAAGAAGCTCTCCTGCCATACAGTTGATAAGACCGCTGGCTCTGGCAATGCCATCACCAACCATAAGAACCGTACCGGTCTCATTCTGTTTGATAGCGTTATCGTAATATTTGATCTGACTGCGGATGACTTTTGAAATTTCTTCAGGTTTAAGCTGCATTTTCTCTATCCATCCTTATACTATAAGCTCGTTTAATTTTCTGGAAAGACCATCCAGACGACTCTTTACAGTACCGTCCAGCTGCTTGCCCTCCAGCTCCACTTTAAGACCTGCAAGCACCGTCGGATCTGTCTTCTGGGTCAGAGTAACGGTCTTACCGCTTATCTTCTCCAGCTTGTCCTTAAGCGCTGCCATCTGCTCATCTGTCAGTGCAACCGCGCTGGTCACCACTGCAGTGGCAATGTTATGGTCCACATTGTACCGCCGTGTAAATTCCTCACAGCATCCGGAATACTCTCCCAGGATTCCGCGCTCACACAGCAGTTTCAAAAAATTCACCAGATACCGTTCTGCTTCTGTTCCAAATGCAGTATCAAGAAGTTTTGTCCTCTCTTCCTTCGGGATAGAAGGCTCTGACAACAATTTCACATAATCGGGATTCTCCCGGAAAAGCTGCCGGATTGTCTGCATCTGCTCCAGCACAGTGTCGGTAAGCTGTTCTTCAGCAGCAAGATCATACATGCTGCTGCCATATAATCTGGCAATCTGCGTCATGATGCCTCACCTACATTCGAAATAAACTCGTCGATCAGTTTCGCGTGATCCTCTTCTTTGATCTCACGCTCGATCACCTTGCCGGCAATCTCCATTGCCATACCGCCAATCTCATTTTTCACTTCATTGACAGCTTTGCGTTTCTCCTGTGCAATGTCGCTCTCAGCCTTCTCTTTCATAGCACGGGCTTCCTGGGCTGCACTCTTCAGGATCTCCTCACTCTGGAGGGAAGCTGTCCTCTGTGCCTCATTTACAATATCGCTGGCTTTTGTCTTAGCCTGCTGCATATTCTGCTCATACTCTGTCTTCATGGCAATTGCTTCTTTCTTCGCCTTTGTGGCATCCTGAATTTCGGCATCTGCCATTGCTCTTCTCTTCTGAAGCATTTCATTGACAGGCTTAAACAAAAATCTTTTTATCAGATACATCTGAAGAAAAAGATTGCAGATCTGTGCGATAAACGTCCACGGCACAATTCCTACAAGTTCCTGTACCTGCATGTTCTAACCTCCTGTTGTAACTGCTACCATTCATACCTTTCCAGCAGCTTACCAGTATAAAAACAAGCTGCTTTGGTGCCGCCTCTATGGATCTTCTATAACCGCGGTCTGTGAATGGTAACCCCTGTGGTACTTGTCCTTAATTATCCAAGGAATTTCATGAAGGTACCAGGTGCAACGAAGATCAGAAGCAGACCGGTTACGAAACCGTAAATACCTGTAGTCTCTGCGATCGCACAACCAAGAAGCATGGTAGATGTTACATCACCTTTGCACTCCGGCTGACGTCCAATCGCTTCCAGAGCTTTTGCAACTGCATTACCTTCTCCAATACCAGGTCCGATACCTGCGATCAGTGCAAGACCAGCACCAATTGCACAACCAGCCAGTGCGATACCTTTTGCCAATACTGTAAAATCCATAATCAAATCCTCCTGTTATTTATGATTTCTCTTGTTAAAAAATACAATTCAGCCGGAAACTGCAAAATATTTTCTGCATTCTCCGGTTTTCTGCCCACTTCGTGAACCTCTGCCTTCTTTAGACTACTCTTCCGCTGCATTCGCAATATACATTACAGTCAGCATACAGAAAATAAATGCCTGCATGATTCCGGAAAACCAATCAAAATAAACTGACATAATTGCCGGAATACCAACATCCAGGAATGGGATCTTCGACAATACATCTCCCACAATACCCGGAATCAGTCCGAACAGTTTGGAACTTGCCAGCGCCAGCGCTGCATAGATCAAACCATTGATAACTACACCGGAAAGAATATTTCCAAAATGACGGCATGCCATACTGATCGGTGTGGCAATCTCAGAAAGAATATTAAATGGTGTCATAATAGGGATTGGAGTTGTAAATCCCTTCATATATCCACCGAAACCATTTGTCTTGATCTTCTGTGCCGTGATCATGGTAAATACAACAACTGCCCATGCAGCTTCTGTGGAAAGATCTGCTGTAGGGCTTCGCAGTCCTACAAGGCTGATCAGGTTGGATACCACACTGGTGGCAAAAAGCGCCGCCACAAAAGGAATCATATAGCTGAATTTCTCACCCATATTTCCGATGACGAACTTATTTGCTGTTTCCACCAGAAGCTCAGCCACAGCCTGTCTCCTGGATATTTTCTCCACTTTCAGATCATGTGTCAGCCAGATACAAAGTCCTGTGATCAACAGCATAACCAGCCAGCTTACAACCAGAGTCTCCGTGATCTGGAATTTCCCCAGGATGGGAATCTCGAACGGAAACGTATAGAATATCCTGCCACCGGTTATTTCGATATCCATGTACTCTCACCTCCTGTCATTATAAATTTGTAACTGTTCCGTACCACATCTGTCACACACTTCGCGGAGCAGTACCTGCTGAATAGTTACATAAAATTGTATATATCATTATGCGGCCTTCCTCCCCCCAATGATTCCAACTGTCTTGATCACAATGTTTGGAAAAAGCAATGGTAAGATTCCGGCTACAAACTGAAAACAGGGAACCGCAATCGCCAGAACGCCCCAGATAAGCTGAAGCATCATTCTCTGACTATAGCTGGCCTTCATCTTCGCTGCAGCCTGTTTATCGTCCTCCATGGAAACTATCTTCTGAACGGTCAGTCCCATAAGGAAAAAGTTCAGTACTGCCACCATCCCGCCGATAAATCCGGCGAGAAGCACTGTATAATCAAACGGAATCTGCTCCGGCACTGCCAGATGTCCGATTCCAAATACAGCCCACATCAGGACTACGCATACAAATGTACCAATCGCCACCTTCTTCGTCTCTTTCCTCACTGCCGGCTGCACATCTGCAAACATTTTGCTCATACAAATCTCCCTTCTGAAACGTGTTTGAAAAAGGTTTTCTGCAAAATGTACGTCACACTTTGCAGGAATGATTCCTCAAACACACTCTAATGATGTCTGTTAAATGAAACTTTATTCTTCTTTTTCTCTTTCTCTTTCTTCTGATGTCCGGTTACGGACAGGTAAAGCTTATAGGCTACTGTAAAGGAGCCTCCCAGTCCGAAAAAAAAGCCAGGAATAAAAATCCATTCTCCTATTCCCAGGCTGGTACTCATCCACCAGCAGATCAGCAGGCACAGAAGCAGAGGAGTGATAAAGGATAAACTAAATTGACTAAGCAAAGTCATATTCTTGATAATATCTCCCCATTTTTTCATAAAAGCCTCCTGTCGCAAGTCTCATTTTATAGACAGATTTTAACACAATTCAGTGTGGATAGCAACTTTTTTTGTGCATATTATTTAAAAATTGGCTTCTATTTTATTGCATATCGTCAATTTTTTCACACTTCAAAAAGTAATTACATGCTACCAAATTCTTGTTATTTTGTCGTTATACAATTGTTAAACATTGACTAAAATTCAGACACTGCAGGTAGTATTGTCTAGAATGTGTTTGAAACAGGCTCTAGAGCGTGTTTGAAAAAGGCTTTCTGCAAGATGTACGTCACAATTTGTGGGAGATTTGTCCGATTGAGGGCGGCGTAGCGGGCTACGTCGACTGAAAGAGGGCAAAATATACCGCAAAGTGGGGCGTGCAGATTGCGGGAATGATTTTTGAAACACGCTCTAGCTGCAATATCCTTTGATATGCAAAAAACCGCCTTGTATCAGCATTCCCATTCCTGGTAAATTCATGCTGTACAAAGCAGTTTCTCTTTCATAGTTTCTTATGAACCGCTCTATCTTATTTTAGAGTGTATTTGTAAAATCATTCTCGCAATCTGCACGCCCCGGTTTGCAGCATATTTTGCCCAAATTCGTAGAGCGTGTTTGTGAAATCATTCCTGAAAATTATGACGTGCCTCTTATGAAAGCTGTTTTAATTTGCATACAAATAAGAACTGTATGTAGGATCATCAATGTTTGAGGAATCAATCCATGCCGGGTCGATACGCACATTCCGCTTGATTTCCACACTCTTCTTTGGTGCTGTAGTCAAAAGTGCTGTCCAGATGGTCTGATATCCCATCGCGTAAGGCTGCTGGGAAACCACGCCGACCTCTTTACTATTCCAGATAGCCTCCTGTTGTTTCGCTGTGGCATCCACACCAACCATCACAATGGAATCCTTTGTCTCATCCTTTTTCATGTCCAGATACAGATCGGCAATATCTGCATTATCGCAGAAAACACCGTCCAGCTGCGGATATTTGTCAAGAACCTCCTGCATGGCAGCTGTCATATCATCTACCTGATCCTGATAAACAATCTCCACAACTTCAATATCCGGATAATTGGTGATATAATTGGTAAAACCGCTTACACGTTCCTGAATGCTCTGCGTCTTTTCCTGCGCAGAAAAGACTGCAACCTTACCCATTTTTCCGATGGCTGTGGCTAATCTATACGCAGCGATTTCGCCCACCCTGGTATTATCCGTACCACGAAATGCACGGACCATCTTGCTGTCTGTAACACCAGAGTCAAATGCCACAACCGGGATTCCATTCTCCTTGGCAGCTTCCAGCTGCGCCTGAAGGGAATCCATATCGCTGGCAGAAACACAAAGTACATCCGGATTCTCTGCAATTACCGCATCTATGGTATTTACCTGGCTCTCCACATCTTTCTCATCGCTGGCGCCTTCAAAGGTCATGGTCACCTGATCTTCTTTCTTGAAGCCATATGCCTCGTTTACATCGGCAATTGCCTGCTCCATTCCTTTCTTAACCAGTCCCCAGAACTCTCCGCTTGTACTCTTGCTTACAACTGCCACCCGGGATCCTGCCTGGAGTTCTACAGATGTATCAATTTCAGGAATAAGAGGATCCTTTTCTTCCTGGGCTTCTTCTGTGGATTCCGTAGTCTGCCCGTCAGAAACCAGTGGCGCGATCACTTTCTCCACTTCTTCTTTCTTACAGCCTGTGAAGGTGCATAATGCAGCCAGAACAACAGCAGGTATCACTGCTACTTTTTTCATTTTATTCACTCCTCATCTGAATGTTTAAAGTTTTTTCAAAAAAACTTTTTATAACTATTTTTCGCAGTCTTCATCTTTGTTTAATCTTGCTTTTACATTATACACAATTTCGGTTCCACGTCTATAGTTTTTATGGTTTTTTCACATTTGCGGGATAGAAATCCCCTTAAACTCAGTCCCTTCCGGCTTTGTCACGAATTTCATCACCTTTCCGGTTACCGGATGGAAAAAGGTAAGGCTTGCGGCGCACAGAGCCAGGCTGCCTGCCCCGATGGTCACATTCGTTCCGGCACCATATTTCCGGTCACCAGCCAAAGGCATTCCTGCATGAGCCATCTGAACCCGGATCTGGTGATGACGGCCTGTATCCAGATGAATTCGAAGCAGCCATTTTTTCTTTCCGGAAATTGCATCCACAGCCTCACCGAGAACCTCATAGGAAAGTCTGGCCTTCTTCGCACCAGGAGTGTGCGCATTTACCACGGAAGAAGTATTGGATTTTCCATCTTTTTTCAGATAATCCTCCAGAACTTTTTCTTTTTTCCCAGCCTCGGCCTGCTTTCCATATGTTACTGCCAGATAAATTTTTTCCATCTTTCCAGCTGTAATCTGTGCACTTAACGATTTCGCGGCCTCAGGTGTCTTCCCAAATACAAGAATACCTTCTACCGGCTGATCCAGCCTGTGGATTACTGCCAGATATGGAATCCTTCTCCCACCACCGTCTTGCATTGCCAGATAATTTTTCAGGCTGCTCTCCAGATCCATGGCACCGATTCTTGCATTCTGTACCGCAATTCCCGCTGGCTTACGGCAAACTATAATTTCTTTATCTTCGAAAAGAATGTAGTCCTCTATTTTCCCACTAAACATCGTCTGCTTCCCTCATAGTTTCCAATTTTCTCCGCTCATTATAGCGGATTAAAGCCTGATTTACAAGCTCACACTTTCTATTCCGGTATGCTTTATGCTGCATATCGGTTCCTGTTCACTTCGTATCCAATACATCATCCCGCTTTTTTGTCTCTCACAGCATGGAAAAGGACGGTCATCATTTTACTTATATTTCAAATGATGACCGTCCTAAAATTCTTCAGTATTCAATGGTCTTTTCCTCGTTTTTCAAATTGATTTACAATTTAATATTTACGTGGTCTTTATTCAGTTGTTCTATATTCAGTTTTAAGTTTTTATTTAAAATATCTTATCTTATTTCCTGCTCATAAACGATATGATGTTTATCATTCGGTTTATTTAGAAGTTTGATAGATTGAAATTATAATTCACGTTTTATAATTTCTTCTGCAGAAATATCGGATATACTTCTCAGGCTCTGAATCATTATCATAAACAATTTCAAACTTAATTCGGTTAAATCCAAAACCACTTACTGGTTCATATGCTCTCTTATATGTATTATACAAAAAAGTTTGAGCGGAAGTTCCTGATCTATTTCTGACTGGAATATCAATTATGATATTCTTCTAATGCAAAGTTTCGATTCATATTCTAAAGGTTCAATAGGAATCTCAAGATATCCTGCTTATCTGTGATAAGGGGTTATATCCTCTGGAGAAATGTTTCTTTACACAAGTTCCAGATCTTTGTATTAGTGGTGGACAGTTATTCAATATAAGTAATCGCTTCTATTTACCTTGGATACGTTTATAAGTATCAGCTGAATCAAGTGATACTTTATTTTCTATTTACACGGTTCTCGTATCAGGTCTTCTTGCAGGAAATGCGATTCCTGTCTCTCTTATATTGATTAGAAAGATTTTATGTTCCCATTGGAATCACTAAGCTCCTTTCTTTATAAAGTTGTTTTTCTTTTGATGAGCTTATATTACCATCTCTGATCTTATTTGTCAATACTTTTTCTTGTATTTTTTGTTTTATTTCTGTTTTATTTTGGCACTTCACGTTGTATTTCTGTGTTTTTTACTAATTATTGTAATTATTCAGAATATTTGTTTATATAACAAGAAAGACTCCTTTTTGCAAAAGGCTAAATGGGTGTTTAAAAAAGGCTTTCTGCAAGATATACGTCATGATTTGTGGGAGATTTTGTCCGGTTGAGGGTATCATAGCGGGCTACGACAACCGAATTCGGGAAAAATATACCGCAAAGTGGGACGTGCAGATTGCGGAAATGCTTTTTTAAACACGTTCTAGCCTATGTAGAAACACATTGAGCGATATTTGCCTTTTCGTTGCAGTGTGATCATACCATGTAGAACTTTTTATGTAACAGGGAATTCTGATAAAAAGGCAGGTCGCTCTCAAAAAGAATGACCTGCCTCATAACATTTTATTTTCTATTGTAGTTGATCAGACAGCCTTTCAGGATGATTTCCCGCTCATCATCTGTCAGCTCTCCAAGTGTTACGGTAAACGGAACCAGTCCGCTCTCTTTTACCACATAACCGGTAATGCTGTCGGCTTTCTCTTCCACTGCCTTGCGGATTTCCGGGAAGAACAGGTAATCACCGTTTACAAACGGAAGATCACCGGCCGGGATCAGGAATGGAAGCATTCCCCAGTTAATCAGGTTGGAACGGTAACGTTTGGTAGCGTATTCGTTGGCAATGTTTGCCCACCCGCCAAGTACTTTCTGACAGGAAGCAGCCTGCTCACGGGCAGAACCATCTCCGGGCTTCACTGCGAAAATAGTACTTCCAACGCCAAGATTGCCTTTGCCAGCTTCCGGATACTCTTTGTTCACCGCTTCCATAACCGGCTTCAGCTCTGGCAGTGCATCCAGCGGACATTCGCCGTTCTCAATGGCATGCTCTGCTTTCTGAACCTCTTTTGCCCGTCCAACATAAGCCGGATCCTTTCTGGAAAGAGTAAACTCAGCCAGTCCAAGAGGATTGGAACGGTAGGAGGAAGTCTCACCGGATGGGATCAGCTCGTCGGTAGTAGTTACCGGATCGTGAATTTCGGAAACAACCTTCAGAACCAGATTCTCTGCAAGTGCCGGCATCTTCGGCCAGTCTTTGATGTTCGGTCCAAACTGGATCTCAACAGACGGATCAGCCACGCCTTTGCTGTCAAATACACGGTTATCGTAAATCGTTTTATCAAAGAAATATTTCTGTCCTCTGTACTCTCCTGTGAAATTCTCAGCAGAGGTAAGGAATCCCTTGTTTGCAGCTGTAGCAGCGATAGAACGGGCATCCATAAGTGCAACAGAAGAAATCTGACCATTCTGGATCTTGGAGCCTTCACGGTTCGGGAAGTTTCTGGTGGTATGGCGGATACTGAAAGCATTGTTTGCCGGAGTATCTCCAGCACCGAAGCATGGACCGCAGAATGCAGTTTTCACAACAGCACCTGTCTCAAGAAGATCTGCCAGAACTCCATTCTTAGCCAGCTCCATATAAATCGGAGTACTTGCCGGATATACGCTTAAAGTAAAGGCATCTGCACCGATGCTGGTTCCGCGGAGAATATCCGCTGCAGCACAGATATTCTCAAATCCACCGCCTGCACATCCTGCAATAATTCCCTGGTCAACATAAAGCTTTCCGTCTACAACCTTATTACGGAGAGTATAAGGAACCTTGCCGTCCAGACTTACCAGAGCTTTTTTCTCAACATCGGCAAGGATGTCATCCAGATTTGCATTCAGTTCATCAATTGTATAAGTATTGCTTGGATGGAACGGCATAGCGATCATTGGCTTGATCTCGCCAAGGTCAATCTCCACACAGCCGTCATAGTAAGCCACATCTCCCGGTTTCAGCTCTTTATAGCTCTGGGCTCTTCCATGGATCTCGTAAAACTCCTGAATCTTCTCATCTGTCTGCCAGATGGAGGAAAGGCAGGTAGTCTCAGTAGTCATAACATCGATTCCAATACGGAAATCAGCACTTAAATTAGCTACGCCAGGACCTACGAACTCCATTACTTTATTCTTCACATAACCATTTGCAAATACTTTACCAATGATAGCAAGAGCAACGTCCTGCGGTCCTACGCCCGGACGTGGGCTTCCTTTCAGATAAATAGCAACAACTCCTGGCATATTGATATCATATGTCTGGGAAAGAAGCTGCTTCACAAGCTCCGGTCCCCCCTCTCCCATAGCCATGGTACCAAGAGCGCCATAACGGGTATGGCTGTCTGAGCCAAGAATCATCTTGCCGCACTCAGCAAGCATTTCGCGGGCAAACTGATGGATAACTGCCTGATGTGGCGGAACATAGACACCGCCGTATTTTTTCGCACAGGTAAGACCAAACATATGGTCATCCTCATTAATAGTACCGCCAACTGCACAGAGGGAGTTGTGACAGTTGGTCAGAACATACGGTACCGGAAAACGCTCCAGTCCGGAAGCACGTGCAGTCTGGATAATTCCTACAAAAGTAATATCATGGGATGTCAGTTTATCAAATTTAATCTGAAGCTTGTCCATATTACCGGAAGTATTATGGGCTTTTAAAATAGAATAGGCAATGGTATTTCTTGCTGCATCTTCTCTGGAAACAGGAAGCTGGGCTTCAGCTGCCGGAATGATTTCCTTTCCATTCTGCAGATACACGCCAGTATCATATAATTTCATAATAAAGCTCCTCCTCATCTTGAGAGATTTATAAGTAACAAATATTATGCAGCTGTTCACCAGCAACATTCTGAGAGGTATTTTTTGTGAACAGCAGCAACATTATCGTTAATTATAGTAGATTTCTCCGAAAGGGTCAAGCAAAAACACTTTAGCGTGCTAAAAAGCTTTTTTTGCAAAAAATGGTCTGTAATTTTGCTCCACATTTCTGTTGCAACTTTTTCAAATCAGTGATAAGGTAGAATCTACCAACACTGAAATAATGGGAGGTGTTCTAAGATGTTTCGCCTTTGGGGACGAATCTGGAAAGATAACCATATGCTGAAGGATACCGTGATCTGTGATGACCGCCAGGAGACCAGAACGCACAAGGTTTTTCACTGTCTGGAGCAGATCTGTTATGAGCTGGATCTTGGTAATCCAATCTGGCTGGATACTACGGTGCGGGATTTTAAGAAGCACAGTAAAACACGTTTTTATCAGGATAATTTTATTGAACAGATTGACTTTGATTACCTGGAAATACAGGTAATAGAGGAAGATGGAGAAGAATGATGAAAAAGACAAAAATGTTTATGCTGGTTCTCACCAGCGCAGTACTTGCCCTTACTCCGGTAACTGCAAACGCAGCTGAAGCTGCACCTTCTCAGGTAACGGAAACTGTTATTGCCACCCCTACTCCGACACCCAAAAAGCCACAGAAAAAAGGCTGGGTGAAGACCAAATCCGGAATCAGAAGATACTATCGAAAAGGAAAACGCCTCACCGGTTTCCAGAAGATTGGCAAGAATTATTTCTATTTCAGTGCCAAGGGAACCCTATTAAAAAATACTACTGTTAATAAAGGTTACAGGGGATTTACTTACTACATCGACAATAAAAGTCATGTAATCGGCAGAAAAAAGGGTTCTACCTACTATACTGCCAGCGGAAAGAGAATGACTCAGGTTCAGATTGCCAACCTCCGCTCCAAGCAGATTGCAGCAGAGATCACCAATTCCAGCATGTCCAAATCCCAGAAGCTTCAGACATGTTTCAACTGGGTGATCAAGGGCTATTATAATATCTGGCGTGATTTTGACCAGGGCGGCAAGGACTGGCCGGCTACTTTTGCAAATGACCATTTTCTGCATCACAACGGAGACTGCGTTTCTGACGCTGGCGCATTTGCTTACCTCGCCAAGGCAATCGGATACAAGAATGTTTATGTATGTGCCGACGCTGTGCAAAGCAACAACAATGCCCACGCATGGTGTGAGATCAACGGGTATGTTTATGACCCGCTTTTCGCAGAGGCAAAGAGTTACAGCAAGTATTACGGTGCAACCTATGGTTCTTATGGACTTTACCCGGTTTTGAAATATAAGATCTCATAAATAGTTAATATTCGCTGTACTGGCTACAACAACTAAATTCAGACAAAATATATGCGGCGCACAGATTACAAAAGCTCCCGGATCCGCTACAGGATTCCGAGAGCTTTTTTTGCAAGCTGGTCAGCCATATCGTTGTATTTGTCGTTGGAGTGTCCTTTTACTTTTACAAAATGGACTTTTACTTTCTTCATGACCCCCCGGTAAAAGCTCTGATACGCAATTGTTCCGGGTTTGGTAGCTTTCCAGGCACCGGTGCACCATTTGGCAATGCCTTCATAATCATGGTAAATGGTGATTTCCGGAATATTATGATCCACAGCATACTGCATTGCCGCTTCGGAGCCTTTGATTTCTCCTGCTACATTATGCATCAGTGCCAGCTCTTTGTCTGTCATTTTTTCGCAGAATGTGTGCTCTTCTCCATCCTTCAGGATGACCATTCCGTAGGAAAATTCGCCGGTGTCAGAGCGGTAACTGCCATCTACGTAGGCAATCACCTGGTCTGACGCAGGTTTTTCTGCCCTGGAAAGTGTATCCGGGATGCCCTCTGCACTCACACCGGCAAATGCCTGTGCCTCTTCCATAGTGGAAAAGCTCTTAAATTCTGCTCCCGAAAATCCCATGACCTGTTTCTGGCACTCTGCCCAGGTCATAAATACACCTGTTTTTCTGCCTGTTCTTACTGCATAGTATTTCTTTGCCATGTAGTCTCCCTTCTGTATCAGACATTCTCAAACACTTTTTCTTTAATTATAACGAAACTGTTTCTTATCTTCAATAATAGATTAGAGCATGTCCACAACACACTCTAATCTATCCCTGGCCCGAAACTTTAATATACCCTGTTTGTCCTGTCGTCACGTTGGAACCGCTGAATGTTTTTCACCACTTCATCCACTACGCGGAATCTGGTCTCTTTCGCAGCCCATGCAATATGCGGAGTAATGATCAGTTTATTGCTGTCCTGGATCTTAAGAAGCGGATTCTCCGGATCCATTGGCTCTTTGCAAAGAACATCAAGGCCTGCACCTGCAATGGAGCCTTCGGTAAGAGCTGTATACAAATCTGGCTCATTTACAATGGCGCCTCGCGCAACATTCAGGAAAATAGCGGTTTTCTTCATCTTACGGAATTTTCCCAGTGTCATCAGGTTCTCCGTGTACCCATTCAGCGGCGCATGGACAGAAAGAATATCGGAGCGGGAAAGAAGCTCATCCAGGCTTACCTGTTCATATTCTGTATTGTATTTCTTCCCGGAAGCGGAGTAGCAGATAATATGGCAGCCGAATGCCTTAGCGATCTGCGCCACCTTGTTTCCGATTGCGCCAAGTCCAATGATTCCCCAGGTTTTCCCATCCAGCTCGAAGAAATTCTGACCGAAGTGAGAGAAGCAGGTGCCTCTTGCATATTCTCCGGATTTTACGTAATTGTCGTAATAATTCAGTTTTTCCAGAACATAGAAAAGAAGAGCAAAGGTATGCTGTGCCACTCCGTTTGTGGAGTATCCGGCAACATTGTAAGCTGCAATTCCTCTCTTTTTCAGATAGTCTCCATCCAGGTTGTTAAAGCCAGTTGCGGTCAGGCAGACCAGCTTCAGGTTCTGGGCTTTTCCAATGGTAGACTCGCAGATTGGAACCTTGTTAGCTACGATCACATCTGCGTCTTTTGTCTTTTCTTCCATTTCATCTGCGGTTGTAGTAGGATAAATAACTACCTCGCCCAGCGCCTCAAATGGGGTAAATACCATATCCTGTCCCAGGCTGTCTGCTTCCAGAATTACAATTTTCATAATGTACTCCTCTCTTTCTTCTGTGCTCACTTATATAGTCGTACGTTTCCTCATCTGTTTTATAAAATACCGTTTTCTCCAGGAAAATGCAATCCCCAAAATATAAGAGCGCAAAGCTGATAGTGCCTGCGCCCTTATTTAGCAGTCTGTAATTATCAAGCCATAAATTCCCGGATGATCTCACGCATAATCTTCTCTTCCTCAGGAGTCAGCATCTTACTGAAATGACTTCCGGAAGCAGCGGTCTGCTTAATGCTGCTGGTAATCTTGTCCACGATTTCTTCCTGTAAAACGGGGTCCGCTTTTTTCGCAGCAGGAATCTCTTCTGCCCAGCTTCTCATCTGCTCCACATAATCTGTCAGCGTGTCCATCACCAGCTCTTCTTTGTAAGAAAAATCCAGAGCCTGACGCAAAAGCAATAATGTAACTGGTACAGTGGCGCCCACATACAGATAGGTCAGAGGAAGCCCCTCTTCTATCCTTAACGTCTGGGAAAAATAGATGGCACAGCCAAGGATCACAGTGGACAAAAGTGCCGGATACCACACCAGCCGATTCATTCTGTGAAGAAGCCTGTCCCGTGTTTTCCAAAGCCTCAGCCATTTTTCCTTCAGGCTGATCCGCTGGCTGCTGCCTGTTCCTTGGGTGTTTTTCGCGCCTGTGGTTTTGCTTCCGGTACTTTTCAGCATTCTTCTGTAGGTGAGGTTTGTCGTCAGCATTCCAATTGCTCCAAGAGCCCCCAGGGCTGCCATACTGTAGAGCAATATCTGCAGATCCATAATTTTCTCCAGCATAATGTCCTCCCATACTCTTAACTTTTAGGACCATTATACCGCTGTCCTGCTCTGTATGAAACATAAATCGTTCGTCAAATTCTCGGAGAATTTCACTTATTCTGTTGTTTTTCTGCATATTTTTCTATTTTACGATCACTTATATAAAGACTTTCCACAATATATCAATTAGTTTTTGATTTATTGCGAAAATAAATATAAATGCCCCTTAAACAGATTCTACTTATTTCTACAGAGTCTGTTTAAGGGGCAATATATTATCTTCCTTACATTTCCTGTAATGCAGCTACCACTTTCTCAAACTGCATAAAGTGAGACGCCTTTACCAAAATGGTATCACCAGTCTGCACATAATCAGACAGATGGGACAAAAGGCTGTCACGATCCGGTTCTTCTATAACGATAAGCTCCGGGTTCTTTCTCGCCATCTTCGCAATGTTTGCGGAAAGAGGACCGGTGCAGATGCATACGTCAATTCCACACTGGGCTGCATGCTCGCCTACCTCTGCGTGAAGCTGAACTTCATTCTCTCCAAGCTCTCCCATGTCGCCTAAGATTGCCACTCTTCTGCCAGCACCATCTTTCAGCACATCCAGTGATGCTTTCATGGACATTGGGTTGGCATTATAACAATCGTCTACGATAAGGAAACGGTCTGTCTCGATCATGTGGAATCTGCCGCTGATGGCTTCCAGGGTCTCAATTCCGTGACGGATCTGCTCCAGTGTCAGCCCATAAATGCGGCCTACCGCTGTAGCAGCCAGCGCATTGTATACCATATGGATTCCCGGCATCGGAATATCTGCCATAAAGGATTCTCCGCCTATATGAATACGGCAGGTCATTCCCTTTAAGCCTCTGCTTGTAATCTCGTCTGCATATACATCCTTGTCAGCTTCCATGCCGAAGAATACAGGCTTGATTCCTTCGTACTCTTTTACCATGCAAAGCTTATCGTCATCACCGTTTAACACGATATGACCATCTTTTTGCAGATATTTAAAGATCTCAGTTTTTGCTTTCAGTACACCGTCTCTGTCCCCAAGATTCTCCAGGTGGCAGGTACCGATATTGGTGATCACACAGGTATTCGGTCTTGCAATTTTTGCCAGACGGGTCATTTCACCGAAATCGCTGATTCCCATTTCCAGAACTGCGATCTCATCCTCGTCACGAAGACGGAAAACGGTGAGAGGAAGACCTAACTCATTGTTAAAGTTTCCCTGTGTTTTCAGGGTACGGTATTTCTCTTTCAGCACAGAGGCAATTACCTCTTTTGTACTTGTTTTTCCCACACTTCCGGTAATTCCAACAACCGGAATCTGAAGCTGCTGCAGGTAAAATTCTGCAATGTCCTTTACAGCCTGAAGGGAAGATTCCACCTTGATATATGGGAAATCAGCATTCTCCAGGATTCTCTCAGATAAGGTAGCAAGCGCACCTGCCTCCATCACCTGGGGAATAAATTTATGGGCATCTACACGTTCGCCTACGATGGGAACAAATAAGGTTCCGGCTTCTGCTTTCCGGCTGTCTGTTGTAATAGAGGAAACCTCCTGCTCCAGCTTGTCAGACGGTCCGAAATAAACACCGCCGCAGACCTTGGTCAGGTTTTCCAGGGTAAGATTTTTCATTTTATTTAATCCTTTTTATATTTAATATAAACATTCGGTAAATAATACTTTGCAAGACATTTTAATTTAAAATAACTATTTCACAATTTATAACATACAAATCAAAGTGTTACTTTCATAAATAATCTAAACGAAATATGCAAATTAAAGTAATTTCATTTCATATATGCAATAGAACGTATCACGAACGTTCTTTTGACCTGTCTTTTACTATTATTCGTACTTCTTTAATGAAATCCGGATCAGTTCCTCGCAAAGCGTCGGATAATCCATTCCCAGTACCTTCGCCTCCTGAGGAATCAGACTGGTAGGAGTCATTCCCGGAAGGGTATTTGCTTCCAGACAGTACATATCTCCGTTCTCTTTCATCATGAAATCCAGACGGCTGTAGCCGGTAAGTCCCAGTGCTTTCGCTGCCTTCACTGCATTCTCCTGCATTTTTGCTGTAAGCTCCGGAGAAATCTCAGCCGGGCAGGTCTCTACAGTAGAGCCAGCCTGGTATTTATTCTTATAATCATAGAAGCCCTGGATTGGTGCAATTTCAATAATCGGATATGCTTTTTCATCTACAACTGCAACAGAAAATTCACGGCCTTTGATATATTCCTCCACAACAATGTCTGCGCCATACTGGCATGCATCTGTAAGAGCCTCTTCGTACTCTTTCTGGTCATTTACAATATAAACACCTACGCTGGAACCGCCGCAGCTTGTTTTTACAACTACCGGGAACTGCAGGTTATATTTGGCAATGTCTTTCTCCAGATTGTCTCTTGTCATAGTAAAACCGCCTGGTGTAGGCACATTATTCATCAGAAAGACTTCTTTTGTAATGCGCTTATCCATTGCCATGGCGCTGCTGAGATAACCGGTTCCTGTATAACGGATTCCCATCAAGTCAAATGCAGCCTGCACCTTGCCATCCTCACCATTTGCGCCGTGAAGTCCAAGGAACACAATGTCACATTTTTCGCAAAGTTCCAGAACATTTGGTCCGAAAAAGCTTCTGCGTTTTTTCTCCATCTCCTTGATCTGCGGATTGAAGCTGCTCATATACTCTGCTGCCTTTTCCACATCATATTCAGCCGGGAAAGGATTCTCCCAGTCTACATTCTCAACTCCACAGAAAATATCTACAAGTATTGCCTCATGGCCTTTCTGGCGCAGCGCACCGCAGATTCCGGTACCGGATACAATGGAAATCTCTCTCTCCGTACTGGTTCCTCCAGCCAAAACTACTATCTTCATAATCTTATATCTCCTTTTTTGTTCGTAAACGTAACTGTTCAGTTCCTTCACAGTTACACGCTTTGCCATGCACAGAAATCATGCATTCGCATGATTTCGCGCTGAATTTCCCAAAACACCTCGCGGAATATTCTCTACTGAATAGTTACTCATACACAACCACCGGCATGCCAACCTCAATATTTGCATAAATCTCGGCAGCCTTGTCATATGGAACATTTACACATCCATGGGAGCCTTCCCACAGATAAAGATTTCCTCCAAACTCAGACCGCCAGGAAGCGTCGTGGATTCCCACATTTCCTGCAAAAGGCATCCAATAGGTCACATTTGCTTCGTAGTCCTCTCCTGTAAGCACTGCCGGAGATTCCTTGGCATCCAGTGCATAACAGCCTGTAGGAGTGCCACAGCCTTCTATATCCGGATTTCCGCTTACAATAGGTGTGTCCACGATTGGAGTTCCCTTCTGGTAAAAAACAAGACGCTGGTTTGTCAGATCTATCTCCACGTAGGTGGAACCAATATCATTGGTTCCGCGACTATAGCCTGAATACAGATAAACAGGCTCACGAACCTGGGTAACACCGCTTTCGATAGCAGCGATCAGCGCTTTTACTTCTTCGTCCTGATCGATCACCCAGCCGTAATCGCCGCCTTTAATTTCCACCTGGCGATTATCGTAAGTCAGAAAAGTCCTGGTCTGTCCCATAGTATCATATTTCAGTCCAAGGTCTGCCACATACTGCCGCACCAGGTTTTCATCCAGGATCACATTGCCATCCTCATCATAACCGAACCAGTTCTTGATCAGGGTACGGTCCACAGTCTCAGTACGATCAGCAAAGTCATAAGTTATGATCACCTTGACAAGCTGATTCATTTTTTCACAATTGGCTTTCAGCAGCTCATCTGTGCTGTACACCGAAGGCTTCCGGTAGCAGCTCTCGTCCTCCAGATTTACAGAAGTTTTTCCCCGGAGCATGGCTGCGGAAATCACTTCCTCCGTCTTAGTGCGATCCAGAGCATTTCCCACTACTTCCGGAATGATTTCAAAAGTATCTCCGGTATCCTGGATCTGGGCATCCACAGGCTGGACTACATTCTCTGGCTGCATGCATTTCAGATTATCAACAGCCTGCCCCATCAGCTCCACGTTATAGCTGAGGGATTCTGAAATATCATAATTCTTATCCTGGTTAAAAGCAAGAAACCAGGTAAATCGATCCTGATCTTTGATCAACTGCTTCACAATGCCGGTAGACACATAGGAAAGCCCCACATCCTGGGCGGAAATGGCTTCCTGACCGTTTTTCATGGTCTCCACAGCAAGAACATAAGCGCTTACACGCTGGTTCAGAAGGTCCTCGGTGTCTTCCGAAGTCATGTAGGAACAATTAAATCCATTCACCATAGAGCCTGGAAGAAAATGACTGGAAAAGTAGTGCACGCCATATCCATAAGCTCCTGCTGTAAGAAGCAGCAGCAAAACCACAAGTAAAATAATAATCGTTCTTCCTGCGCCTGCTTTTTCCTTATTTTTTGCCATAAATTCCTCCCTGCTTATGATGAATTCTTATTGCCTTTACACGACCACATCTTCTGTTTAACCTTATGCAGGAAATAAACTCCATAGTCGGCATTTATTTATGCCTTCCAAATGCAGACGGGTAAAGACAATAAAAAGCAGATGATTACTGTTCACAGATAACAGTAGATTACTCTGCCTCTTTTTATATGCCAGATCAGGTACTTTTCCTGATCTGGCATGGTTACATTCTATGCGCAAATTTCCGATTTCAGAGCCTGTTTGAAAATTGTGGCTCACCTTTTACGGAAAGGTTGCCGTTCACAGCAACACGCTTTTAGCCGAGAAGTTTTTCTACACTGACAAGCTTCACACAAAGTACGAATACCTGTGCTGCTTTGCCAAGATCCTCAAGTGTAGGGAAGGATGGTGCGATACGGATGTTGGAGTCTTTCGGATCCTTGCCGTATGGATAAGTAGCACCTGCGCCAGTAAGGACAACACCAGCCTCTTTTGCTCTGGCTACAATTGCCTTTGCGCAGCCATCCAGGGAATCAAAAGAAATGAAATATCCGCCGTGGGGCTTTGTCCACTCACCGATTCCAAGTCCGGAAAGTTCTTTGTCAAGCGTATCCAGAACCAGCTCGAATTTCGGGCGGAGGATATCTGCGTGTTTTCTCATGTGGGCGTGAAGTCCGTCAAGATTCTTGAAAAATCTTACGTGACGGAGCTGGTTCAGTTTATCATGACCGATGGTCTGAACCTGCATATATTTGCGAAAATCATCCAGGTTTGCCTTGGAAGCTGCAACGGCAGCGATTCCGGAGCCTGGGAAGCTTACCTTTGAAGTGGATGTAAATTTATAAACAAGATCAGGGTTACCAGCTTTTGCACACTCACCAAGAATTTCAACCAGGAAATCCTGATTATCATCATAGAGATGATGGATGCTGTATGCATTATCCCAGTAAATACGGAAGTCCGGTGCTGCCGGTTTCAGTCTTGCAAAACGCTCTACGGTTTCTTTGGAGTAAGTGTAACCCTGTGGGTTTGAGTATTTCGGAACACACCAGATTCCCTTGATCGCTGCATCTTCACTTACCAGCTTCTCTACCATGTCCATATCCGGTCCCTGTGGAGTCATCGGAACATTGATCATCTCGATTCCGAAAAATTCGGTGATCTTGAAGTGACGGTCATAACCTGGTACCGGACAGAGGAATTTCACCTTGTCAAGTTTGCACCATGGAGTATTTCCCATTACACCCTGAGTCATGGAACGTGCGATACTGTCGAACATAACGTTCAGGCTTGAGTTTCCATATATGATAATGTGTTCCGGATCTACCTCAGACATTTCTCCAAGAAGACGCTTGGCTTCCGGAATACCGTCGATCACACCGTAGTTACGGCAATCTACTCCAGTCTCGCATTTCAGATCTGAATTGCCCTTCAGAACGTCCATCATTTCCATAGAAAGTTCCAGCTGTGCATTGCTTGGCTTTCCTCTTGACATGTCAAGGGCAAGTCCCTGTGCCTTGATCTCTTCAAATTCTTTGTCCAGCTCTTTTTTCAGTGCCAGAAGCTCTTCATGATTCATTTCGGTATATTTTTTCATAAATTCCTCCTTCGGCAATTGCCTGTTTGGTGTATCCTCCTCGTATATCTTTTCCATTTTAGTATGCTAAATTGTCGGTTGTCAAGTGTTTGGCTCTATTTTATATAAAATCCCTCTTAAACCGGTTACTGTTCACTTCGTTCACAGTAACACGCTTCGCGATGCACAGAAATCATGCTTTGCATGATTTCGCGCCGCAACTCTCGGGTTTTCTGTGAACTTTGTTCACAAAAAACACTTCGCGGAATGTTACCAGTGAACAGTAACTTAAACCGCTTCCCATCTTCCAGAAGCACCGCATGGCAATACCAGCCCATTTGACTTCACCGGAAGACCAATTTCCTGGGAATCTACATGTCCCTTATACTTCTTCATCTCTGTTGCCAGCATATAAGTAAGTACAGCCGGAGCAAGTCCGGTGGTGTAGGAATTGATCAGGAAAAACAGGGGATCATCGCTGAGAATCTTTGTGCAAAGCTTCACCAGGGGATGAATGGCATCCTCAATTTTCCAGATTTCGCCTTTTGGTCCTCTTCCATAGGACGGAGGATCCATGATAATTGCGTCATAGTGATTCCCCCGGCGGATTTCACGCTCTACAAACTTCACGCAGTCATCTACCAGCCAGCGGATTGGTGCATCAGCAAGACCACTTGCTGCCGCATTCTCTTTCGCCCAGGTAACCATTCCCTTAGAGGCATCTACGTGTGTAACGGATGCACCTGCGGCTGCCGCCGCAAGAGTTGCACCACCTGTATAAGCAAACAGATTCAGAACCTTGATCGGTCTGCCAGCCTTGCGGATCTTGTCTCCAAACCAGTCCCAGTTTGCTGCCTGCTCCGGGAAAAGACCGGTGTGCTTGAAGCTGAATGGTTTCAGATGGAACGTAAGATTCTTGTAATGAAGATCCCACTGCTGGGGCAGATCAAAGAACTCCCATTCACCGCCTCCCTTGGAGCTGCGGTGATAGTGTGCGTTCATCTTGCGCCATCCTGGCTCTGTCTTCGGTGTATCCCAGATTACCTGCGGATCCGGACGGACAAGGAGATATTTCCCCCATCTCTCCAGTTTCTCGCCGCAGGAAGTATCAATTACTTCGTATTCTTTCCAGCCATTTGCTATCCACATTTTATTTTTACCTCATTTTCTATTATTTCGCACAAAAGTCCTAAATGTCATCCATGAATCATATCTGTATAAGTAAAATCATGAATCATTTATAGCACGAATGCGGACAACCCCTGGGAATCGCCACAAACGCAATGTAACTGACTTTCATTTCGCCTAATATCAAAGAACAAATTTATGATAGCAGAAAACTGTACCCACGTCAATTTTGTTCATCTTCTTCCCTGAAAAAGTGCCCAAAAATCTGCCTCACTTTTTTCGGATTTTTCCCATTGAACCACATATTTTTTCGCACTATAATCACATTAAAAAGGAGCGTGATTCAAATGTCAGAAAAGACTACCGATAATAAACTTCCTTACACCTGTACCTCCGCCTACGACCGCAACGCCTGCAAGGGCTGCGTCTGTTCCACCTGCTATGAACAGGAATTCTGCGACAGGTGCAGCAGCTGCGAAAATCAGTCGAAGCGCAAGGAGCGCTGCAATGCTTATGAGGGTGCATACAATTATTAGTCCTCTGTTTTTTGCTCCTCATGCACAAAAAGTCTGAGTACAGATGCCGTTGCAAGTGACATACTATACTCAGACTTTATTATGAAATCATTCTTTCTGCATATTCCTGCAGCAAACTATCAGCATCTGGCTTTTTCTGCCTTTTCCTTCTGTCTCTCATCCCACAGCTGATCTGCTCTCTCTTTCCAGCAGGCTGCATATTTATCACATTTGCCGCAAAGATGCTCTGCACTCTCCGGTGACTGAAGATCAGTGGATTTCGCGCCGGTCTCTGCAACTAATTTACGCAGGATCTCCGGATTCTCCAGCATTGGACATGGACGAAGCATGTTCTCGTTGAAAGGCTGGTTATCATGATAAGCCTGGAAAATCGGGCTCTTCAGTGCGTCCAGAAGAGAAGTATCTTTGATATTGCAGTTTGAATAATGGATGAATACACAAGGCTCCACATCACCATTTGCATTAATATGCAGATAATGTCTTCCACCTGCAATACATCCATGTACAAATTCAGCATCATTCTGGAAATCCAGCGTAAAGATTGCTTTTGTGCTTCTGAATTTACGAATTGCATGATACATTTCTTCTCGCTGGTCCGGTGTCAGAAGAAGCTCCGGTGAAGCATCATTTCCAACTGGCATGTAATGGAAGAACCATGCAAATAATGCACCACAGTCAATCAGCTTGTCAAAATATTCCTCACTGCTTACACTGTCTACGTTCATGCCTGTATAGCAGGTGGAAACTCCAAATGGAAGACCTCTGTCCTTCAACAGTTTCATTGCATGCATAACCTTCTGATAGATTCCCTCTCCACGGCGTCCGTCGTTGGCTTCCTCGGAACCTTCCAGACTGAATGCCGGAACGAAGTTCTTTACTCTTAAGATTTCATCACAGAATTCCTCATCGAAAAGTGTCCCGTTTGAGAAGGAAAGGAACTCACAATCCGGATGCATCTCACAAAGTTTAATAAGATCCTTCTTACGTACAGTAGGTTCACCACCGGTATAAATATACATGTAAACACCAAGCTCTTTACCCTGTCTGATAATGGAGTCAATGGTCTCCAGATCCAGGTTCAGCTTGTGACCATACTCTGCTGCCCAGCATCCTGTGCAATGCAGATTACAGGCACTTGTAGGATCCAGAAGGATTGCCCACGGAACATTGCAATTGTTCTGTGCAGCAACCTCTTCCTGTCTTGCACTTCCCTTTAAGCTGGCATTTACAATAAAGTTCTGGAAAAATACTTTTCGAACACCTGGATCCAGCTGATACAGGTTCATGATCAGCTTATACCAGTTGCTGTCTGTGTCCTGGATTGCATTACGAATGGCATCTCTCTGACCTTTATACCAGTCCTGCGGAGTGAATTTATCTACCAGCTCCATCAGCTTCGGAATGTTTGTCTCCGGATCCTTTTCCAGATATTCTAATGCTTTTGTTACAGCACCTTCCATAGCGGCCTGTTTTGCTTTATCAATCAGTTTCATAATGCTCCTCCTTTAAATTTCTCTGAATTCATCTTCCCAGACTACATTTTCATTCTCACGGATTTTCACAGTGTATACTACCACGCAAAGCTTCAGTATTCCCTCCAGCAGAAATGCCACGCCTGTAAAAACCACAGTCAGCTTTGCACCTCCTGCCGGATCAACAAGAAGAAGCATTCCAAATATTCCGGTTGCTACTGCGATAAGCAAAACTGCCCACCAGAGCTTCAAGCCGAATTTTTTCGCTTCCACTGACATTTGGATCCGAAGCAATGCATCGGTCAGAATCACCAGACCGAAAATCACGAAAATCAGTCTTAGTATGGCTTCCCTTCTCACCAGAATCAGAATTCCAACTGCAATCATGAGAATTCCAAAGCCAAGGTCAAATTGAAAAGCCAGACAGTAAAAATCTCTGGAAAAATATCCGATTATTTTTATAATTCCATCTGCAATAAACAGAATTCCTGCAAGAACACAAATTATTTTCACGGCTTTTTCCGGAACAGCCATCAAAAAAATTCCCAAAGCACAGAAAACAACTGCTATCACTATATATCCATTTCGTGCTATTTTCAAAGTTCCTGACGAATTCATTCTGATTCTCCTTTCTGCTTTTCATGGATTTATTATAGTAAGATAAATTTCAAAAAGGAACGGACAAAAAAAGGACTGTGTCTGAAATTCAGACACAATCCTGTATTTGCCTAAAAGCTTACCGCATTTCCATTCTCCGAGGAAAAAAGCAGATTTATAAATTCCCTATACGATTTTCAGATAAGCAGGTTTGGTTCCTGCCGCCTTTTCCAATGTTTTCTCAAAAGTATTTTCATAGAGTTCACGCAGCTTCCCTGCATATTCTGTCAGATCATAAGACATCCTGTGATCCATCCAGTCCAGAATCACTCCGATCATTACACATTTATAAAAATGCATGAGCACCTTCATATCTTCTTTTTCCATAATTTCTTCTTTAAAATTATGTACGATATACTGCTTTATAACATACTGGCACATTTTATCCAGTGCACTGGTAAACGTTTCTCTCTGCACGGAACAGTAAATATGGAGCATGGCCTTCTTGTTCTCTCCGATCAGCTTCACCAGTACCTCAAGGCATTCCAGCATAGAATCCACTTCCACCGGATGTTCAAAAGCGTTGTCTACTTCCCGAAGAAGAGCTGATTCCACAACATCAGAAATATCGCGGAAATGATAATAGAAAGTATTCCGGTTCACACCGCAGCGCTCCACAATATCCTTCACTGTAATTTTCGCAAGAGGTTTCTCATTAAGCAGTTCAAACAAAGTCCTGATAATAATTTCTTTCGTAAAACCAGACATTTTCTCACCTGTCATCTTGAAATGAAGCCGTAAAAAAGCCTAATCGGCTATGTTTCCGGCTTGTTAAGTTATTATCACAGATTATGCCACAAACCAATTTAAAATGCAAGGACAACGCGCCCTTGCATTTACATTAATTTCCCCTGTTCTGATAAAACATCAATTTCTGGAACTGATTCATTTCTTCGGATACGTCCCGGACAGCTCCATAAAACATTTTATGTCCATCCTGTTCTCTCAGGAAAAATGCTTTGATATTTATCCATATATACTGACCGTCTTCTCTTCTGCGGCGCACAGTTCCCTCTGCACCTTCAGCCAGTCTCTGGAAAGACCGTTGGAAAATATTCTGCATTTTTTTCCTGTCATCCGGGTGTATTGCCTCCATAACCTGAACATTCTCTGCCAGATCCACAGGATCCTGTCCAACCAGCAGACAGTATTTATCATTTACCTGCAGCAATTCTACATTATTACAATATACATCATAAATGGCAATTGGTCCAAGAATATTATTCAGTATGCTGTCACTTGCCAGCTCAGACTGAAACAGATCCTTGAAACGTACATGCTCAATTTTTCGTGCCTGAATCCCCCGGTAATCCACATTATTCTCATCATTGAGAAGTACTTTTATTTCTTCAACCGGAAGAGGCTTGTAGAAGAAATAACCCTGGCCATAAATACAGCCCATATTCAGCAGATAATTGATCTGGTCTTCCGTCTCAACGCCCTCTGCGATCATGCGAAGTCCCATAATATTTGCCATTCTGGTAACAGCCTCAAGAATTCCCATTCCCTTGTCCATGGTATTCTCATCCATTTTCAGGAACTTCATGTCAATCTTCAGAACGTCTACATTTACATCCTTCAGCATATTCAAAGAAGAATATCCGCTTCCAAAATCATCCATCAGAACGGTAAAGCCTGCATTTCGCAGTGCCTCTGCCACACCGGTAATCACCTTATATTCTTCTACATAAGCACTTTCTGTAATCTCCAGCTCTACATATTCCGGCGGAAGCCCATATTTGCGAACCAGATTTTTAAAATGCTCTACTACATCAATTGCATAAATATCCACACTGGATACATTGACAGAAATAGGAATTACCTTGTGTCCGCTTTTTATCCAGTCCTGCAGCGTCTGGCAAACCTGCTCCCACACCTTCATGTCCAGTTCTGTGATCAGTCCGTTACTCTCCATAACCGGAATAAAATATCCAGGTGCCACAATTCCCTTCTCAGGATGCTTCCAGCGCACCAGAGATTCCAGTCCGACGATCTTACCTGTGTTCAGATTACATTTCGGCTGAAGATAGTAGATAAACTCATCTCTTTCCAGACCGGCCTGCACTTCAGCAAGGAGCACATGATTATTCTCCAGGCGTGTCTTCATATCTGAGCTGTAATAAGCACAGCGTACAGCATAATTTCCCTTTACTGTCTCCTGCGCAAGAATTGCCCGGTCATACATCTGTGAAGCACTGAGACTGATATCATCAATTACATAAAAACCAAAAGCAGGAAGGAATCCGGTATGTCCACCGTATGCACGCACAAATCCGGTAATACGGCATTTCAGATTTTCGAGAACTTTTTCATCATTTGGAAGAACAATTACAAAGTCATCCCCACCCATATATCCGGCAATCCCGCCAAATTCCTGACGCATTTTATTAAGATGCGCCCCGATTTCTCTCAGGAGCTTGTCTCCTGCCACCTGACCATACCATTCGTTAAAAAGCTTAAAATGTTCAATATCAATGGCTACCAGACAGTATTTCCCTGCCGCAGCTTCATTTATTCTGAGAAAGGTTTCTGTCTGTGTAAAAAAAGGAATTCTGGCAAATAAACCTGTAAGCTTATTCTTCTCCGTCTTGCCCGGGTTTCTCCGTTCCAGGATCTCCTTCTTCATATTTACAAAACGGCAAAGATTATCCATATCTTCCTCGTAAATATCCTTTGCCAAAATTACATGACAGTTCCTTGCTCCCGGCCACTCGACCTCTCCGGCATTGATTTTCAGCCATTTCCTCTGATCTTCATTATAGAATAAATCGGTCTTCCGGTTCGGATGTGCCAACGGGCAATTACGACAGGGCTTCTCTCTTCCCCGAAACTTCTCATAACAGATCTCTCCGGGCTCAAAATCCGAAAACTGTTTCATCAGTGCTTTACTCATATACTGAATTCGATATGACTCATCTACTATGTATGTAATTGTCTCAGTTCTCTTCTCCTGTCTCATACGCGTCCTTTTCCATTTCTGAATGTAAATCCAACGATTAAAACTATTAAAAATATTATAAGCTATTCCTTTTCAATACGCAACAGGTCAACTCGCGAAAGTTTTTCTGTTTTTTTTAGGCATAATGACACATATTACGATAAAGCTAAGAAATACTCCCGCCAGAAAACAATAGAATCTATTGGCTGGCTGGATGAATTGGAAAAACAGTATGATGACCCTATTGCTCACTTTCAAAAAAGAGTGGAGCAGCTAAAAGCTGACAAAAGCCGACAATATTGTTGCATTTAGCGGGGCTTTCTTTTACACTTATATTTATCGGACAAGTACGTTTTTACACAGTGCAGTGTATCCATAAGCTTACGTACAATATTTTCATAAGAATATCTTAAGATTTTACCCCTTTCATCTTAAATTTTGTCTGATACCTTATATATTACAGGGGAGGTGAAAAAGAAAATGGCAACAATTCTTGTATGTGATGATGATAAAGATATTGTAGAAGCCATCAGCATTTATCTGGAACAGGAAGGTCACCAGATTCTAAAGGCTTACGATGGACAACAGGCACTTTTGGTTTTACAGAAAAATGAGGTAGATCTGTTGATCATCGACGTAATGATGCCGAAGCTGGATGGCATCAGGGCAACTTTGAAAATCAGGGAGGAACATTCTCTTCCTATTATTATTCTTTCAGCAAAGTCCGAGGATGCAGATAAAATTCTTGGATTGAATGTTGGAGCTGACGATTACGTAACCAAGCCCTTTAGTCCTTTAGAGCTGATTGCCAGGGTTCGTTCCCAGCTTCGAAGATATACCCAGCTGGGTGCAGCGGTTTCCTGTGAAAGTCAGCATATTTATACAACCGGCGGGCTGACGGTGAATGACGATCAGAAAGAAGTTCAGGTGGATGGCGAAACCCTGAGGCTTACGCCAATTGAATATAATATTCTGCTTCTTCTCATAAAGAATCAGGGCCGGGTATTTTCCATCAATCAAATTTATGAAAATATCTGGAATGAAGAAGCAATTGCGGCAGATAACACAATTGCCGTGCATATCCGGCATATCCGGGAAAAGATTGAGATCAATCCCAAGGAGCCCAGGTATTTAAAAGTTGTCTGGGGACTTGGATATAAAATTGAAAAGCTTTGATTAAAAGTATTTGAAAGATTCGCTATTGAATATGCCAAATGGCGTTACCAATACGATAAGCAGCACATTATCAAGAAAGGGATTAATCATATGGAAAAGAAAAAATGGCACCGCAGCCCTGGTATCAAAGGGCTTTTGCTCCTATTTCAATATATTTTTCTGGGAGCTGTAATCTTCTCAGGTTTATTTTTAATTACCTCTTTGGCACATGGTCTGAGGCTTTCTGATTCCGGGAAAGATTATCTGGATTCCACGGCATTTGCCAATACCCTCTACGACGCAGCCTATGACGTGATGTACGGAATTTCTGTTACATTTCCCTATACTAATGTATCCTGGAAAGGCCTTGCCCAAAATGAAGCTTCCCAGTCATCTGACAAAAATGCCTCATCTGAGGCTCACGCTTCTTTAAATCAGACATCTGCATCCCAAGTAGTTGATCTTAATGAAATTGCCAACGATGAAGAAATCTCTTTTCAAAACACCTCCGGTCTGGCCTATTCAGTTTCAGACCTGGAAAAATGGGCGCAGGACTTTGATACCTCCAGTGGAAATCCCATTGTGATCTGCCACCAGGCTTCTTCTGCCGGCGAGTCACTTTCCCGGCATTATTATTATGTTCAGGATTTTCTGGAAAAAATTGACAGCGGAGAACTGGATTTTTCTGTGGATATGGAGTATTACGGATTCAGTGACTCTGCAACTGAAATAGCATCCTACGATGAAAATCTCAAACAGCTTATCGAAGACATCAAAGACGACATGCAATATGGTGTAATGGATGATCTTTCCGGCATTCAGATCACATCCGGGGGCGGCAAAGTGCTCTATGATTCCATCTCCCTCTATGATGGATATTATGAACCAACAGAGGCTTATCCGCCCCAAGGCGCAGACAGCATTCTGGATGTTCTAAATTCCAATGCCAAATGGAACGACCGCATAGATGAGGCTTTCGAATCTCTTTACAGCCTTCTTTCCAGAACTGACTTTTATATCCAGCAGGAGCAGATTCTGAAAAATTATTCCCAGGGTCACTCCAACATGAGTTACATTTACATTAACGAGGATGACGGACAGGTTATTTCCAATAACAGCAAGCTGAAAGCCCAGCTGGGCTATACCTTGGAACGCAGTGTAACACACGCTGATTCAGCCATAGAAAATCCTACAGCTGACAATATGGGGGGCACCATCGATTATTGCACAAAACTGACAGATCTTTTAAAATCTATAAATGGTATTTCCTATGTTCTTATCCAATATCAACCAGATGGATTTACCAGCAACCTGGCAGGGCTCAGGAAATACAATACTTTCCCCGGAAACAATGTTACCTGCGACTCCTGGAAGGAGGTGGCAAACTCCCTGCTGCCAGCAGTAAACAGCAATTTCATCTTTGCCGCCTATGTGGATCAGGCATTTCCTGTTTCCGATACCTTTGCCACTGACAAAACATTTTTTGAAAACTATTCCAGATATCAGAAGCCGGTATTTCTTTTCTTCCTGCTGTGCGGCTTTCTTTTCCTGGCTGCGTTTGTATGGCTAACAGCAATTGCCGGAAGAAAAAACAGCGACCAAAAGCTGCACCTTTGCTTTTTTGACCGCTGGCCAACCGAGCTTTCTGCAGGACTGATTCTGCTTGCATGGTTTCCTGTCCTGATATTCCTTTTACAATGCCTGTCCTTTGCAGACTATCAGACTGACCGACTGCGTGCCACATCGCTCCTTGATGTGAGTCTGTTGCTGAAGCTTATGATTCTGGGGCTTTACACTTTATTCTGGTTCCAGATTGGCTACCTTAGCCTGGTACGGCGGATCAAGGCAAAGCAGCTCTGGAAAAACAGCATCCTGCGCCGTCTTCTTGTCCTGACCTCCAGACTGATTCATTCAGCCAGTCACAAGCTTCACGCCCTTGCTGATCTCTACTCCAGAAACACTGCTGCCAGACTGAAAGCAACCTTCGCTTTTCTTTGCTTTCTTTTCATCAAATATATAATCTGCGGTCCCTTACTTGGCAGCATGCAGCTGTTCTTTTTCTTCAGCTGTCTGGCTGATCTTTTGATACTGCTATATGTCATTACAAAAGCCTGCAGCAGAGAACAGATCATAAAAGGACTGAGAGAAATTTCCAATGGAAACCTGCAATATAAAATTCCTCTGGAACGGCTTTGGGGCGATGATAAACATATTGCAGAATATATTAATAACATTGGAAGCGGTCTTGACGCAGCCGTAGAAAACAGTGTGAAAAATGAGCGAATGAAAACCGAGCTGATCACCAACGTTTCCCACGATCTGAAGACCCCACTGACTTCCATTATCAGCTACGTTGATCTTCTGAAACGTGAGAATTTTACAGATCCTAAGGTTCTGGAATATCTGGATATTCTGGAAGCCAAGGCAGCCCGGCTGAAAGTACTCACAGAGGATGTGGTAGAAGCCTCCAAGGCCAGCACCGGAAATCTGACACTGAACATGAATAATCTTGATTTCGTAGAAATGCTCCATCAGGTAATCGGAGAGTTCGAGGAGCGTTTCGAAGAACACCATCTTACCATGATAGTACATTTTCCAGATGTGCCTTCTGTAATCTATGCGGATGGCCAGCGGCTGTGGCGTGTTTTGGAAAATATTTTCGGAAATGTAACAAAATATGCCATGGAAGACACCCGGGTTTACGCGGAAGTAATGAACGCCCACGGTCAGGTGGTTTTCACCCTGAAAAATATTTCCGCCCAGCCGTTAAATTTCGCTGCCGAGGAACTTACCGAGCGTTTCGTCCGCGGTGACGTAGCCCGTGGCACCGAGGGAAGCGGGCTTGGACTTAGCATCGCCAAAAGTCTTACTGAGCTCCAGGGCGGCAAATTCCAGCTTTACCTGGATGGGGATTTATTCAAAGTGACTATCACCTTCCAGGCGCAGAATTCCAAGTGCACTGACGCAGAAGTCCCTGCTCAGCCCAAACCGGAAGCGAGATGATTTTTATCATATGCAGCTATAAAAATAGCAGCAGGAGTAAGCGATTAGTTTACTTCTGCTGCTGTTTTGCAATTAATATTCCAGTCTCGGCATACTCTTAAATTTCTCAAACTCTCCAATGGTAAACATGGAAAGAGCAATGCTTGGAAGTACACTGGACATGCCTGCATTGTTCGCTTTGTACAGCATCGGGAACCACTGGAGGCGGAAACCAAGGCTGTAGCTAAGAGCAAGAGCAAATACGTAAGACGGCACCGACACACCGATTACCGATATGACCGTGGCCAGCGAATCCCATATGGTGTTATATTTCAGGGCTGCCAATAGTCCCAGTAGCAGTCCTACTATCGCTCCGATGATAACGGCAAGTCCTCCGATTCCAATAGAAATTGGAAGTCTTGTCTGAATCATCTGGGAAATAGGAGTGTTCTTGGAAATATTGTAGCTGACACCAAGATCACCTTTTAACATATTTTTTGCGTAGTTCACAAACTGGACAGCTACTGGCTGATCCAGACCGTACTTTACATACAGCGCTTCACGCAGGGCAGGTGTGTTTATGCGGCGGACATTCCATCAAAAATTTGGAATAGAAAACCCCAGTGCTGCAACACTGGGGTTTTCGTTTGTAGTTGAACTACATGGATTTTTCACATCTCTTTGCCCATTGGCATTATAGCATATGTTTTTTTCTTTTCAATATGCATTTTATAATTAAATGTAACTGTTCAGTACCTTCACAGTTACACGCTCCGCGATGCACAGAAATCATGCTTTGCATGATTTCGCGCCGCAATTCTCGGATTTTCTGTGAACTACGTTTACAAAAAACACCTGGCGGAATACTGCCTTCTGAATAGTTACAATTAAATTACATAATCATCTGCGCTTGCAGCCTGCCAGTCAAGAAGGTCTCCTAATGTAATATTATCTACCACTTCATTGATAGCATCATCAATCTTCTTCCAGAGGATACGTGTGACGCATGCATCACCTTTCTCGCAGCCGCCTCCGTCTGGTGCGACACAGTCTACCGGTGACAGACAGCCTTCTGTCAGTCTGAGGATCATGCCTACTGTGTACTCTTCTGGTCTTCGCTGCAGGGAGTAACCGCCCTGTGGTCCGCGGACACTCTTCACATATCCAGCCTTATTTAATACAGAAATGATCTGCTCCAGATATTTCTCAGAAATCTCCTGTCTGCGCGCTACATCCTTTAACCTGATCGGCTCTCCATTGTCATTGGTAGCCAGATCAAGCATTAACTTTATTGCATATCTACCCTTAGTGGATATTCTCATCTTCATTCCTCCTGCTCTGTGATTCTGCAAATGCAAAATCACTCTACAGAAGATTATACCTTCTAATTCCTATTATTTCAATAGGAAATTACCTTTTTATTCGCAGATAATCCAGTATTCCGGAAATAGTTATCGTCTGCGCATGAGCCGCTGCGCGAACTGATAAGCCGGTTCGCAATGTGAACTTTTTCTCACTCTCTGATGTTCCCTCATAAATTACCGGAACTGCTGTGTCGTCATAAGGCTGTCAAGAGTTTCAACTGCCTGATCATTCTGGATGATTTTAAACGTGACATCCTTTTCCCCATCAATTGGCGGGTAATAACAGCAGTCCCTAAAATTCTAATTTTTCTCATATCGTTTCCTTTCCCGGGCTAGAGCGTGTCGATTGCAGAAATATGCTGAAAAAAGAATCGCAATTTACCTGTCTTTCCCTTATAATAATGCTGATAATAAAATGCTTTATCAAACAAGTATCATTTAAAAAGCACTTGAAAAACAGGAGAAAACGAAATGAGTAACCGAATTGAAATAACAGATTTCACTGCCCCGGAGCTGGATGTTTACGCCAGAATTCCGGAGGTGCAGCTTCTACGATTCTATGAGCCCAAACCAGGACTTTTTATCGCAGAAAGCCCAAAGGTAATCCAACGCGCGGCCAATGCCGGATATCAGCCGGTTTCTTTTTTAGTTCAACACAAGGATCTGGAAAAAGAAGGAAAAGAATTGTTACAAAAGTTCCCGGGAATTCCGGTTTATACAGCAGATTATGAGGTACTTGTAAAGCTTACAGGCTTTGCACTTACCCGTGGAATGCTTTGTGCCATGACTCGCCGGGACCTTCCCTCTGTGGAAGATATCTGCAAAAATGCCCGCCGTATCGCCATTCTGGAAAATGTAGTGAACCCAACCAATATCGGAGCCATTTTTCGTTCAGCTGCCGCGCTTCATATGGATGCGGTTCTTCTCACCCCAGGCTGTTGTGATCCTCTTTACCGCAGAGCCACCCGGGTAAGTATGGGTACTGTTTTTCAGATTCCATGGACTTATTTTCATAAAAAAGTGTCCTGGCCGGAAGCTGGAATGGAGCAGCTTCGCTCTCTCGGATTTAAAACTGTAGCAATGGCTCTTCGGAACGATTCCATCAGCATTGACGCCCCAGCCCTTCAAGCCGAAGAAAAACTGGCGATTATCCTTGGAGCTGAAGGAGACGGACTGGTGGATGCAACCATCACCGGCTGCGATTACACCGTAAAAATCCCCATGTCCCATGAAGTGGATTCCCTGAATGTAGCTGCCGCAAGTGCTGTGGCTTTCTGGGAACTTGGAAAAAGGTGAGGGAATGCTTCCTCACCTTTTCCAGAGCGTGTTTAAACAGGTTCTAAGACTCCAGCATTTTCACCAGACATTCCTTTTTATAAAATGAGATTCCATAACAAAAGATATCTTTATACCTGTCCTTATAATCCTCTGCATACTTTCTCTCTTTCATCTGCGCCAGTGCTTTATCACAATCTTTATTTAACTGTTTCATGCTTTGCGAATATTTTACTTCGAAAATCGCTACCTTTCCATTGGCTTTATCAATAATCACAAGATCTGGTCTTCCCAATCCATGCTCTTTGTTCGATTCAATCTGTTCACCATCTCCCATAAAAATGCCTGTGAGAAACGCATGATAGAAGTCTTCTTTATAATCATGATAACTGATGGTATTCCACAGCAATAGATTCATTTCTCTGGTTATAATTTCTGGTTTTTGATTCCAGAGAGCCTGAAAAATCGCTGTTCGATTCCATTTTTTCACACTGTCAGCAAACCACTTCATTACCGTAGTTTCAAAAATTTCTCTTATTTCCGCATTTGGTATCTTTAATGCTTTGGTATCCGGTGAAAATGCAGTTTTCCCTTCTGAAATCCGCGCTTCTGTCAGATAACCAGTCATGTAAAGAATACTCCAAAGATTACTTTCGGATGAATGCAAATAATCATAAGTCAGGTTCTCATCAATATCCTGAAGAATATATCCACCAGAAAGCAATGTTTCCATTTTGTCCGTAATGCTATTGCCTGCAAAATCGATGAAAGAGCGGATAATTGCGTTGTCACTGGTATTTTTCCAATAACTGACTGGCTGCGCTTTGGGATTTCTCTGAAGTTCCCGCAAATAATTCATAACATCCCACGGGCAGTACACATCAATTTCTCCCATATGATATCCATCGTACCATTCCTTCATCTGCTTTGCATACTGCACTGTCCCTGTATCTTCCAGGATTTTGTTGACCTCCTGCTGGGTAAATCCGAAATATTCATTGAATCCGGTATTTGCAATCGTATCTGTAACAAAGTTATTTGTCCCTGTAAAAATGCTCTCTTTTGCAATCTGCAAACAGCCTGTGATAACAGCAAATTTCAATGAAGTATTATCTTTTAATGCAGTACTCATCATACCTCTGATAATTTCCAGCATTTGCTGGTAATATCCTTTGCTGCTGGCTTTTGCTATAGGAACGTCATATTCATCTATAAGCAAAATCATCTGCTTATGGTAATAATTCTCGAGCAGACGCATAAGCAGACTAAGAGATCTGATAACCAAAATTTTGCTTCCCTCACCAGATTTCAGAAGTTTAAAGCGCTTACGATCTTCTTCATCAATTTCTTCGCTTTCCAGCAAAAAACTGTATTTCTGATACAAATCAGAGATGGTAAATACCAGCTGGTCATACGCACTTGCAAAATCAAGTCCATCTATATCTTTAAATGTCAAAAAAATAGTAGGCCACTTATTCAACCATTTTTCACAAAGCTCGTGATTTCTTGAAATTTCAAGCCCTTCGAATAATTTCTGACTCTCATTTCGAACATTAAAGAAATAGTAGAGCATGCTCATGCCCAATGTTTTCCCAAATCGTCTCGGTCTGGTAATCAATGTTACTTTCGCTGCACCATCGGTTAGGAGTTCAGATATGAAACCGCTTTTATCAATATAATAGTTATTATTCTCACGTATCTCTTTAAAATCAGAGATACCTACTGGAATATTAGGATTTCCCATATGCCCTTCCTTCCTAAACAGATATTTTTTATATAAACATGATAACACAGCAGTATAGTTTCAGCAAATAAAAAAACGATAACCAAATGGTTACCGTCTCATTTACTGTATCTTCAAAACTACATACATGTTACATCCTAATGGAATCATTTTACCTCTGCGTGAGTCCGGCAGCCACTTTATAACTGCCTTTCTCATTTCTTGGTCAAGCCCTCACCCTATTAGTAACAGTCAGCTCCGTGCATTACTGCACTTCCACCCCTGCCCTATCTACCTCGTCGTCTTCAAGGGGGTTTACTTCTTTCGAATGGGACATCTCATCTTGAGGGGGGCTTCACGCTTAGATGCCTTCAGCGTTTATCCCTTCCGGACTTGGCTACCCGGCCGTAGACTTGGCAGTCTAACCGGTACACCAGCGGTCCGTCCATCCCGGTCCTCTCGTACTAAGGACAGCTCCTCTCAGATATCCTACGCCCACGCCGGATAGGGACCGAACTGTCTCACGACGTTCTGAACCCAGCTCGCGTACCGCTTTAATGGGCGAACAGCCCAACCCTT
>OCPR01000161.1_pt1 | contig 102020 bp, 81 predicted proteins | sample 1538611 | NCBI WGS metagenome assembly OCPR01 (sample SAMN04571711, study PRJEB22368) | human gut metagenome | biome: human gut; material: stool | host: Homo sapiens | place: Luxembourg | collected 2012-09-28
TTTATTATTATACCATCTTTCGCTTTTTGCTGTCCACCTTTTTAGTATAGCACCAACTGAATGCAGCGAATCCTATGCCAGCAGAGGCTCTCTCAGCAAGAATGGCTGAATTGCAACAGGAGCTGATCAACAGAACAAAGCAACGAGAAAATTATGACGATGTGACGGAAGAAATCCTACATTTGCGTGAGTTACAGGAACAGAAAGGTATGGATGATGCAACCCAACTGGAACACACAAAGCGTATCCAGGAGCTGCAAACATTCATTTGTTCTCAGCCAAGTGAAATCACGGAGTTTGATGAGTCTCTGGTGAAGAAGCTGCTGGAGAAAATAACCGTCCATGATGACTTTCTGGAATTCCGGTTCAAGTCAGGTGTGACGATCAGCATTGAAAAGTAAATAGATAAAAGCGATCCCCCATCAAGTAGAAAGTAGAGATAAACTCTCTTCTGTTTGGTGAGGGATGTTTTTATTATTCTTCATTGTTTTTGATCAGAAACGCTCCTTGACCTCTGCAGCGTTTATCTTTTCAGTGGATTACAGTAATCCTCCTGCGTCTCAAGTGCCTGTTCATAACATTGCTCCTTGTATTTCAGGTGTTCGATCTGCTGTTCAATCAGCTTTATCTGTTCCTCTGCACGGGTTCTCTGTTCCCTGATGATAACGAGCCTTTCCGACAGTGTTTCATTACCCTGCTTACATAAGTCCATATACCGCTTGATCTCCGCAAGCGGCATATTCGTATCCCGCAGACAAAGGACGATCCGCACTCCTTCCAAATCTTCTTCCGTGAATTTACGGACACCGTTTTTGTCCCTTGTCAGGAACGGAAACAGCCCAATCTTGCAGTAATATCTGATCGTATGCTCCGACTCTCCAACCTTACCTGCTACCTCTTTTATCGTATACATAGCACCCGCCACCATTCACAAAATATTTACATTTAGCCTATTGACTGAGAGTAACTCTCATCTACTATAACTATATCATAGCAAGCCCAAAATTTCAACCATTAAAGGAGATGTTGTTATGCTGAACAAATATTATACCCTTTCCAACGGAGTGACTATCCCTAAGATTGCACTCGGTACTTGGCAGGTAAGCAATGAAGATGTACAGTCTTCCATTTCCAATGCTCTGAGCATTGGCTACCGACATATTGATACTGCTGCCGCTTACGAAAATGAAAAAGGTGTCGGTACAGCGATTCAAAAAAGCGGTATCGCACGGAATGCACTTTTCATCACAACGAAGATTCCTGCTGAGATCAAAACCTATGAAGGCACAGTTCAAGTGATTGAAAAGTCGCTTGCAAACCTGCAAACCGACTATATCGACCTTATGCTGATACATTCCCCGAAGCCGTGGAAGGAGCTGTTTGCCAGAACGGACAAGACCTATTTTAAAGAAAACCTTTCCGTCTGGAAAGCCCTGACTGAGTATTACAAAGCAGGCAAACTCAGAGCGATTGGTGTGTCAAACTTTGAAATTGCTGATATTCAGAATATCATCGATAATGCTGAGATCAAGCCTATGGTTAATCAGGTTAGAGTGCATATCGGTCACACGCCCAAAGAAATTATTAATTACTGCCAATCTCGAAATATTCTGATTGAAGCTTTTTCTCCCAACGCTACGGGCAAGCTGCACACAAATCCTGTTGTAGTCGAAATAGCTGAAAAATATGGTGTATCTATCCCGCAACTCGGTATCCGCTATGATCTTCAGCTTGGAACACTTCCGCTGCCAAAGACTACCCACAAGGAATACATGATTCAAAACGAAGATGTGGATTTCGTCATCAGTGATGAGGATATGGCAAGACTCGGAGAGGTTGAGGAAATCAGCAGTCTTTGAAGCAAAGATAATCACAGATAAAAGCAAGAGCTTTACTCTCCGGATCATCGGAGGGTAAGGCTCTTGTTGTTTCTTTATTTTACTACACGCTCCATACCATAGATTCATTATGCAACAGTACTACATTGTGCTTTTACGCCCATATTACTGCAGATTTGTTCCCACTTTGTACATTTTGACGAATGACAACCAAATGACAGTGTACTGACCCCTCTGTTATCCAAACCGCACAGTAATCTCACTATGCAGATTGGTTATCAGCCTGTTTTAGACCGTGGATGTCTTTCCGAATACAGTAAAAATGGCATTGTGGTCAAAGTTGCTGTTTGAGGCAAAAGCCGAAAAGTGCCGTGAAATCGGAACTTTTACGCCTTTTCCCTTGACATCAAAACTACGCACTCAACATGTATCGTCCTAGGGAACATATCAACCGACTGGATTTTTTCGGCGATATATCCATTTTGACAAAAATATGAACAATCTCTTGCGGCAGTAGCCGGATTACAAGAAACCATAATAATTTTTTTCGGATTCATCTGCAATACTGAATCCAGAGTCAGATTATCACAACCCTTTCTAGGTGGATCAAGTATTATAATATCAGGTATTATATCGGATTCTTTAAGCTTTGCTGCCGCTTTGCCGGCATCCGAACAAATAAATTCCGCATTAAAAATATTACTGCTGCGTGCATTTTCCATGGCATTTTTAACAGCCTGAGGTATAATCTCCACTCCGATAAGCTTTTTGACTTTTGATGCCATTGAAAGACCAATAGTACCGGCACCGCAGTAAAGATCCAATAGAATTTCATTTCCTTTAAAGTCGGCAAGATTTGCAGCAACAGCATACAATTTTTCTGCCTGATTAGTATTCACCTGATAAAAGGCTTCTGGTGCAATATTTATTTTATTACCGCACATTATATCCTGAATTTCGTTTTTCCCCCATAAGGTGACAGTTTTTTTACCTAAAATCACATTCGTATTTTCAGGATTAATATTCATTACTATACTTTTTATGTCCTGATATTTTTCTGTAAGAACTTCACATAATCTTGTAAATTTAATAGCTGATGCTTTAGTAACAACAAAGCATACCATTATTTCTTTTGAATGAAATCCTTGTCTGATAAAAATATGACGAAGTAATCCTCTCCCTGTATTTTCATCATACCCTTTTATGTTATTCTGTAAAGCAAATTCTATAACATCACTGGCAATATGGTCAAATATATCCGGAAGAAGTTTGCACTCACTGCCGGATATAATACGGTGACTTCTCTTAGCATAAAAACCATACACCAGCTTATTATTTACTGTTCCTACAGGATACTGTGCTTTATTCCTGTATTTATCAGGTAAATCACATCCCAAAATAGGTAAAAATTCAGTATTAATATTACCAATTCTTGTAAAAGCGTCATATACAAACTTTTCCTTAATTTTAAGCTCACTGTCATAACTTATGTGACGTAATGAACACCCTCCGCATTTAGGAAAATATTTACAATCAATTTCTATTCTGTCAGCAGACGGTTTTACTATTTTTTCCACTTTTCCATAGGCATAATTTTTTAAAACCTTTACTATTCTGGCTTCTATAATATCACCGACAGCCGTTTCCGGAATAAATACTGCCATTCCGTCTGCTCTGCCCACTCCGTTTCCCTCCGATGTAATATCGGTAATTTCCAGTGTTACGATCTGATTTTTATCCATAAATCAATTTTTCTCCAATGGTTTAATAATCTTGTATATAAGTTCCTTTTTCTTCATAAGCTCATCAAATCTGTTTATATATTCAAAAGGAAACTTATAGTTGTGAATCCTTGTTATTTTGCCGTCAGACTCAATCAGTTTGGTTGACGCTGCACAACCGGCACCCAGAATGATCTGAGTTTCATCCATTATAAATATATTATAAAGACTCTCTTTGCCTTCCTTAGCGAATCCGATATTTTCTAAGTTTTCAAGAGTATTTTTCTGACGGTAGAGATAGTACGGCATATATCCTTTTTTCGGAAGAATATCTATACTCCTGTTTACCATATCATACGCCGGATTATTTTTAAATGTACTTATATTCTCCTCATATAACTTTGCTGAACGTTTTATTGTAAGGGTATGTACTGTAATGCTTTCGGGATCAAGTTCCGTTACTTTATCAAGAGTATTGCAGAAGCTTTCAAAAGAATCGCCGGGAAGACCGGCAATCAAATCCATATTAATATTGTCAAATCCTAAGGATCGTGCAGAATAAAAAGCATTTATAGTGTCCTCAGCAGTATGACGGCGTCCGATAATTTTTAAAACCTCATCATTCAAGGTTTGAGGATTTACTGATATTCTTGTCGCACCGTTTTCCTTAATTACTTTCAGTTTGTCAATTGTTATCGTGTCTGCACGTCCTGCCTCAACATTATATTCTCTAACTTTTGAAACGTCAATGTTTTCAGAAAGAGTTTTCATAATAATATCAAGCTGCGATGCTTCAACGGACGTTGGAGTACCGCCTCCGAAATATACAGTATCAATTTTAAGATTTAAGTCTCTGATAATTTTTCCCAGTATTTCAATTTCACGGCAGAGAAATCTTATGTAATCAGGTATTAGTTTTCTGGCGCTTTCAATAGAATGTGAAACAAATGAACAGTAACTGCACCTGGAAGGACAAAAAGGTATAGATACATAAAGGCTTACCGTATCAGAATCTATTTGCTTTAAAAGCGGAATCTGATTTACAGCAGTCATATAAGCAAGCTCAAGACGTCTGTCCGAAACCATATACTTATTCTTTAAAGCTTTAAATGCCTGTCCCTTGCTCATTCCGTTTTCAATTAAAGCGGACATTTTTTTTACAGGTCTTATTCCGGTCATAAGCCCCCATGGAGGCGTAATCCCCATAAGCTTTTGCAAACACAGGTAAATAAGCCTGCAAATTTCATGCTCACAATTATTTCTATCGAAACTTTCATTAGGAATTTTATATGCTTTTCTAGCTTTCATACCGTTAATACGGCAATAAGCAAAAAGATAGGTAAATTGTCGGCATTCTTTCAATTGAGACATTACAATATCACCGTCAGCATCTGTAATGTCATAATGAAAGGTAAATCTGGATGGAACAAAAAGCTTTACCGTTGCTTCCGTTTCATATTTAAAATCGTGACCTTTAAATAAAATCTTCATAAGGATTTCCTTTTAAATATGGATTATTTTTTCTCTCATATGCAAGAGTACTGGTTTCATTATGCCCGGGATAAATATCATAATCTCCTTCCAATTTTGCAATTTTCTGAAGTGACTTAAACATTTCTCCCATATTTCCGCCCGGAAAATCCGTTCTTCCCATTGATAGTTTAAAAAGAGTGTCACCTGTAAAAAGCGCATTACCGCATTTATAACAGACTCCTCCCCTTGTATGACCCGGAGTATGAATGACATCAAATGAAAGCTCATCAAGGATAATAACATCACCGTTTGTTACTATTGTAAATTTCGTAATTTCATTGAATTGACCCGAACCTATTGCGTCAGCCAGACTTTTTGTACCACTTGCAAGCATAGGCGCATCTTCTTCATGTATATAAACCTGTGCGCCGTATACGTCAGCCGCTTCACCAGCTGCACCTATATGATCATAGTGTCCATGAGTAAGCAGAATTTTCTTTAAAGTAAGTTCATGTTCGTCAAGAAGATTTTTTATTCTCTGAAAGTCACTTCCCGGATCTATAGCAACAGCATTTTTATTTTCTGTCTCAATAATATAACAGTTAGCTAAAAGCTCCCCTACCGGAATACGATAAATTTTCATAATTTTCTCCAATCTATATCTTAGCTCTTTCAACAGATACAACATTTTTAACACGTCTTAGCTTTTCAAACAAATTATTAAGCTGTTCGGTACTTGCTATAGTAATAGTCGCTTCAAAAAGAGCATTTCCGTTTTTTAAATTTCTTGAAGAAGAATGAACAATAGGAATCCTTGCCTCTGTTAGAATCGCCGTAATATCATAAACCAAACCGACTCTGTCCAGAGCAGTAACTTCAATACTGGTCTGAAGACTTGTCTGTTCACTATCAGTCCACTGAACGTCCATCCATCTTGCAAGTTCTTCAGGATTATTCCTCTTTACAGCAGAAAGATAATTTGTACAGTTTACAGTATGAACTGATATACCGTGTCCTCTTGTAATAAATCCCACAATTTCATCACCCGGAAGAGGATTGCAGCATTGAGCGAATTTCACCGTACAATCATCTATTTTGTCCAGAATAATACCGCTGCTGGGTTTGTGAACCGGTTTTATCACAGCGGTTTCCGGTTCATCATCCGTCTGATATAACTTAATATACTTATCTTTCAGCCTCGGCATAATTTTAGAAAGCATAACGCCGCCGTAACCAATTGAAGCGTAAAAATCATCTAATGTGCTGCAATTATGACGTTTTAAATCGTCACCCAGAAATTCTCCAAGTTCTTCCTCAGGAACTCGTATTCTGAAATGCCTGAATTCCTTTTCCAATTCAGTTTTCCCTGTAATAATATTTTCTTCCCTGCATTCCTTTTTGAACCATGAACGAATTTTTGATTTAGCTTCATTAGTCCTTGCAATATTTAACCAAGCTCTGTTCGGACCTTTATTCGGTTCATTGCTGGTTATAATCTCACATATTTCTCCGGTATGAAGCTTATAGTCAAGAGGTACGAGCTTACCGTCAATTTTTGCACCGATCGTCTTGTGTCCTATCTGAGTATGAATCCTGTAAGCATAGTCAATAACTGTAGAATCTACGGGCAATGAAATGGAATCCCCCTTAGGAGTCATAACTACTATATCTTCCGGTGCAAGGTCTGTCTTAATAATACGCACTATTTCTTCAACATCATCAGAAGTCTGCTGTGCTTCAATTACCTGACGCACCCATGCCAGACGCTGATCCATCTTATCAGTACGCTGAATACCTTCTTTATATTTCCAGTGTGCAGCGATACCGTATTCAGCTGTAGCATGCATATCCCATGTTCTTATTTGAATTTCAAAAGGTATGCCCTCTTTTCCAAGAACAGTAGTATGAAGCGACTGATACATATTAGCTTTAGGAGTAGAAATATAGTCCTTAAATCTGTTTGGAATAGGTCTGAACATATCATGAACCAAACCCAAAACATTATAGCATTCCCCTACTGTTGAAACAATAATTCTTACAGCATATTTATCATAAATTTCTTCAATTGATTTATGATGAACAAACATTTTCTTATAAATGCTGTAAATGCTCTTTACACGCCCGTCAATTTGAGGCGGTTTTATAAATTCCTGATCTCTGAATCGATAAGCTATTGTATCCTTTATAGAGGTTATAAAGGCTTCACGTTCGCTCTTTTTTATTTCCAGAATATGTTCAATTTCAGAATAAGCAAAGGGATCAAGGTAATGAAAAGCCAGATCTTCAAGCTCTTCTTTAATTCCTCTCATTCCGAGACGATGAGCAATAGGAGCGTAAATATTCATAGTTTCATGAGCCGTATTGCGTTGTTTAACACTTGGACGAAATTTCAATGTACGCATATTATGAAGTCTGTCAGCCAGCTTAATAATAATAACTCTTATATCCTGAGACATGGCAAGAAGCATTTTTCTTACATTTTCCGCCTGCTGTTCCTCCTTATTAAATATAGGAACTTGATTTAATTTTGTAACACCGTCAACCAGCATAGCAACGTCCTGACCGAATCGTTTTTTTACTTCATCAAGAGTGACAGGCGTATCTTCAACAACGTCATGCAGCATTGCAGCACAAATCGTATCGGTATCCATTCCCAATTCTAAAAGTATATATGCAACGGCAAGAGGATGAATTATATATGGCTGCCCCGACGAACGAAACTGTCCTTCATGAGCTTTTGCCGCAAATTCATATGCCGTAATTATTTTGCTGAGATCATATTGCTTATCATCAGTCAATATTTTTTGAATAAGCAGATCTATTGTATATTCTTCTTTCATAGTAGCAACTCCTTTCTTATAAAAAAGATCAGACTGTAAGTTTATTATTAATTTTATTTCTAAGATCCTGTAAAATTTCAGAGTTATCCAGATTTGCCTTAGGAGCATTTTTCACCACATTGATTTCCTGGGAAAACATATCGGCATTAACAAGTCCGAGTTCACTGAAAATATCAACGCAAAGCCGCAGTTTACAGTAATTCATATCCTGCGACATTGCAGACATATACAGAGTATCCATACTGAATCTTCCGCCTGCAATAGTTTTATAGACAGATACAAGCTCTCCTCTTTCTGGGCATATGCGATTATAATATGTAACCGGCAGATCTTCATTTCTTTTATATTTTTCATAAGTTTCTTTAGCTGCAAAATATTTTTTCTGTTCAATACCATTTTTCCGGAAATCTTTTACTATTATGCATATGAATTTTCTTCCGGCATACACCTGTGCTTCAAGCGTCACCATAAAATCAGCTCTGTCACCCTTTTTCAGAAAAATATCTTCAGGAGAATACCGAAAAATAAGTGCGTCCATGAAAGAGCCCCCGTAACGAAGCTTAAGCTTAGTATGTATACCCTTTGAAAGCGGCACAATATCTTCAATCACTGCACCGCACAATGCAAATACAGGCTGACGGTTTCCCTCACCAAAAGGTTCAAGTATCTGAAGTCCTTCAATATTATTTACATTTATTTCATCGGGAAGTATAAGCTTATCGGCAGTAATATCCGGAACCGGCATCATTCTGAAATTAATTTCAGCAAACTCCTGAATACGCTTATTAAAATCTTCTATCTTAGAGGTTTCAATAGAAAATCCTCCTGCGCCAAGATGTCCGCCGTATTTTATAAGAAGATCCGAACAATAGTCCAGAGCTTTGAAAATCGAAAAATCACCGAATGAACGTGCGGAACCTCTTGAAATCTCCCCTTCTATGGTTATCATAAAACAAGGTTTATCAAATCTTTCCACCATTCTTGAGGCAACGATTCCAATAACTCCGTGACTCCAGTTTTCTCCGCTTAAAACTAAAACTCTGTTATATAATATTTCCGGTATGCTGTTTATTTTTTCATTTATCGAATCAATAATTTCATTTTCTGCTTTTTTACGTTCATTATTTAACCTGTCTAATTCATTGGCAAGCATTTCCGCTTCTTGTTCGTCATCGGTAAGCAGAAGCTTTGCCGCAAGGGACGGCGAACCAAATCTTCCTGACGCATTTATTCTGGGAGCAATTCCAAAGGCAAGAGATGTTGACGTAATTGGTGATTTCAGTCCGCTTTTTTTAATAAGAGCATTAATTCCGCATCTTTCGGAATTAACTAAAAGCTGAAGTCCTCGGCTTACGATAAAACGATTCTCTCCGCTCAAAGAAACAATATCGGCAACTGTGCCTATTGCCGCAAGCTCTCCGTACTCGTTCATAGCAGCTTCAAAATCCCCATTTTCCAATGCTGCAATAAGTTTCAGCACAACTCCTGCTCCGCACAAAAACTTAAAAGGTGAATCACAGTCTTTTCTATGAGGATTTACAACAGCTTCAGCTCTTGGTAGCTTTTCGCCAGGCTGATGGTGATCGGTAACAATAAGTTTCATTCCCAGCTTATATATCAATTCTGCTTCATCTATAGCAGAAATTCCGTTGTCTACAGTGATGATCAGATCTACTCCCTGTTCAGCAAGTTTTTTTACTGCTTCACTGTTCAAACCGTATCCCTCTGAACGTTCCGGTATGTAGTAGGTTACGTTTGCGCCCATACATTCCAAGTATGAAAACAGCATCACTGTAGACGTTATGCCGTCGCAGTCATAATCACCGTATATACATATACTGTCAAAATCTTCAACAGCTCTGTTAATTATTTCTGAAGCTTCTGTCATATCCTTGAGAATAAACGGATCTGAAAGCTTATCTGTATTTAAATATTCTGCTGCCTCCGCTGCATTCTTAAATCCTCTTGAAGCAAGAACGTCTCCGCAAAGGCCAGTTACTCCGCTTTCCTTAACAATTCGTTCAGAATATTCTTTTTCCGGTTTCCTAACAATCCATCTTTTCATAGATTCACCTATCCTAATATACTTTTATACTTATTATAACATTTATATCAGAAAATTACAAGATATTTAATAAATCAGAAATTCGTCAACATGATAATAACCTACGGTTATATGTCAAATATCAACATTGACGCTGATATAAAAAAATGATATAATTTTTTAAGTAGAATTATTTTAAAAAGAGGTTTTTAAAATGTATAAAATTTTGATTATAGAAGACGACAGTGCTCTTTCTGAAATTATGAAAAAGCACATAGAATCATGGAATTATGATGTAAAATGCATACGCAATTTTCAGAATATAATACCTGAATTCACGGAATTTGATCCTCACCTTGTTCTTCTTGATATTATGCTGCCTTTTTTCAACGGATATCATTGGTGTACTGAACTGAGAAAGATCTCAAATATACCAATAGTATTTGTTTCATCTGCTTCAGACAATATGAACATTGTTATGGCAATGAATATGGGCGGTGATGATTTTATTGCAAAGCCTGTTGAACCAAGCGTGATGATTGCAAAAATTCAGGCAATTTTACGCCGTACCTACAACATGACAGATAAGACCCCCGTTTTAGAGCACAAAGGAGCAATACTCAATTTAAACGATACCACATTATTATATCAGGACAGCAAAATTGAGCTGACTAAAAACGAATTTCGTATTTTACAGACGCTCCTTGAAAATAAAGGAAAAGTTGTAAGCCGCGATACTCTTATGACAAAGCTGTGGCAGATAGACTGCTATGTTGAGGAAAATACTCTTACTGTTAATGTTACCAGACTTCGCCGCAAGTTGGAAAGTGCGGGTCTGACTGACTTTATTAAAACCAAAATCGGATATGGTTATATAATTGAATTGTGAGGTGCAATATGAAACTACACATTCTAATATGGAAATATATTTGTCAGTATAAATATACTGCAATAGTATTTATAATATTTACACTGATTTTTGCGGGGATTTTTTCATTATATAACCTGGAAACCGAAGCCGTTATCTATGCGGCAATACTTTGTTTATTTATTTCGTCTGTATTAATTATATTTCACTTTTATAATTTCTGCAAACAACATAAAAAACGACATATGATTTTAAGTAACATTTTAATCATGACTGAAAATTTACCCGAACCTAAAACTCTTGCAGAATCCGATTATCTGGAAATGATAGAAAAGCTAAGAAACATAAACCTTGCAAATGTAACAAAATATACAAATGAACGCAGTGAAAGTATTGACTACTATACAACCTGGGTACACCAGATAAAAACTCCCGTTTCTGTAATGTCTATGATTCTACAGAATAAGGATACGGACGAATATCGTCAGCTGTCTTCCGAATTATTCCGGATAGAACAATATATAGATATGATACTTTGTTATTTCAGACTAGACAGCAGTTCTTCAGATTTTGTTTTTAAACAGTATAATTTAGATAAAATAATAAGAAATACTATTCGAAAATTTGCTTCTCAGTTTATCTCCAAAAGAATTAAGCTTCAATATGAACCGACTGATATATTTGTATTGACAGATGAAAAATGGCTGTCTTTTATCATAGAACAAATTCTTTCAAACGCTGTAAAATATACTGAATCCGGAAAAATTACTATTAAAGTAAAAGATGAGATTCTGCAAATCAGTGATACCGGAATAGGAATTGCTCAAGAAGACCTTCCAAGAATATTTGAGAAAAATTTTACCGGCTATAACGGCAGAGCGAATAAAAAATCCACAGGATTGGGGTTATATCTCAGCAAAAAGGCGGCGGACAAGCTTTCCATCAGAATAAGCGCTGAATCTACTATAGGAAAAGGCAGTATTTTTTATATTGATCTTCACTCGGATAAACTGAAAATAGAATAACCTTACAAAAATGTCACATAAAACTGCCGTAATGTCACACAAATCAATTTTGAACTTTTATTTTTTCTGTTATACTAAATACAGAAATTTAAGGAGGTTTTCAAAATGGCAATATTAGAAATACAAAGCCTTGAAAAAATTTATACCGCACGTTTCGGCAGCAATCAGGTGCATGCGCTTACGGATGTATCATTTTCTGTGGAACAAGGCGAATATGTGGCGATCATGGGCGAATCAGGTTCAGGAAAATCCACGCTGCTTAATATATTAGCAGCGTTAGACAAACCTACAAAGGGTGATGTTTTCCTTGAAGGAAAGCCGCTTTCAAAAATCAAAGAAAAAGAGATCTCAACTTTTAGGCGTGATAATCTGGGATTCGTTTTTCAGGATTTCAATCTATTGGATACTTTTACTCTTCAGGACAATATTTTCCTTCCGCTGGTTCTCTCCGGTAAAAATTACAGGGATATGATCAGCCGTCTGCGCCCTATAGCGCCAAAGCTGGGTATTGAAGAAATTTTATTAAAATATCCTTATGAGGTATCGGGCGGACAGAAACAAAGAGCTGCAATAGCCAGAGCAATTATTACAAATCCAAAGCTGATTCTGGCTGACGAACCTACAGGAGCGCTGGATTCCCGTTCATCAGACAGTGTTCTTAAAATTTTCAGTGATATTAACAAAGACGGTCAGACTATTCTGATGGTAACACATTCCACAAAAGCGGCAAGTCATGCCGGAAGAGTACTATTTATAAAAGACGGCGAAGTATTCCATCAGATCTACAGAGGAAACAGTTCCAATGAAGAAATGTATCAGAAAATATCAGACACGCTGACTCTTCTTGCTACAGGCGGTGATAATAATGCGTAAAGGGTTTTACACAAAGCTTGCGGCAAGCAACATAAAAAAGAATTCAAGAACATATATCCCGTATATCATAACCTGTATTATAACTGCGGCAATGTTTTACATAATTAATTCCCTTTCAAATAACGAAAGCATTAAAAAGCTTTACGGCGGTGAAACTATCCTTATAACTCTTGGCTACGGCACATATGTTACAGCAATTTTTGCATTCATTTTTCTTTTTTATACTAACAGCTTTCTTATGAAACGCCGTAAAAAGGAATTCGGAGTTTTAAATATTCTGGGTATGGAAAAACGGCACATTTCAAAAGTGCTTTTACTTGAAAATATTTATATTGCGTTTATTACTATGTTATTGGGTATTATTATCGGCATGGTTCTCGACAAAGCAATGTTTTTGATCCTGACTAAAATGCTCGGAGCCGAACACTCCCCTGGTTTCTACATTTCAAAAGAAGCATTGATCCATACAGTAATTCTTTTCGGCATAATTTTTTTCTGTATCTATCTGAATTCACTTCGTCAGATTCATCTGTCAAAACCTATTGAACTTTTAAACGGCGGAAATGTCGGAGAAAAAGAACCCAAAACAAAATGGTTTATGGCAATACTCGGAGTTATATGTCTGGCTGTCGGATATTATATTTCAGTTACCAGTAAAAATCCGGTTGAGTCGTTAAGTTCGTTCTTAATTGCGGTAATATTGGTAATTGCAGGAACCTATCTCATTTTTATAGCAGGCAGTATCGCTTTTCTTAAATCACTCCGCAAAAATAAACGGTATTATTATAAAACAAAACATTTTACAGCCGTTTCAGGTATGATATACCGTATGAAGCAGAACGCTGTCGGACTTGCAAATATCTGTATACTTTCTACAATGGTACTCATTATGATCTCTTCCACAAGCTCTCTGGTTGTCGGTATGAATGATTTAGTGAAAACAAGATATCCAAATGACATAACGATATATTCTGAAGATATAGATAATGAAAAGAATATTGAAACAATAAAGAATGTAAAACAATTTTTAAATGACAGCAAATCGGATGTAAAAAATGAAATCGAATATAGTTATATTGATTTTTCCGTATTAAAAAATAAAAATCAGTTTTATTATCCGGAAAATACCAATAAAATGAATATGTCTGATTTAGACAAAATAAATACTGTTTTTATGATCTCTCTTGATGATTACAACAGTATTAATTCAGAAAACGAAACTCTGAATGAAAATGAAGTTCTCATTTATTCCAGACGAAATGAATATGAATATTCTACTATTCAACTATTTGATACAAAGTATAATGTCAAGAAAAATATCAAACAGTCTATTAACAACGGCCGATTTTTCTCAAATAACCTTACCGAAAGTATTCAAATCGTAGTAAAGGACAGAAGCGTTCTTGACAAAATAAATAATTATCTGAATGAAAATTTTAAAGAAGATCCTAAAGAAGAACAAGATCTTAAAGAAGAACCGGCATTTAAATATTTATACGGTTTTGATATTAACGGCAGTGAAGATTCAAAAAAATCCTTATATAACGATATAAAAAAGCTTCTTAAGGAAAGTAATTTTATAGGCGATTCGGAATGCGGACAAATTCAAAGAGAAGGCATAAAAGGTCTATACGGAGGAATGTTTTTCCTTGGAATTTTTCTTGGATCAATATTTACAATGGCTACTATTCTGATAATTTATTACAAACAGATTTCCGAAGGGTACGAAGACAAAGAACGGTTCAGGATAATGCAGAATGTAGGTATGAGCCATGCAGAAGTAAAACGCTCCATTCATTCACAAATTATGACAGTTTTCTTTATGCCGCTTATTATGGCAGGTATTCACGTTGCATTCGCATTTCCTATTGTAAAGCAAATTTTAATGATGCTTAACCTTACGAATACCCGTCTGTATATTATTTGTACTATCGTATGCTTTGTTGCTTTTACAATTATTTATGCTGTTATTTATTCTCTCACAGCCAAAATTTATTATCATATTGTAAGCACACGTGATTAAAAAAATCCCCGGTATTTTCCGGGGATTTTTTTATAAGTACTGATAACTATTTCTTTAATGTTCAAGCAATTTTGTCATAAACTCTTCCGTTGACATTTTACTTGAACGATTATATCTGTTGAGTTCAAATAAACAGCTTTCATCATGAGTAATGTAATTCGGCTTTTCAAAGCAATTTAATGCCGCAGAAAATCCAAGATTCTTTAAAAGAGGCACGCTTTCTTTTGAAATGTACCCAAAAGGATATGCAAAAACAACAGGTGTAATACCAGTATTAATTTTCATCAGCGACTGCATAAGCCCGATATCATTGTTAAACATTTCAGCATATTCCTCTTCTGTTTCATAACTGAGCTTTGCACAGCCCTTACGATTATCATTTGAATGCATGTTATATGTATGATTACCGAATTCAATTCTTCCGCTTTTATTCATATCTTTTATATCTTCCCATGTCAGATATGAATATTCAGGCACATGAGGATCATTGACTGAAATATATTCACTGTAATACCCTACAACTGAAACAGTAGCATTCATATCATATTTTTCCAGCAGCGGAATAAGATAATAGCTGTTATTATAAAATCCATCATCTGCTGTTATAACTACCGGCTTTTCCGGCAGCGGTTTGTTATAGTGCACATAATTTACGATATCTTCAACTGATACGCTTGTATATCCATTATCTTTTAGATATTTCAAATCATTTTCAACTATTTCCGGACTGACTATATAATCACTCATACGGCTTGGATTATCTACTATACTATGATACATAATAATCGGTACAAATATCGGATCATCTTCGACGTTATTAAAAGCAATCCAGTGATTTTTTCCAGTTATAGTTATAATTAAAGCAATCAAAATTATTGCGGCATCACATAAAATAATTTTTAATATTTTTTTTATATTACAGCATTTATACATCATCTTACAGCTCCAAAATAATAATTTATTTCTGAGCCGATTTTCATAGGAAATAATAAAATATGCCTATAAGAATCGGTATTATTATATAATATGAAATATTTTTTGAACATATGACGTCATATTTTTATTTTAAATGAATACAATATAAATAATTACCAATAGTAAAATAGAAAGCGGGAGTTTAATGCGAAGAAGAAGAAAAAGAAAATCAAGAGTTATACTGATTTTTTCATCGCTCATTGCTGTAACAGCTGCCGGTATAGGATACAAATCAATTCCGGGTCTTGCCGAAGCTGCCGGCAGACTTGGAGAAGTTAAAGTAGGCTTTGAATCTGATCCAAAAAATTACACAGGTGAAATGGATTTTAATTTTCAAAGTATTAACGGTGAAGATGAAATTTTATCAAGCGGATACGGCTGGCATGAAGAACAGGAAGAAGTTTCAAATACTGAATCTGACAGTGAAGCAGGTCCAAAGCCCTACCCTACCGAATGGAACACAGGAGAAAGCACAGTATATAAAGACACCTTTGAACGTTATAGCGGAGTAAAATATATTGGTCTTGATGACGGCGGACAGGTAAGAAATGAAACTGATATTTCAAACGGCGTACTTTTAGAGGAAAGCCGTCTAATGCCGGAATTTACAATAGAATTAAACGATGAACCCCAGGTACTTATTATGCATACTCATACGACTGAAAGCTTTGAACCCTTTGAAAGAGATTTTTTTGATTCAAGTTTTAATTACCGGACAACCGATCCTTCAAAAAATGTTGTTATGATCGGAGATAAAATTACCCAACAGCTGGAAAATGCAGGCATAGGGGTCATTCATGATACAACTATCCACGACTATCCGTCTTATAACGGATCATATGACAGAAGCGCTGAAACGGTAAAAAAAATTCTGAAAGAATATCCGTCAATAAAAGTCGTTCTGGATATACATAGAGATGCAATAGGAACAAATGACAGCATTATGCAGCCTGTAGTTGAAGTCAACGGTAAAGACGCTGCTCCTGTTATGATTATATCAGGCTGTGACGATGGTACTATGGATATGCCCGATTATATGAAAAACTTCAGATTTGCTTCTCTTTTACAACAGCAGATGTCATCAGATTACACAGGTTTTACACGTCCGATCCTGTTTGATTACAGAAAATACAATCAGGATTTAACTACAGGAAGTCTGTTGATTGAAGTTGGCACTCACGGGAATACTCTTGAACAGGTTGAATATTCAGGAGAACTGCTGGGTAAATCTTTAGCCAAAGCTCTGCTTAAATTAAATCAGGAGAATTAAACATAATGGAAAGAAAACGTAAAATAAAAAGAGCCTCTATACTTGCCGTCTTCATTTATGTAATGATAAACGGTTTTGTATGGGGCTTTATGAAAGCATATTTAAATTCTTATAATATAATAAGCAAGGATCAGCTTGTTATGGCTGAAGTAAATAACAACAATTCAAAAACAGAAATAAAAATACTTAATAAAAAATTTTATTTTGATAAAAATAAATCATTGCAGAATACTGCCGGATTTCTGCTTTACATTATTTTGCCGGACAAAATAAAGACAACAGCTGAGATCGTTATGCAGTGCGAACACTTTGATTTTCCATAAAATTCACAGAATTATATTCTTCACTTATATGAAATTTATTTAAATCGCCTTTATAAATCAATTGAGCTGATTTTATATGTCTGAAATCCTCAGGAGTATGAAGACAGACAGGTTTAGGTATATCAAGATTTATTCCGGATTTTTCCATTATATGTCCTACAAATTGTGAACATACAAATTTATTTTTACGTTTAAACGCAATATGTAAAAAGATTAATCCAAGTCCAATACAGTTATATGAAAAACAATCTCTGTTGTTTTTAAAAAATTCAAGATTTTTTTCAAAGCATTCTTTTTGCTCTTCAGTTACATCAAGTTTATATATTTCACATGGAATAAAACTGAATTTACCCAGCGTACCTTTACCTACAATCTCTTTATTAAATGTTGCCGGCAGAGGTCTGCTCGGTTTATTTCTGCAAAAACTATACATTTCTCCGTGAGTCGGATCCGAAAATACAGATACATGATTATACGGTTTTCTTGTAAAAATTTTCAGTATCTTCGCAATATTGGTTCCAGTCTGACACACTGATATATAAATATGACAGCTCAAAATAATCTCTCCTCATATAATCAATTATCTCCTGAAAGAAAAATAATTTTTAATACGTTCTTTCAAATCAACTTATATTAATACAACAAATATTAACAATTTAAACTAATTAATTTTATACATTTATATTATTCTTTCCTTGATTTTATTATAACTGTTTAATTTTATGTGTTAAATTTTAAAAAAATTATTCATTCAATAAAATTTCATTATTATTATAACATAAACACTTGCAAATTTCAATAGAATCTGGTATAATTTTAATGAAATGTGCCTGTAGCTCAGCGGATAGAGCATTGGCCTCCGACGCCATGTGCGATGGTTCGATTCCATTCAGGCACTCCATATTGGTGCAATGAAAAAGATGCACACCATTTAAAGCCCGTAGCTACGGGCTTTTTTGCTGCTCTAACTGCGAAAAATCAAGGTTAAAAACCATGGCTGTTTTTTCCCGTTTTCATCGACTGAGAGGATTCGAACTGATGCAGAGGAATATTTAGGAAAAATTTAAGGCGGATTTAAGAAGAACAATCTGAATCTGCCTTTTTTGATATATAAAATAGTATCCAAAGTTTTAAAAGCCGTTTTGTCTAATATCACGAAAGTTCAAACATTATTATGAAAAAAGGACAATCGGATACCCGTTATTACGATCAGTTTCAAATAGTATACAACGAATACAAGAAAAGAAACACAGTTTTTGAATGCAAACATGGCAGCTTCAAAGTTAAGGAAATTGTAGACGTTGAATATCTGAAAATAGAGCTGCAGCCATTAACAGATTTGGAAAGTGGCTTTAATACTTATTATGTAATACAATCGAATGCAATACTATATTAAAATCATTTTGAAACGATAAGTCTAATTATAAATTTTACTAATATATAACCCTTTATGGTGAATACAGCAGAAAGAATAATCATAGTATTTAATAAAATTATTATTTCAATTGAAAACTTATGAGGATACGATTATTATGTATGCTGAAGCTGAAAAAGTCAAAGATACTTTTGCAAAAGAAAAAGCTGACAAAAATTCTTGTCAGCTTAAAAGAACTGATTCATTTAATGAATTTAAGTTTTTATCTGCTATTGTCAGTAAAAATGAAAGTACTGCACCTATACAAAGAAAATTAATTTATCAAGGAAAGGAATTAAAGCAAAATGACAGTAATGATTTTATTACAAAATATGAAAGAAATAAAGACTATCTGAATTGTTATTCCGATGAAAATAATAATATAAATAAAATTGATGCTAATTTTATAAAATTTAAAGAGCATAGAAATAATCAAAATGATAATTTAATAGAATTTATTAAATGGCTCATAACGGATGAAGATTACTACTATATCGGAAGAAAAAATGATATTATTAATACATTAGTTGACATTGCTTCAAAAATAGAACCGTATGTTTCTATTCCAAGTAACGATCCCAATAGACAAGAAAAAATAGTTAAATCAGCAATTTATAGAATGTACTGTCAAAGTAATAACCATAATATACAAGATCAAGGAATTAATTTTTCCGAACATTTAATAAAATTAGTTAAGGATAAATTAGGCAAATATAAGTCTAAAAATGAATATCAGTTAATTAATAAACCAAATGATTATAATGGAAATAATATGATTCAAAGCAAAACTGGCAGAGAAAAATTTCAATTAGTAAAAGGAAAGTATATTTATAGAACTATGCCTATTAAAGAACTAAATGATTTGATGGGTATTTCAACCAAAAACGAAAAATTTTATAACATAAATCATGATAATGCGAATTTAAATATAATAAATGGTCATGCAGGAAACCTTACTCAGGCTGTTACTTACGGCGGCGTGTTAGTCAGATTTGCAATGAAAGATGAATTTATTAACAGCGTGTCAAACAGCATTCAAGTAGACGGCGGTGAAGGAACTGTTGATAATGAAAAAGTCGGATTGAAAGGAGAAAATGAAGGAATGTTAGGATCATATAGAAATACTCCGGATAAACCCCGTTCTTTCAGCTTTTATATTAACAGCTCAGCCTCTAAAACTTTTCTTGAAAATGTAGAAAACTTTGAAATTTTACAGCTTGGAAAAGGTAATTAAAACTATCCTACAGGATTATATCATTTATATATCATTTCAAAAGGTTTCATCACAACCTTTGAACCTTCAGACACAGAACTTATTATAAAACAATTTCCGCCGATTACAACATTATTTCCTATAACAGTATCTCCTCCAAGAATTGATGTTCCCGAATACACGGTCACATTATTTCCAAGTGTAGGGTGACGTTTTATGTTCTTTAATTTCTGTCCACCATTTGTTGACAAAGCACCAAGTGTAACGCCCTGATATATCTTAACATTATCTCCTATTATTGTAGTTTCTCCTATAACGACTCCCGTTCCATGATCAATAAAGAAATATTTTCCTATGGCTGCGCCAGGGTGAATATCAATACCTGTCAGACCATGTGCATATTCTGTCATAATTCTTGGTATAACAGGAATATCAAGCTTATAAAGCTGATGTGCTATTCTGTTTACAAAAATTGCATACAAGCCCGGATATGAAAATATTATCTCTTCTTTACTGTAAGCCGCAGGGTCTCCAAGATATGCAGCTTCAATATCTGTGTTAAGATATTCTCTTATAAGAGGTATCTTCTCCATAAATATCATTATTTTTTCCCTTGATATTTTTTCTATTTTGTCAGCCGGCATTTCTTTGTATCTCATATCCTGTTTCAAAACAAGATTTGTTTGCTTTATAAGATTAAATAATGCGTCTTCAAGAAGCATAGACATATTATTTCCTATGGTATAGAATTTATAAACATTGTTTCTGAAATATCCGGGATACATTATGCTTTGTAGTTTATTAAGTATCTTTATTATTTCCCCCTTGCTTGGCTGCTGAAAAATATCAAGCTTGTCTATAACCCTGTTTTGCCTGTAATCATCTTTTATAAGATTTACAAGACTTTCAATTTTGTTTTCAAAGTCTGTCATATTTTCATACCCTTTTATTAAATTTCAAATTATATTTTTTCTATAATTTTCTTTGCTGTTTTTCCTATTATTGCAGTTATATCCTCAGCGTTTCTTTCAAAGTAAAAATGATCGCCGTCATAAACTTTTGTACTGAATATCTCACTTGTCGTATATTTTTTCCATAAATTTATCTTTTCAGGATCTCCGCCTTCCTTATCCTCAGAGCCTGCAAAAGCAAATATCGGACAATCAAGCGGAGGCTTTTCCTTGTAACGATATTTTTCACAAAGTGTAAAGTCCATTCTTATTACAGGAAGGAAAAATTTAAACAAAGGATTATCCTTTTCTTTTTCATAATCAGCATAATTATAATATTTAAAAAACATTTCATCAGAAAGGTTTTTGGTTGATCTCAATTTATAGTTTTCAGGTGCAACGCTTGCTGATACAAACATATATTCAGGAGACTTGCCTGATATTTCCCGCAAATATTCTGCCGCTTCATATGCCACGATACTTCCTGAACAGTGACCTACGAAAATAAACGGTCTATCAAAAAGCTCCATACTTTCATCTATCATATTTTCTGCAAGTTCAAAAAGAGAATCCGGCATAGGTTCACTCATTCTGTTGTCTCTTGCAGGATACTGAACCGGAAATATGTTCACATCATTTGAAAAATATTTTACCCAGCCTGCAAAAAAGGTAGAACTGCTGCCTGCGTGAGGAAAACAAAATATATTCAGTTTTGCATTTTCATTATTAGAATTATGATTAATCCATTTTCTGCTCATATTCAGATCACCCTAATTAATAATATTTATTATATCCGCCATATGTTTTTTATCAAGACTATTCCACTCAAATCCGTAATTCGCAAGGATCTGTGTTGTTCTGTCACATTTCAAACATAAATCAATAAGCTGTTCTATATCCTTTTCACGCACGTATGTAACCATAGTGATGTTTGAAATAAGATCCTTGTATTTTTCCATATTATCTTTGAGATACTCACAAAATTCTTTCACGGAAACACTTTTGATATTTACTCCGTTTTCTATCATCAGCTCTCCTATTTCCTTCATACTAAGTCTTTGGGGATTAAAAAGATGATATATATGTCCCTCTTCTTCTACAGTCGAAAGTATGTCGATTGCTTCCGCTGCCTGATCTATGAAACTAAAATCAAAGATTTCTGTTTCCATAGCAGGGAAACAGCCTATTTCCATAATCGCCTTGAAGAATTGGAAATATGCGTTGTCGTCTGAGTTCACCTGAAATATGCCTGTTTCATAATTCTGAACAAGATAACCCGGACGATATATTTTAACATTGAGATTATTTTGGTTTATTTCCTTTTCAAGTTCTTTTTCAGCAAGCATCTTTGACTTAAGATAATAATTTGCAGCATATGAATCCTTTTGTACTTCAAGTTCTGTAAACGGCAGAACATTTTTTGCTCTTTCTTCATTATATCCTGTTCCCATTGTTGATATAAAATGAATATCCTTTCTGGTATTAAGTTTTGCAAATTCAATAATTCTTTTAGTACCGTCTACGTTCGTATTATAAAATTCTTCCCAATGTCCATAATGTCTTAAGATTCCTGCGACGTGGAAAACCGCATCTACCGTTTTGGAAAGTTCACTGTATACATCATCATCAAGCCCCAGCTTATCTACCGAAACATCTCCTGAAAGTATTTTCAATCTGCCGCTGTAATTTTTCAGTATATCCTCCTTTTCAAAATACCAATCCATTGCCCTTTTGAACTTTGCCGCTGCTTTTTCATTGCTTTTTTCCCGTACAAGAACCACTATTGAAGTTTTTCTGTTCTTTAATATTTTTTCAATAAGATGGCATGATAAAAAACCGTTCCCGCCTGTTATAAGAACTTTTTTATATTCTTCCCTCTTTCCAAGCTTAATTTCAGAATTATATTTTATGTAATTATCCATATATCTGTTATATTCTTCTGACGGAACATAATTTTTAAGTTTTTCCGTTAGATAGTATATCTTATCAACATCATCTTTCAGTCCGTCTTTTCTGTATTCAATGACGGGCGCAATTTCTGCAATAGTTGATTTTGAAAAAACCTCCTGCATTGATATTTCAAAAATCTCGCTCATTTTTGTAACCATTTTCACAAGATCCTTTGAAGTCCCCCCTGCCATAAAGAAATCATCGTGTATTCCTATGTCAGGCTTATTTAAAATTTCACTCCAAATGTCTTTTAAAATAATTTGCTTTTTTTCAATAGGATCCTTTAGAAATTCTGATTTATTATTTTCCATATTATTTACCTCACTAATTTTATTAAATCTTCTTCTTTAACAAATTTTATTGTCATATCATTTTCAGAACAAACTGAAAGATAATATTTTTCCCTTTGAATACATTTAAACTTACAGCCATATTTTTCAAATACATCAGGTTTATAAGCAAAATCATAAGCCTTAAGACCGTCTGTTATACCTGTACCTGTATATTTAAGATAGCTTTCTTTTAAAGTCCAGAGCTTTGCGGCTTTAGCGCCTGAATTTCCATTCTCTATATATTTCATCTCATCTTCACTGAAAACATACCTTGATATTGTTTTATAATCGTCTATGTATCCTTCAACGTCAACTCCGATATTATTGATATCAGCCGCAACGGATACATATTTACCTGAATGAGATATACTGAAATATATATTTTTATGTTTTTTCAGAAACGGTTTATTATTTTTCCCATAATCAAAATAAAGTTTTTCAAATATACCGTATTCTTTTTTCAAAGCATAAAGTAACAAAATATATGCGATAAGAGATTTCTTTTTATCATCTTCTCTGCAATATTTTCCGCTTTTGATTTTTCTCTCTTCTGTATAAAGTGAATCAAATTTTTTAAGCAGATCATTTGTAACAGTATTAATATTTTCAAAAATATAAACCATATCAGAAAAAAGAAACTTCATCTATAAGATGTCTGACATATTTTTCTCCAAGCTCATAGGGAAAAAAGTGTCCTCCCTTGAATTCTTCAACAGCGGCGCCCTTGCTTGTCAGCTGAAACCACTTCGTCATACTGAACACATCTGCCCCATAATCATTGTCGCCTGTATGTGCAATTATCGGAATATCAAGTTTTTCATTTCCGTAATTATAATCCTCGTGAAGCTTATAATCATTTCTGATCCTGTTTATGAACATATTCATATATTCTCTGTTGTTCAGTATCTCATCTGGCGTACCTCCAAGTCTTTTCATCTCATCTATAAGCGATTCATCTGACATCGTGCTTTTAAAGACTGACGGATCCGGCATCTGCGGTGCATGTCTTGCGACCACAAATAAAACCTTGGGAGATATTTTGTATTTTTTCTTAATGCAGCATGCAACAGAAAATGCAATAATCGCACCCATACTATGACCGTAAAAAACAAAATCATCTATTTCAAGAGTATCTACTTCTTTTTTCACTGCCTCTGTAATTTCATATACTACCTTCTTGAAACAATGGTCGTACTTATCACATATTCTTGCGCCCCGTCCCGGCATTTCAGCGGGTATGAATCTGACTTTATCAGACAGCATGTTCCATTTGCTGAAATTTATTCCGCTGCCACCTGCATGATGAAAACAAAAAACATTTTTCTTTTTACTGCTTTTTTCTATTTTGGTGTATGGGAACCACATTTTATTAAGTAACATTTACTTCTCCTTATATCATAGTATTTTACCGGGGGGCAAAAGCCCCCTGAATAAAATTTTTTCGATCAGTTCCATTTATTATTATCAGCAATTTCTCTGATGAATTCAATATACCTGTCAAAACAGTTCATTATCTCTTTCTCATCATAAAGCTGTGAAACATAGTCCCACACAAAAACGTATTTTCCATTTCTGTTATATACCTGATGATCAAGAGATACCTGCGGCGTCTGGCTCAGCGCATATACCTCTTTCATATTTTCCGGATAATATATTTCATTATCAGTATCGCTTCCTGAACGAAGCATACTTGTGAACACAACTGGAAATACAGCCTTGTTTGAATTTTCGTCTGATATTTCCTTAACTATCTCTATTCCGTTTACATATCTGTTTTCAATTGCATATATCATCTGATTTTTTATATCTTCTATATCCTCAAGAAAGCTTTCTTTTCTGTTATATGCAATAAATGTCGTATTTGTAAAATCGCCGAATACGTCTGATATATCTTCGCAAACAGGTATCCTGTTGAATAACGTAAGATTGAGCGTGAAAGGCTTTTCATTGCACCAGCTAAAAAGCGTTTTCATATATGCGCCGCATATAACAACCGATTCGGTGCAATTATATTTTTTTATATTGCTTTCAAGTTTTGCTGACAGTTCTTCATTCAAGGCATACTGAAGTCTTTTAAAATAAGGTTTGTCAACTTCACTCATTGCCTTTACATAAGGCAGCTGAGGCGCCGGCGGAAGTTCTTTTATACGTTTTTTCCAGAACTCCAAAGATTTTTCTCTATAATTATTTTTCTTTAAATAATCTTCCTCAAGACGTATATATTCGCCAAAACCAATAGATGGTGCGGTTATATCAAGACCATTGTATTTACGAAAAATCTGTTCCATAAACATATAGGCGCTCCAGCCATCAAGAATAATGCAGTCTATACTGAAATGAATATGCTTTTCACCGTTTACGTTGCTGACGGATATTTCAAACATAGGCCACGAACCTATTTTATATGTCCGGTGTGATATTTCATTTCTGTAATTGGCAAGAACTTTTTCATCAAAATCAAAAACCTTTACTTCATAGTGATGAACAGCTTCAGGCAAAGTCTGCGTACCGTTATCGTTTATCACCATACGCATTATATCCTGACTTTGAACTACGCAGTTTACTGCTGTCTCAAGCTGCTTCACATTACACTCATTCCAGATAAACTCGGTATAATAATGAGCTCCGATGTTTCCAAGCTCATACTTATCGCTTCTTCCGATAACATATGCCCTTTGAATAGGTTTGAGAGGTATTTCCCTGCTGTCGAGAATATTTTCAGACTCACTTAGATATTCAAGTATCTCTGACCTTCTATTTTTTATTTCAGATCTTATTTCATCTGTAAGAGAATTTTTTTCAGCAGTGAATTTAAGCTTTCCGTTTTCATTTCTTAAGTAAATATTCCTTTTAAGAAGTTCTTCAAGAAAAGTCTTTATAGTATTTTCTTTTTTATCTTCAGCTTTTTTCGGCTTTTCCGTTTGTTTTTTATCCTTATAGAAATCAAGAAGCCCGCCTATATTTTTATATGCCATTATTTCACTTATATCTGGTCTTTCACCAAATGCAACTTCAAGATGATTTGCAATTTTTATTATCTCAACAGATGAAACGCCCAACGTCATAAAGCTTTCATTTATATCTATACTTTCAGCAGATAAAACTTCTTTTATTATTTCTGTTATTTTCTTTTCGGTTTCATTCAGAACTCTGTTTACAGCCGGAGATGTTGATTTATTATTTTTTTCATATTCAGAAATAAGCGCTTTTCGATCAATTTTACCGTTTGGCGTTACAGGAAATTTTTCCATGACCATAATTTTATCAGGAATAAAATATTCAGGCAGATATTTTCTCATATTTGCTTTCATTTCATTTTCATCGTATGATGAAACAACAAATGCGATAAGTCTTTTATTATCTGCCTTTTCACCTATTAATACAATAACAGAATCTTCCGCACCTGATTTTTTCATCACTTCCTGAATTTCACCTATTTCAACCCTGTACCCATTTATTTTAAGCTGATTATCTTTTCTTCCGAGGAATTCTATACAGCCGTTTTTATGATATCTTCCCCAGTCGCCGGTCTCATATAAAATTCCGTCATATACGCTTACAATATGCTGAAAAGATTTTTCTGTTATTTCGGGACTGTTATAATAACCCTGAGCAACTCCCTTGCCTGCTATAAAAAGTCTGCCCGCTACCATATCAGGGCATTGTCTGTTAAACTGGTCAAGAATAAAAAATTTTTGATTTTCAAGAGGGTAACCATACGGTATTGATTTCCATTGAGGATTGAATTTCTTTACCTCGTAATAATTTGACCATATAGACGCTTCGGTAGCGCCGCCCATACTAATAAGCAAAGCTTTTGGAATGTACTTGCTCATTTTTTCAGGAACATGAAGAGGTATCCAGTCACCTGACAATATAACGCTTTTAAGAGTTTTATTTTTTAATTTTTTTGTTTCAAGATAATCAAGAAACAAATCAAACAGTGACGGAACAGAATTCCAGATTGTAACGTTATATTTTTCCGCACTTCTAAACCAGTATTCCGGACTAGTCCTTTCCTTTTCAGTTGGCAGAACAATCAGACCGCCTGCTGAAAGTATTCCGAACATATCATAAACTGACAAATCAAAGCTTGCTGATGAAACTGCTATGACCGCACTATTTTCATTGACATCATACTTATTGTTTACATCAATTATCGTATTCATTGCAGATTTGTGTGTTATTGCAGCTCCTTTTGGTTTTCCCGTTGAGCCTGAAGTGTAAATTATATAAGCGAGACTATCCGCTGAATTACTGATATTTTCAAAATTATATTCTTTTTTCGAATCACAATATATATCAATAATATATTCACTCAGATCGTCAAATTTATCGTACGAAATATCAGATATTATGCATTTTGCTTCAGAGGAATTAAAAATCTCTTTTGTACGCGTCAAAGGCTGATCATATGAAACAGGAACATAAACTCCGCCGCACATTACAACTGCAATTATTGCCGCTATCTGTTCAGGGGATTTACGGCACTGAATTATAACCCTGTCCCCCTGTCTGATATTTTTGTTTTCCAGAATAGCCGCAACTCCATTTACTTTCCTATGTAAATCGCCATATGTATATATCTTATCTTCAAAAACTATTGCTCTGTTCTGCGGTTTCTCTTTGAAGTTTTTCATTATAAATTCATAAAGAAAATGATCTCCTGTATCTTTATCTGTCTGATTTACCTTTTCATGAATCCTTACCTGAGAATGAGGTCTGAGGTCTGAAACCTTAGTCTCCCAGAATGCTCTGTCAGAGGAAGCGTTGCTTAAAAGTCTGATATATACTTCAAACATTACTTCTGAATTATTGCCTGCATATATTCCCTCAAGAACATCCCAGCTTATAAGAACATCTTCGCCTATTTCAAAGACCTGATGATCCATAAACACCTGCGGTGTAGTTGACGATGAATAGATTACATTATCAAAAAACATATTTTGTGTTATTTTTTCAGAACCTATTCCGCTTGTAAACACAACAGGATATATATTATTTTCAGCTGAAACCTTTCCTATTTCCTTAATATATTCGACCGCACTGAAATCACTGTGATAAATACTTTCCTGAAGTTCGTTCTGTATATTCAAAGCATTCTGCACAAAAGAAACATCGTCTCTTTTTATATCAACAAGCGCAAGCTTTGTAAAATCACCCATAACATTTACTATATCATCTGATACATTATCTCTTCCGAAAACAGTCACTATAACTCCGAATCTGCTGCCGCAGCCAAATCCTGAAAGGACTTCAGAGTACACGGCAAGCAATGCGGCTGAAGGCGTCAATCCGTAACCGGCAGAAATTTTTACAAATCTTTTCCAGTCATCTTTGTTCATAAGATGCTGATATCTTTTGAATTTTCCCTTTTCTTTTTTCTCAAGAGACAGATCTACAGGCAGTTCCGGCGAAGGAGGAAAATCTTCTAGCTTTTTCATCCAGAATTCTTTATCCTTCCGGTACTTTTCTTTTTTTACAGGGTTAGACATATATGTTACATAATCTCTGAAAGATGAATTTATTTCAGGAAGTTCTTCACCGTTATATAATGCGTCAAGATCATTCCACATAAGGAACAAGCTCATTGCGTCTGCCGCCATCAGATCGACTCCTGAAAAAAATCTGTATATATTATCTCCCAAAGGAAGAACTCTGAACTCAAAAAGAAGTCTGTCAGTCGGAATAACCATATGTTCCATTTCATGTCTTATTTTTTCCGCAAATTCTTTTGCATTTTCTATGTCATTTTCAGAATATATTGTAAGCGGAATTTTTATTTCGCTGCTGTGTCTGATTTGCTGCATACCATTACTGTCTATAACAGTTCTCAGCATCTCATGCCTTTCAACAAGCTTTTTCACCGCAGCTTCAAACTTCTGCAAATCAAGGTATTTCAAATCAAATTCACAATACCCGTAGCAGCTCACTCCTCCCCAAGATACATCCTTGTTCCTTCCCACCCAATAGGCTTTCTGAATGTCATTTAACGGAAAAGGCTTATATCTGTTATCAGTATCTATCTTATACTGATTTGATTTTATTTTTTTTTTGATATATTTTCACTGCCAGAGACGAGTGAATATATATAACCTGTCATTTTTCTTATTGTATTGTTAGCAGTAACAGATGCAGCGTCGATGCTGATATTGTATTTTTCTTCTATATGATTCTTTAAAGAATAAAGCATCATTGAAGATATTCCAAGCTCTGGGAAAGTTGCATTATAATCAATATCAAAAATTGTAAGACCCGAACTTTCTGAAATAAAGCCTATTAAATCACTAAAAATATCATTTTCGCGTATTTCAATTTTCTTAGTATTTTCTGCTGCGCCAGTTTCTTCAAAATTCTTGACAAAGAGAATGGCATCGTCATTTTTTGTATAATATCTTTCTTTATTTGCTTTTCTCTGGATTTTTCCTGAAGCGGTTTTTTCAATATTACCGTCTCTGACGAAAATAACTGTATCAACTTCTATAGAAAATCTAATTAAAACATTGTTTCTGATTTTTGCAGAAAGTTTTTCATATTCTTGGGATTCAATACCGTCTTTTAGCGCCTGGACAATTATGAGCTTTTCAGTATCGTCCTCCACAGAGCTGAACGCTGCCGTACCATTATCCACAAAGCTGCTGTCTGTAAGAAAAACCGTCCTTTCGATATCCTGCGGATAGAAATTTTTCCCGCGTATAATAATAAGGTCTTTTTTTCTTCCCGTAATGAAAAGCTCACCTTTTTTATTAAGAAATCCAAGGTCACCTGTCTTTAAGTATCTCGCTCCATTTTCATCTGTACCAAAACTTTCTTCCGTTGCTTCCGGATTATTATAATATCCGTTTGTAATGCTCGGACCGTGTGAATATATTTCACCGACAGTATATGCTCCGAGTTTTTCTCCGCTTTGAGGATCTCTTATAGTAATTTCATGATCTGATATTGCCGTTCCGTTTGCAACAAGGAAAACTTCTTTATCTGACTTTTCATCTATCATTTCATTGATATTATAAAAACTGGTTTCTTCAATAACGTCAATGATCCCTGAATTCAGTTTATTTAAATCTGCTTTGATTATCGTCAGATCTTCGCCTATCCTGTAAGCTGTTTCAACTAATGTTGCTTCCGACTGTCCGTAGGCAAACATGATTGTACGTTTATCAAGACCGATTTTCTCAACCTGATTGAAAAAACGTATAAATGTGTTTATATGCACAGGTTCAGAACCTGAAATGCATCTTACTATGCTTTTAAGCGAATATTTGCTTTTTTCGTCGTCGGATAGTTTTTCAAGAACATTTGCCATAAGCTCATATGCAAAATTAGGCGCAACAGTATATTCGCCTTTATATTCTGTAATTGCCTTGAACCATAAAAGCGGATTTTGAGTGAAATACTGTGCAGGAACTATAACTGATTTACCGCCATAATAAATAGGTGAAAGCATTGATGCAATCAGTCCCATTGCGTGATAATAAGGCAGCCAAGTTATGAAACTCTTTGATTTTCCAAGATCTAGATACTTTCCTATCACATCAATATTAGTCAAAAGATTTTCATAGCTTACCATTACTCCTTTCGGATTTCCTGTAGAACCTGATGTGTACTGCAATGTTACAAGATCTTGACTGTCGACTTCAACTGCTTCCATTTTTCTTTCAGCCATATCCTCAGATAATATATCAAGTTCTGAAAGCGTTTCAGATAATGACGTAATTTTTGCAAGCATTTCGGAAGATTTTTTTGAAGTGAGAATAAATCCTGCACCTGAATCTTTTGCTATAAGTTCCCACTTTTCAATATTTGAAGGGTCAGTCGGAAAATCTACAGGAACAGCAACTGCTCCGATATACATACACGCATAAAAAGCAACTATAAAGTCCATTACGTCAACGTATAAAAGAATAACATTATCGCCTTTTTTTATTCCATTTTCATTTAAAAGCGCTGCAAAGGACATAACTCTCTTTTCAAAATTGACAAATGACAGCGGCTGCTTTTCACCATTCAGTTCATACTGTACTAAAATATCGTCATCAGGCATTTCCCTGCTGAATTTTTTCATACTGTCGATAAAACTAAAAATTTTCATGTATTTCTCCTTTATATTCTTCTGAATTCACCGAGACAGCTTTCCTGCCATTTTTCTGCACCTTCATCATTGCCCTTATATGCAATATTACCCATATACAAATTAGGTTCTGCTTTGCCAAATAAAACGCTTTTTTCGGCAATTTCATTTTTACTTTCTTCAGCATAATCAATTATTTCAACTTCTGAAACTTCAACATCACTGTTGAGAAGTCTTGAAGCTGCTTCAACGGCAACAGCGCCGCCTATATTATATCCGATAAAACGGTATGACGATTTGTTACACTTCATTATTTCATCAGCATATTCCCCGCCAAGGATTTCAACAGCATTTTGTTCTGAAAGACTGCAAAAATAATCCTTGTTTTTTACTCCGATGAAAATAACTTCTTCATCTGAATCTGAAACGATATTATCTATTTCAGACTCAATGCTTTCAAGATCGCCGTTGTTACTGTGTATTACAACAACAGCCTTTTCGTTTCCTTCACTGAATTTCTTTATAAATATATTTTCATTGATCGAATCTTCCGTATTTTGTGTACTATCAGATATATCAGCATTCTTCTTGTCAGAATCAGTTATATTTTCAATATAAGCTGCAATTCCTCTAACCGTCGGACTATTGAGTATATTTGAAAGGATTGAATCAAACGAAACATCAGGTATATATTCATTTCTTATTTTTCCTGCACTTTGTGCCATAATAAGAGAATCTGCGCCCATTTCATATAAATTTTGACCGGCAGATATGAAAGAACAGCCTATTGCTTCTGAAAAAAGTTCAGAAATACTTTTTTCAAGCTCTGTCATATTTTCATTTTCAGTATTACCAATTCTTTCATTGATCGTATCAGATGACATTTCAATAAGTTTTTTTCTGTCAATTTTTCCGTTTTGACTTAAAGGCAAAGAATCAACAAATTTTATTACCGACGGTATCATATAAGAAGTCAATGATGATTTTAAATACTCCATAAATTCATCTTTATTTATTTTGCTTTCATCAGCTTCAGCATACGCAAAAATTTTATTCTCCACGCCCGATTTGCTTACGACAACGGCAGCATTTATAATACCTTCATAATTTTTTATTATAGATTCGATTTCTGTGAGTTCAATTCTAAAACCTTTAACCTTAACCTGACTGTCTTTTCTCCCAAGAAACTCTATATCACCGTTTGGCATATATCTGCCGAAATCGCCTGTTCGGTAAACTCTTTCAGAAGTTACAGGGTGAATAAAGAAACTCTTTTCCGTAAGCTCTTTACTGAGATAATATTCATCTGCAAGTCCAGTGCCTGTTATATAAAGTTCTCCTGCCGTAAATACAGGACAATCGTTTAATTTTTCATCTAGGACCTTATACCCCTGATTATATAAAGGTTTTCCATATGGAATACTTACCTTATCTGCGTCCTCCGCTTCATATTCATGGTATATCGACCAAATAGACGCTTCTGTTGCTCCGCCCAAAGAAACAATTCTAGCGTTTCGTGCCATGCTCATAATTTCATTTGGCAGTGAAACCGGTATCCAATCTCCCGACAGCATAACAAGCCGGATAGAATCCAATTCCTCTTCATTTGTTTCGTTTTTCAAGACAGTAAACATCTGCATAAATGACGGAACGGAATTCCATACCGATACTTTATATTTCGTTATAATCTTTTTCCAGTGGGCAGGATTTGTATATTTATCAACAGACGGAACAACAACTGTTCCTCCGACTGAAAGCAGTCCGAATATATCGTATACAGACAAATCAAAATTAAGCTGCGCAATGTTTAATACAACGTCATTTTCTGTAACATTATATCTCATATTTATATCTTCAATTGTATTGACCGCCGCTTTATGCGAAACGGCAACTCCTTTCGGATTTCCCGTTGAACCGGACGTATATATGATATACGCAAGGGAATTTTCGTCTGCAACAGGAAATTCCTTTGTTTTTACAGGCGCATCATAATCAAACTTATCTAAATACACGGCTTTAATATTTTTATCAAAGTCAAAACCGTATTTTTTTAATGAAAACAAATATTTGCATTTTGTTTCTTCAAGGATATAATTTCTTCTTTTTTCTCCCTGAGTAACATCAAGAGGAAGGTAGGTGCAGCCTGCGATCAGAGCAGCAATTGCAGCAATTATCTGATCTATTGACTTTTCAACGATAATTGCTACAATATCATTTTTCACTGCTCCTGACAAAACTATTTCGGCTGCAAGCTTTTCTGCCTTGTCAATCATATCGCCGTATGTAACTGTGCCGTTTTCATCGGCAAGAGCGATTCTGTCAGGTGTTTTTGCCGCGCATTCAAGTATTTTTGAATGAATGAGATGACACGGCAATTTCTTTGCAGTATTATTTACATCTTTAAATAATTTTTCCTGCCATTGGGGTAATTTCAAAGCTTCGTTCTTTTCCCAATTTTCTTTTGAAACGCTCAAATCATTGAGTAATTTTTCAAAAATACTGAACATATCATCAATAACAGTCTCTTCAAAAACGCCTTTTCTAACGTCCCAGTTCACTTGTAATCCAAAAACTCCGTCCATAACCTGACAATCTATAAAAACCTGCGGAGTCTGACTTATACCATAACTCAAATCGCCTTTTAAATTTGTCATATCATTGTTGATAAGACCTATAGCGCTTGTGAAAACGATAGGCATAAAAGCGTAATCGCCGCCTTTTTTTCTTGAAAGCTCACGTATTACTTCAACGCCTGAAAAAAGTCTGTGATCAAGATTTTCAAAAAGAGTTTTATTCACTTGCTTTCCGTAATCAATAAAGCTTTCATTTTTGCTCATATCAACATCAACAATATCTACAGATGTAAAATCACCGATAACCCTGCCAATATTTTCATGAAGGGGCAGTCTGTTCAAAACTGTCATGTTTATACTGAATTTTTTATTTCTGCTCCACCTTTCAAGAACATAGGCATACGCCGTCATAACAGCCGATGTCGGCGTTATACCGAATTTACCGCATATTGATTTGAAGTTATCCCATTTTGTCTTTGAAAGTGACATATTTTTTCTTTCAAATGTAACTTTATCAGAATATTTATTCTTATCCGTATTAATGTTCAAAGGAAGTGCAGGAGCTTTGGGAATACTGTCGATTTTCTTCATCCAGTACTCTTTATCGTTTTCATAGCTTATTGTATCTTTTATTTTTGACGCTGAAATAACATAATCTCTGAAACTCACATCAACTTCAGCCAGCTTTTGTACTTTTCCAAAATAGAGTTCTTCAAACTGTGACAATATTGTCCATATACTCATCCAGTCTGCAATTATAAATTCAATTGAAAAATGCATTATTGTTTTATCTGTAAATTTTGAAAAAGCAACTGTAAACAAAGGCTCTTTTTCCGTATCATATATCTTATGACTCAACTCCCTGCGTATTTGGCTGAATTTTTCCCCGGAGTTATCTGTCTTTTCAAAATCATAACAATTTACGTTCAGTTTTGAAAAATTTTTAAGTATGACCTGATAACCGTCTCTGTTTATTACAGAATGAAGCATTTCATGATGCTCGTATATTTTCTGCCACACGCCAGCAGCTCTTTCAGTATCAAATTCACAATTATATTTTATTTCCATATAGATGTGACACGCAACTCCGCCATATGCAAAATCCTGTCTTCTTCCAAGAAGATAAGCTGATTGAATATCAGTAAGAGGAAAGGTTTCATATCTGTTTTCAACGTCTTCTATCAGAACAATACCGTTTTCTTCATCCAAAGCTTTTATTACGTCAGCTTTATTATCCTTTAAAAATGAAAGAAATTCATCATTCATTGCGCCTTTCGGCGCTTTAAATATGAGTTTTCCATCTTCTGTCCATAATTTTATACCGTTATTTCTGATTTTTACAATATTCTCTTTTATTTGTTTTTTATCCATTGAATTCTCCTGTTATTTAATAAAAAAATCGTCATACTTCTGTTTTAGCGCTGCATTCACAACAATTTCCGAAGGTATCGGCTGATGTACACAGCCTCTTTTTAATTTTGCAAATCCGAAAGCCTGAGTCATTTTATGCCATACAGTCGAAACATCGATCTCTCTCTGACACACTTTACTGATATTCTCTTCATTGGCTATATAATCATACATGTTAATCAAATCCCGTGCAACGGCACAAGGAAAGAATTCTCTTACCATATCCTCATATGTATGGTCACTGTAATCTCCGAGAACCGTTGATATTTTATCTTTCATGTATTCAGGATATATTCTTTCGGATATTTCCTTACTGTAACCTTCTCCCGGCGAATGAAGTCTTGCTGTCCACACAAGAGGACCAAAAGTATCGACAAGAGTAAGATGTCCGCACTCAAACCCTATCACTATCGAATGAAGCAGATGCATAAAATTATCAGGATCATCAGGATCTATTTCATTGTCATAATTTATTATTACAGGAATTTTTCCGACAACGGTGCTTGCAGTCTGAAACGGTCCTTCCGTATCAAGCACATTCTGAACATGGAAAGGCTTAATTGAAGGCAGAAGCTTTTCAAGTATATCTATCATAGGATATGAAACCTGCGGACAGCATGAAAAACTTGCATATAATATTTTTTGCTGCTTTTCTATTTCCTTGACAGCATCAATAAGTCTTTTTATTTCAGGAAGATAAATATAAAGGTCGCCCGTTTTAAAGAATACTTTATTTTTCATTGCAGATTTTATACAAACGGCAATATCTTTATAATGTACAGGCTGCTCCTGAATTACATTTACACCTCTCTCCATAAATTTCAAAGCTATTTCTGTTCCTTTTCCTCCAAGTGCGCCTGAACGTATTACAACACACGCAATATCAATGTCACTAGGAATATCCTCAAATTTTGTGTACAACGGCACTCCATAGCTTTCAGCACACATCACTGAGCGCTTGCTTCCTCCCGCAAATATCCCTGCAAACTCAAATATATCCTTAAGCCTGCTTATTGCGTCCATATAGAACTGACCAAAGGTAGTTCCGCAGATTATAACTTTTAATTTTCTTTTTTCCAATTTTTATATTTCCCCTTCATCAAAGTAACTGTCGTCTTTAACATCAGATATACTTATAATATCCGCCGCATTGTATTTTTGTATTGAATTCCATACAAAAACAGGATCAACTATTTCAGACATTGTGTAAACTCCGTTTTTTACATTGTTTTTCATCATATATACAGCGGCAATCCCTGTCATAAAGCCCGTAAAATAAGAAGGCTGATATGTTTTAACTGCCATTCTCTTTTTGACATAACTGCCGTCTTTAATACCATCGCATTCAAGCAGAAAACACATATATTCTTTTCGTCCAATCAAATCAAGATTAACCGACGTCATAAAATTCTTAATACATTTTTCTTTATCTTTATTCCATTCATATCTTGCATTTTTCATAAGCGAAGTTACTCTCTCTCCTTCGGATACAATAAACCATGACGCATTTTTGATCTGTGAAGAAACGGCTGTTTCTTCACACTCATCATCATAAAACGGTATTATTTTTATATCTTCAGAAAAATAAGGAAGTTCTGTTGTTTCGCTTTCAAATAAAGTTAAAGGCTCCTTTTTGTAGTTTCTGTAATTTGCCATAAATCCTGTTTTTTCTTCACATGCACCGATTAAATAATCCTCCGCCGCTGCTTTTGTGAATTTTGAAATCCCGCCATAATAATAATTGAGATTCTCAGCTTCATCAAAAAGTGAAACAAGATATTTCTGTGCCAAGCCTGAAAATCCGGGAGACGATCCGCAGCCGTAAAGTGCGGCGGCAGACGATGATTTTCCCACTGTAAATCTCATATCAAATCCTGCGTCAACATATTTTTTTCCGCATGCCGAAACAATCTTGTAAATATCATAGGATAATTTATGCGACGGACCGCAGCAATTTATAACGATATCACATTCCCGAATAAAATTTTTAAGCGACCCCTTATCATAAACGTCAACCTTTTCAAGTCTGATATTTCCTATTTGCTCTTTCGTTTCTCCGCTGATTTTTTCAGGATATCTTCCGCCTATTTTTATATTTTCTGCTCCATATTCAGAAAGAAGAAGATTAAGAGTTCCTAGTCCTACCTGACCGTATCCTCCTATAATTGCGATCATATCTCGCCCTCCTCCATATCTGATTCTTCGACCTTCTGTTCAATAAGCTCGGCAATTTTATAAAGAGTCTGATTTTCAAACATCTGCTGCAATGAAATATCTACGCCCATTCTGTTTTTGATTATAGTCAGAAACTTTGTTGCTGCAAGACTATCTCCGCCGATTTCAATAAAACCGCTGTTTCTTGATATACTATCAAGCCCTAGAATCTCGCTCCATATAGCCGATACTGTTTCTTCTGTTTGAGTTTTCATCATATCGTCTTCAGTAAGTTCCTTTTCAATACTGAAGTCTTGCGCAATTTTCTTTCTATCAATTTTTCCATTGGAACTTAAAGGAATATCATAAAAATATTTTACATATTCGGGTATCATATAATCAGGCACTATTTCAGAGACTTTTTCTTTTACCTCTTTATCTGTTAATCTTTCATTATCAGTAAGAAAAGTCGCTTCCATCATAAAGGTCATACTGTTTTCTATTTTGGTAAGTTTTAAGCTGCTGTAACCAAGTCTGAACAGAATATTTTTCCACAAATATGATGCCAGCATAGGATCACCCTTTGATTTTCTATCTTCATCAAGATTTTCAAAACCGTTTTCTATTACCGCAGCTGTAATATAACCTACAGGCATAAGTTTTTCCTGTTCAATAAACACAAGCTTACCGCCGTTTTTAAGAAGAAGCCGGCATTTTTTCAATGCTTTTTCCGTATCCTTATATCTATGAAGCCCGTTTACTGAAATAACATAATCAAACTTGAAAATCAACTCATTGTTCACTGAATAATCGGACACGAATTCATAATTTATCGGAATATCAGTTTTATTGAGAATTTCTCTTGCTTGTGTAAGGATTGCCATTGAATTTTCGATATATGTAATGTCGCTTTCTTTATAATACATTTTTTCAATTATTCTTCCCACTGTCGAACCTGTTCTTCCGTCAACAAAAGCAATATTGACGACTTTGTTATTTTTTTGATAGTCGTTTCTTATTATTTGAATAAGCTTTTCAACAGCAAGCTGAACCGATTTATCTTTATAAGACATTTTTTCAGGCGACAAAAAATCATCATCAAGAATTGAAAGCGTACTTTTATCTCCGCTTAAAACTTCTGATAAAAGCTTTTTTGATGATTCCGCTTTTTCCATGAAAATTTTCTCTTCTTCATCAAGATCATCGCCTTTATATTCTGTAACAATTCTATATCTGCCGCCTTTATTTCCGTCTGATGTAAATATATTTCTTGATTCCAGCCACTTGAGCCACAGATATTTTGTGCTTTCATTCGACTTAGAAAATTCCGTATTTTCTACTATATCAGTCATAATTTTTTCTATTATTTCAGTTTGATGTTCTTCATTTACAGTATTTTCGGAAATAATTTTTTCTTCAGCTATTCTTTTATCTGAAACAGGAGTCTTACTTGTAAGGGCTGTAAGTATATGTAAACTGTTTCCTGTTTTCTTCACAACGGAATATGACTTTTCAATCCCTTCAATACTCTGCGTAGCCGAATCTATTTCACCGAGTTCAATCCTGAAACCCGAAACCTTGACCTGATTATCTTTTCTTCCAAGAAACTCAATTATTCCGCTTTTATGGAAACAACCGTAGTCACCTGTTTTATACCATCTCTCACCATTATCTGTTATAAAACTTTTATCTGTAAGTTGAGGATCATTATAATATCCTTCAGCAACACCGTCGCCGCCTATCCAGAGTTCTCCTGCAATATTATCTTCGCAATCCTTTCCGGTTTCATCACATACTCTGAATTTCTGATTTGTAAGCGGCATTCCGTAAGGCACGGAACTCCATTCGCCTTCTATATTGCTTATACTTTTCTCCCAGTCCTTTTTAACTTCAAAATAATTTGACCAAATTGAACACTCTGTTGCACCTCCGAGACTAATAAATCTTATGTCCGGATATATGCTGCGGGCAAGCTCCGACAAAGTCATAGGGATCCAGTCGCCAGAAATAAGCGCAAGCCTTATTCCCTTTTCAGAAATATTTTTCTCCTTTGAAACAAGATACATTTCAAAAAGCGCTGGGACTGAATTCCATATTGTAACATTATATTTTTCAGTAAGCTCTGACCATTGAGCAGCTTCCTTTGATATTGAATCATCAATAATAAGTAATTTTCCGCATACAGATGTCAATCCGAATATATCGTAAACAGACAAATCAAAATCAAGCGCTGAAACGGTTATTGCACAATCATTTTCATTGACTTCAAATCGCTTATTTATATCATAAATAGTATTCCATGCCGCTTTATGGCTTATCGCAACACCCTTTGGAGTTCCTGTTGAACCTGACGTGAATATAATATATGCAAGCGAATTTACATCTGTTTTATTTATGTCGCGGTAAAGTTCTTCATCATTTTCATCAATCCTATCAGCCAAAATAACATTTTTAAATTTTATATCAAGCGAGGTTTCTGATATTATACATTTTATATCGGCTTTATCAATGATCTTATTTCTTCTGTCTTCCGGATGATGGGTTCCTATGGGCACATAAGTATGTCCTGAATACAAAACAGCCATAACGGCAATTATCTGAAGTGCTCCCCTGTTCAGCACAACTGCGATTTTTTCATTTTCATCAGAACATATATCGTTTATTTTCTTCGCAAGCTGCCTTGCCTTTTTTGCAATATATCCGTATGAATACTCTGTTCCGTCAGAAAAATATACACATACATTATCCGGTTTTTCTTCTGCATTTTTAAAAAAATTACCGTGGATAAGCTGAGGGTTTATAGTTTCCTTATTTTGCAGACTTTCTCTTTTGCTTAAAAAAATTGCTTCTTTCGTCATTTTTCTTCCTTTCATTTATAGTTAGAACATGCTAACCCGTTGCTTTTAATGATGCTGCATTTGCTGCAGCATCATTGTATTATTCTCTGTTTTTAAGTACATCTGCAAGAGTTACTTTGTTTATTTTCAGAATAAGCAAAGTATTCACTGCAAAATAAGCAATTGTCACAAGTGCAAATTCCATAATATAAACATATATTGGTAAGCTAAGATTCATTTCACATGCTACATTTGCAATTGTATTCGGAAAATATGCGTCAACAAGCACTTTAGACAATATTATCGACAGATAAGCGCCTATCAACACTATAACGGTATTTCCGTTAATATATAGTTTTTTTATCTCTTTTGACCTGTAACCGAATACTTTCATAAGAGAAATTCCAAAGGCTGAACGATCTATCATAACGCCCATCATAAGATACAATACAACGCAGAATATAATTATAGATACGATAATAAGCATATATATTGTAGGGTTCATAAGCTTTATAAATACATCAGACGCTTTTTCAATGTCATCCTTTGAAGTTACTGAATAAAGTCTGCCGTCATCAATGTCAAGTTTGTTTTCAGATAGAACAACGTTATAATAATCATCTGTTTTTCCGAACAATTCTCTCATATTGTCAATATTCATAAACACTGTAAACGATACGGCATACTGGCATACGCCTTCTACCCTGAATGCATAAATATCATTATTCACTTTATTTGTCAATGTAATTATGTCGCCTTCAGAAACGCCGTATCTTTCTGCAACACCGTTGCTTACAACAACACTGTTTTCATCCGCAGAAGGATCAGCGCTGAAATACTTGTCATCTTCCGCTATACCCATAAGAGTAATATCAAGAGTGTTATTGAGATGTGTTTTGGAAAGCGTTTCAGTGTAAACTGCTTCCCCTCCATCAGGCACATTCTTTTCAGGATATTTATACATATACATATAATTATACTTAGCGTCTTTTATAGTATCGTCCTTTATATTTGAACACAATGCCCATATATCAATACCAAGAGTCATAATAAGCATTGAAATGAAGATACCTACTATAATAATCACAACGCATTTTGATTCTCTGAGAAGCTGACGTATTCTGAATATTTTTATAAAGCTTTTGCTCTTTATGTCCGCTTTACTGTATTTATGATTTTTCTGCTCGTTTCTCATAAGTGAAAGTGCTGTTCTTGAAAGCTGCCTGTTTATCACTATAACATTTACTATTATGCATATAACAGGTGGAACAATAAGTCCGTAAACGAGCAGATAAACAGGGTGAATTATATCAAATTCAGGAAGAGAAAAATAATTGTAGCTGTCCTGTGTCTGCATTCCGATCCCAAAACTGCTGAAGCCTATTACCGTACCTATTGCGCCTGCTACAAAAGTTATTATAGTAGGCAATGTAATGTAATAAATAAGCAAGCTCTTTTTCTTCACACCCAAAGCATAAAGCGAGCCTATAACACTTGATTCTCTTTGTATCTGATGTGATACAAAAACTGAAATAACATATGTAAACAGTGCAATTACAACTATTCCGGCAGTAAGCGCCATTGATTTGTTTGTTTGAACATCATTTGATGCTGCCGCTATTTTCTGATTATCCTCAGCTTTAGTAAATGACTTAAGATTATCAATATCTACCTTGAAATTTTCATCAAGGAAACTTTCCGTCTCCTCTTTAAGGTCATAAACGCCTTTTCTTAATTCTTCACAGCCTTCAGACGCTGATCCGATACCGTCTGTATATTCCTTGATTCCTGTGCAAAGCTTATCAATCTGCTCAAGAGAATTTTTTAATAATATAATATCCTGTGAATTTGTATACGATATTATTTCATCAAGCTTTGATTTGTAATTGTCTTTTGTAAGCGGCTCTGTAATACCATAATCGCTCAATGATGCAGATACCTGCTGTAAATATCCGTCAAATAGAGAATCAGCGCCATCAGCAAGATTATCATTATTGTCTGAAGCCTCCTTAAGACCGTCAGCCAGTTCATTCACACTATCATATATATCATTAACGGCGTTTGTCATCTTATCTTTACCTTCAGTAAATTCTTTTATATAGTCCTGAAAATAAAGATCCTCAACGTCATTATAATCAAATTCAAGATTCTTTATTTTATCTCTTAAGTCGTCATCTGACGCATTTTTTTCAAGGGTGTAAGCATATGTATAATCTTCTGCCATCTGATCTGATGAACTTTTAATGTTTTCATATTCATTTTGAGTAAAGAATACAAGACCGAAATTTTTACTGTCAATTGAAGAATCAGAAGATTTCCTAAGGGGCATTTCATAATCAGGAACTGAACCTATACCGCAGATCGTGTATTCTTTGCCTGATATTTCTATTTTATCACCAACATCAAGACCGTGTTCTTTTGCATATCTTTTTTCAATCAGTGTTTCATTGTCCAATGAAGCAATTTTACCCTTATCAACGCTGATTTTATTTATATTATTTCTGTTTTCCATTATTCTTAGAACACTTCCGTCAGAAAGCTGTGAATCTATGGAAAACATCTTTTCGAGATTTACTCCGTCTTCTTTTAAATCAGATATCTGACTGTCTGAAAGAGGAATAAAAACATTAAATTCTCCGTCTTCTGTATTGCACGAAACAGCTCTTTTATTTGTACCTTCTGTTATTACATCAGCAGCACCCGCCATACTTACCACTATAAAAATACCCATTACTATAAGAAGTATCAAAGCAATATATCTTAAAAAATTCGCCTTCAAATCTCTGGGTATTCTTTTTTTCAAAACCTTATTAACCATTACAGTTCCTCCAAATCAGCGGCAGGAATAATAGTTGTATTTTTGTAGTCCTTAACGATCATACCGTCTTTAATAACAATTACTTTATGCACCATATTTTTTATTGAGTTGTTATGCGTCACAATCAGCATTGTTGTGCCGTATTTTTTATTTACTTTTTCAAGGAGAACAAGTATATCCTTTGATGTTTTCGAATCAAGTGCGCCTGTAGGTTCATCACATAAAAGAAGCTTCGGATTCTTTATCAGTGCTCTTGCAATGGCACATCTCTGCTGCTGGCCGCCCGAAAGCTGAGACGGAAATTTATTCTGATGTTCTTCTAAACCAAGAATTTCAAGAAGATCGTCCATATTGAGAGGATCATTCGCAAGGTACTGACATACCTGAATATTTTCTCTTACAGTAAGATTCGGAATAAGATTGTAAAACTGAAAAATAAATCCCAGATTATCTCTTCTGTAGTCTGACAGATCAGAAGATTTAAGTCCGAATATTTCTTTATTGTCAACCTTAACAGAACCTGAATCCATAACGTCAAGTCCGCCTATACAGTTAAGAAGCGTCGATTTACCCGAGCCGCTTGTCCCCTGAATGACACACATCTGACCTTTCCCGACAGATGTTGTCACGCCTTTTAAAACCTGAACAGCACCTGCATCGCTTCCATAACTTTTTTTTAAGTTATTTACTTCAAGATACATAAAATAATTCCTTTCCGATTATTAATATTTAAATAATAAACACATTAGTTGCTTATGACTAACTTAAGCTTACACAAAAATAGAAATCTATTACGTATAATATCGAACTAAAGCAAGTAGGAAAATAATTTTCAATATAAAAATATCCAACAGTTCTTTTAGCTTTTTAGTTAGTCACAGGTAACCTATGAGTTCATTATACTCCAAAATCTTCCTGATGTCAAGTACATTTTGATCTTTTCTAATTGTATCAACTATACTTTCAAATATTATGTACCCGAACAGTATTGATGATACCTATGCAGACAGATGGTTTTTATTCTTTTTATAATTTTATAAAACAAGGGAGGAAAGATTCCTCCCTTTGTTTTTACTATAATAAGATTACATCTACAGGTAAAAATCTATAGCAAATCCAACCCAATGCTTTATCTCTATCCTATGTTCCATATTTCCTGTGAGAAAAACTCATCCTCCAATACAGTTTATCATGAGCATATTACGTTCGTTTCGCATAAATTTTACACTATAACCGTTAAAAATTTTTCCCTCCTACTTCTCCTCTAAAGCATAATAAAACTCATCTGTAACAGGTTCCAACCATTCGTTAAAGGTATTATCACCTGGACATTCAACAGCAAGATGACTAAACCAGCAATTTGATTTTGCACCATGCCAGTGCTTAACCTCTGCCGGAATCGTCACTACATCGCCGGGCTTCAAGCTCTGTGCTGATTTGCCTTCCTCCTGATACCAGCCCTCGCCCTCTACGCATATGAGCAGCTGTCCGCCGCCATTTGACGCATGATGAATATGCCAGTTATTGCGGCATTTCGGCTCAAAGGTAACGTTTGCGATAAATACAGTTTCCTTCGGGTTTGTCAGAGGCTTCAAATATGAATTGCCAATGAAATACTGAGCAAACGCCGTATTCGGCTCACCCTGACCGAAAAATCCTCCGTGTTCCTCACGACCGCAGTCATCGGCATAGACTTCCTTTGCCATATTAAACGCTGCCCATGCATTAGGCCAGCCTGCATAAAAAGCAATGTGCGTCAGGATTTCCGCCATTTCCGTTTTATTTACACCGTTGTGCCGTGCTGTAGAAAGATGATATTTCAGGGAATTGTCTACAATACCCTTGCTGATGAGCGCAGTCACCGTCACAATTGATCTTGTTTTCAAAGACAGCTTATCTTCTCTGGACCATACTTCACCAAAAAGAACGTCATCATTTAGTTCTGCAAATTTTGGTGCAAAATCTCCCAGACTGTCTCTGCCTGCTGTTTGTTTTACCATCTGAATTTCCTCCGTTCATAATATTTATCTGATAAAATTTGTCCGCTCAAAAGGCTCTTTCTCCGGCAATCCGTATGCTTTCTTTCCAAGAGCAATACTTTTTATCAGAAAAGTCATATTCCTTGCCAAAGTCCGCATGGTCTGAAGACCTTCTGCATCCTGCTGCGCTTCGCCGGGTTTCCTGCCGTGAATACTGTTCCAATACTGACTGGACGCAACAGGCATACCTGTTATTGTAAAGTACTTATTCAACTCATCAAATGTAGAGGATAATCCCCCTCGCCTTGCAGCCACAACGCTTGCACCAACTTTCATAGTCTTATCAAAATGAGTACTGTAAAACAAACGGTCAAGAAAAGCAATGAGCGTCGCATTGGCGGATGCATAATAAACAGGACTTCCAATCACCAATCCGTCACAGGCTTCAAATTTCGGCGCCATTTCATTAACTATATCGTTAAATACGCATTTTCCGTTTTTTGCACAGGAATAACAGGCAATACAGCCTCTCACCGCTTGATTACCAATATGCACAATTTCAGTATCAATACAGTTTTCAGCAAATATTTTTTCCATTTCATGCAAAGCGGTATATGTATTCCCCTTAGCATGCGGACTTCCATTGATCATCAATACTTTCATATACTTACCCCATTTAACACAAATTTAAATCATACTTTCTTTCAAAACCTGTAAAATTTCATTATGATTCAGAGTTTTGTAACCGCCCTCCATAATAAAAGTTCCGTTAGCAATTCCCTCCAACATATCCTCGGTTACGCCAAGTTCACTGATGTTCATCACAAGGCCAATTTCTTTCATCCATGATTCCATAGCGCATAAGCCTTCGTTTGCAATTTCTTCATCTGATTTACCGTCTGGATCGACATTCCATACGTTTATCGCAAAACGTTTAAATTTAGGCACACCATATGGCATAATATAACGATAATATGCCAAAGAAACAGCGGAAAGAGTCATACCGTGAGTTGCGTCTGTGTATGCACCTACAGACTGGCCGATCATATGTACCATCCAGTCAGTAGTTTTACCCTTGGCAACCATAGTATTCAGAGCCCATGTAGCAATCCACATAATATTACTTCTCGCTTCATAATCCCTCGGTTTTTCAACAGCGATACGTGAACTGTGAATCAGCGACTTCATTAGTCCCTCCATAACGTAATCGGAAGTACAATCATCAGTATCAGAAAAATACTGCTCTGTTATATGATTCATAATATCATAAAATCCTGCAACCATCTGATATTTCGGCAATGTAAAGGTGTATTCCGGATTCAGAATAGAAAACTTTGGAAATACATTTTCTCCGAAAACATGACCGATTTTTAGTTTCTGTTTATGATTTGTAATTACTGCGCCGCCATTCATCTCCGAACCGGTGCCCACCATTGTCAGAATACAACCCACCGGAATAATTTCGTTATCCGCATCTTCCATACGCAGGTAATACTTATCCCATGGATCCTCATCACAATAAGCCGATACGGAAAGTGCCTTTGCATAATCACAGACAGAACCTCCGCCCACTGCAAGAATCAAATCCACATGATTTTCTCTTGCAAGCTTACAGCCCTCGTACAGCTTCTCTACAGTTGGGTTTGGCATAACGCCGGAAAGCTCTACGATACGCTTACCGCTGTCTTTGAGGATTCTAACAACTTCATCATACAAACCAGACTTTTTAATAGAACCGCCGCCATAAGCCAACAGTATTGTTTCACCGTATTTCGCAAGCTCTTCACTCAAATGATTTAAAGCATCTGCACCGAAATGAATTCTGGTCGGATTACAATAAGTAAAGTTTCCTAACATAAAAAATTCCTCCTGTTTCAATGGTTATGTAATTTTAAAATTTAACGCCCTAAATATGTTTTCCCATTTCATAGGCGTCTCGCATTGCTCCGGTTTTTAAAATATCGCCTTTTTTCCATGCGCCTGTTCCGTAAATGCAGCCTTTTTCTCTTACGTTATCCAAACATGCAACAAAACCGCCGAATTCTGTCAAAACTCTTTCCATAGCAGAACGATTATTATCAGCCGCAGTCATAATATAGTAAAAGTCCTTGTCCGTCAGCTCTGTATAAAAGAAACAGCAACGGTCAATCAGCGTTTTCATTTGTCCTGCCATTGTATAAAAGTAAACAGGCGTTGCGAAAACAATCACGTCTGCCGACAGCATTTTGTCTCTGATATCAGCCATATCGTCCTTTTGCGAGCAGTTACCGGTTCTTTCAAAGCAATAGCCGCATCCGGTACAATAATTAATACTTTTATCCTTTAAAAATATTTTTTCAGCATTATGACCGCTTTCCCTAACGCCTTTTACAAATTCGTCACACAACAAATCTGAATTCCCGCCCTTTCGCAGACTGGATGATAAAATAAGTACATTTTTAGCCATTGTTAATTCTGCTCCTTTTCCCAAGTTAAAATTCCGGTATCAACTGCAATTTCATATCGTCCGATCTTATAATTCAGACGTTCCAGTGTAGAGTCAATTTTGGCTCTTTGTTCCAGTAAAGCCTCTCTTTGCTCTTTCAGAAGCTGCAGTCTTGCCGGAATTGTGGCATCGCCTTCCTGTGTAAGTCTGACATATTCAATCATCGCCTCCACCGGAAGTCCTGCGCTGCGCATACATTTTGCAAGCTCTACCCAAGCTAAATCTTTTTCCTTATAGTCCCTGATTCCGCCTGCCGTACGTGTTACCGGAGGAATCATGCCCACACGCTCATAATAACGGAGAGTATCTTGCGATATACCGTATTTTTCACTGACTTCTTTAATGGTCATAGCGTCACCTCGCTTATCTTCTTCTTTGATTTTATTATAAGCCCTAGAGTGAACTCTAAGTCAAGAGCATTGCTGCCATTTTGGAGATTTAAACAAAAATACATCATTATATTTGTGCTAAATTACAAAAAGTTTAATTTTGGGAGTATAATAGCCGCTGTTCATCTCATTTGTAATTTTTATTGCTTACTGACTGAGATTCTGTGCCATCACGCCGACAAGCATGAGAAAGATACAACTCTTCATTGACAGCGAAGAAAATGATTTTCTGCAATTAATTTATTAGTATAATAAAAACCTTAATATAAAAATCATATGCCAGGTATCCAAGATGAACTAAAAGCATCAGTACACTGCAAAAACGCTGTTTTAATGGGCAGCAAATGCTGCCCATTTTATATTATAATTTATTTATGTTACGGAGATGAATTTATGCAATATTATTCGTTGTTATCCGGCAAGTTGATTTCAAATCCACCGCCGAGAATGAACTCACGAAGTAAATTGTCAACTTTGACATGGACTTTAGGCGGTATTATCTTTGTACCCTCAATTTTTTCAAAGTACTCTTTTGCTTTCGTTTTGTCTACAGTCTTTTTCAGCTTATCATATCGTCCGAACTCATTGATATTGGCAGAGTTCAACTTCAAACTCATAATATTTTGCAACTTTGTTTCATCAACGCCCAAAGCAACTGCTATTTTATGAATTTGATCATCCTTCGCTTTTGATAGGTATTCGGTAATGTAATCACGAAGCGTTTTCCCTTTGGTAACGACTACATCGCCTCTTTGGATATCATGAAGGAATATATTGGCATATTTCTGTTCTTCTTGCGATAATGTGGCAAAAGTTTTATGAAGTTCTGTTTCTGCCTGCTCAATAGCTTCTTTGGTTGCTCCGTCAAGATTGAGCAATTTCATATATTTCTCAAAACGAGAGTTCATATAATCAGCGTCGATTCGACCGGTGTCAATTTCTGTAATGTACCCGACAAGGTCATACGGAACATCTTCGTTTCCGCCAGGGAGAACGGGACCATCACTGCTGAGCTCTTTATAACGCAGAACCAAAATTAAATACGCCTTTTCATCAAAAGCCATTTCAATAATTTCTCCGGTTTCATCGTTTGTATAAGAGCTTGTTTCCCATTTAAAGCCTTGAATTTTTGCAGCTTCAAGATATTCATTCAACTCTTTGAAATCTTTTGCAAATTTTTTGCACACGGTTATATCGTTCGGCAATTTTTCAAAATTCTCAACACCTGCATTTGAGAACAGTTCCAAAATATCGATAAACAGTTCGTTCATCATTTTTAAGTTTTCTGCAAGATGCTGGACAAACAAACCTAACGGTTTATCTCCCGAATACAATTTAACCGCCGCATTGACATTGCGTTCCATCGTATGCGGTTTCCGATAGTAACGGATTGTACCAAACGGTTTATCTGGACCGAATAACCGATTTGTACGGGAAAACGCCTGGATAATATTTTCATACACAAGCACCTTGTCCATATACAGCGTGTTAATCCACTTTGAGTCAAAGCCGGTAAGCATTTGATCCACTACAATGAGCAAGTTTATCTGCTTTTCAAACTCGTTTGCAATTCGCTCATAAGGCTTTTTATGAGCCAAACGAGCCGCTATATCTTTTTTCATCTTGGCAAAGGTCGGGATTGTAAAATCCTGCCCGTATTTTTCGTTGTAGTCCTCAATTATTTCAGATAGACCGGTCTCTTTAAACTCAACGCCGCCTCCGTTATCAATGTTTGGGTCAAACAAAGCGGTAACTTTCAATTTCGGATCCATTTCCTTAATCATCCGATAATAGGTAATTGCTTCCGGAATACTGCTTGTGGCAAAAATAGCGTGAAATTTGCTGTTATGGCTGAGTGTAGTCCAGTTTTCCAATATATCCTTTACAACTGATTTGGTGTGCTCTCTGGTTTGGTACTGAACATTCGGAATATAATCCTCAATGCCTTTGATGTAATTCCCAAGTTTATCAAAGTATCCTGCCATACCGACTTGACCGGTATCCATATATTTGTAATAAATTTTGCTTTTTACAGGGTCAGAGATTGCTTCTTCTTCGGTTTGCGCTTTTGCCTTTTCTAAGGCCACTACCTTGCGGACATCTTTATCCTTGAAGGTTAATACCTTGTACGGATCAAAGCCGAGAACATTTTTATCACGAATACCGTCTGCAATACTGTATCTGTGCAGTTCGTTGCCGAATACTGTGGTTGTTGTGTTCTTTTTCTTTTGGTTTTCTTCTTGAATAGGTGTTCCTGTAAATCCGAAAAATATGGCTTTCGGGAAAGTATTCTTAATGTTAATCAGCATATCTCCAAATGTGGAACGATGTGCTTCATCAACAATGAAAACGATACGCTTTTCGTTTATGTATTCAATATCACTTGATTTCAGTCCGTCGGATTCATCTTTGATATTGTTCATTTTTTGAATAGAAGTAACGATAAGAGTATCCGCAGGGTCAGTACTTTTTAATTTTATGATAAGTATACCGGTGTTTTCTGTTGCCTGTACAGACTCATTCTCATCTGCAAAACCACGGTATTCTTTTAAGGACTGCGTGCCAAGTTCAATTCTATCCATTAAGAAAACAACCTTATCAGCATCTTTAGAGCTTGCGATCAACTGAGCAGACTTAAAGCTGGTCATAGTTTTACCGGAACCAGTAGTATGCCATACATAGCCACCTAACTGATTGTTGCCTTCCCATTTGGTTTTAGAAACTTTATCAGAAATTGCGCTTGCCGCAAAATATTGATAACTGCGCATTACTTTTAAAACGCCGTCTGAATTATCAGCTACCGTGTAAAAACCGATAAGCTGATGCGCCATAGGAATGGAAAGAAGCGTGGAAGCAACTTTATCCCATTCGTTAATAGGTTCGTTATTATAATCTGCCCAATGAAAGTAATAATTCGGGTTAAATTGACCGTCAGGACCCGGATTTGCAAAATAAACGGCTTCATTAGGCTCTAGTGCAACAAAAATTTGAACCAACGAGAATAATCCGCTGAAAATACCTTCATGCGCATATTTTTCGATTTGATTGCATGCTTGGCTTACGGGTACGCCGCTTTTCTTTAATTCGATATGAATTACCGGCATACCGTTAATCAGAAGCATTAAATCGCCACGACGATCATTGAGCATTTTTGATTTTGTCGGAAATTTAGGCTGCTGAACAATTTGGTAACGGCTTTGACCGGCAGCGATTTCACGACGGTCATAAATTTTCAAACTCACTTCTTTTCCGAAATGCAGCGTATCGTTGGGATTATCTCTGACAATTGATACGCTTTTACCGTTGATAAATCCATTTAGCTTTAATGGTGTTCTTAAAGTTTTAATTTGCTCTAAAATTTGCTGCATTTCACTATCGGTAAGGGGATAATCATTTAATCGATCAATATCTCTATTGTTCTCAAAAAGAATATTTGCCCAGTTTCGCAGTAAATCTTGTTCAGAGTAGTTTTTCAGGATTTCCTTTTCCCAGCCTTTTTCAGATAGTATTTTAATCAAAGCCGCTTCAAAATCCGATTCTTTATTAAAAATCATTTTTTCCTCCCTACTTTTAAAATTCGCTTATTTTACTCAAACAAACATCTTTTCAAGGCACGCTTTTTTGAGATTTTTCAACTTTTCCAACTCACGCTGATGAAGGGTGATAAGGTTATCGAGGTTGCGGAAGCAGGAACCTATTTTTTTCTGCTCAGCTAAAGATGGTACATATATTTTAAAAATGAAAATATCATTTAAACTTAAATGTGGTACAGCTGTTTCTGTTTTTATTCCTTGGATGTATGTTAAGAAATCTCTTTGCAAAGATTGATATATAAAATCATTATCATAATCATTTTTAGTCCTTGCACGTGTAACACGTTGAACTAATAAGGCTGGCAACTTATTTTTAGGCATTTTTGCATAGCTTTTTCCTATCAATGCACCGTCCATTTGAATAAGAATATCATCAGCACTTAATAGATATTTTTCCAACCCTTCTGTTGTGTGCCAATATTCACATATCTCAGGAGATGTATCAAGTTCATTTCTTTTTACATTCATTCCTCTTATAAGTAATACTCCATTTTCAGAAAACTGTTTGCTTTCAAACGGATGTCCTGTAAGCAAATCGGTACATTCCCCCAACTTACGCTGTTCCCAAGCATCAGTAAATCCTTTAAATCGAATTTCCGGCACATTTGCTCCATTTTTCGGGAACATTTTTTCAAGCATTGATTTTTTCATATTGGTCAATTTGTCATACTTACGCTGATGAAGGGTGATAAGTCGGTCGAGGTTTGAAAAATATTTTCCAATCGTAATCATTTCATCTTTAAAAGGAATTATAATAGGCATTTTTTCAAAATGTTCTCTTGCTATATAAAATATTGTAGAACCAGCAGATTGTAATCTCATATAGTTTCTTGCTTCATTAGAATGAAAAAATGTATACCAAAAATCAAGAGTTTCTTTATCGTTAGGTACAAGACCAATAAATGTTTGATTTGTTATTAAATCTTGTGTAATTATCGCAACCACGCCAAAAGTTGCACTTGATGAAACAATTAAAGAATCTTTAGGAATAATCTTTAAATTCATTTGCTTAATAGTATCTTTTGAAACAAACTGCCCAGATAAACTTCCGTTTAGATATTTTCCTTCTATATCCTCTATTCTTGTCCAAGGTATATTTCCACCAAATTTTTTAGGCTTGTCTCTCATAGGTACAATAAAATCTGAAAATTGATCAGACAACTTCCTCTGTTTCCAAGTGTATGTAAACCCTTTGAATCTTAATGCCGGAGTGCTTGCTTTTTTCGTCATTTTGCAAAACCTCCAAGCATTTTTTTGAATTCTTGAAGTCCCAGCATATCAGAATCGCTGCCCTCAAGCTCATCAATCATAGCAGAAAGAGCCGCTTGTGTGTCAGCGATTTCCGTTTCCACCTCGGCAAATGTAGTTTCGTATTTTTTAGCGAGCGTTTCAAGCTTTGAAACCAATTCGTTTACAATTCGGTCCGGCAATTTCATTAAGCTTTGAATAAGAGGCTGAATCCATTTGGCTTTCAGAAGTTCGATAACTTGCGTATCAGACAGTCCTTCGATGGTATCCTTGGTTTTAACTTCAAGAAGTCTGGTCTCTTTCTTGATTGCCGCTTTCAGTGATTTTTCCTCCGTATTCAATGCTGCTGCTTTAAGAAGTTTTTCTTTTGTTTCCGGTTCAATACTGTCGGATTTGAGCGCTTTCTTAATCTCAGCATTAACAAAACCGCCTTCACTTGCATAATCGCCTTCTTTTTCTTCCTCTGTTAGTGATTCAAACAATTCTTCATATTCCGAAGCAATTTCAGAAAGACGGTTTTCTTTTTCTTTTAATGCTACTTTATCATCGGCAAGAAGAGTGTCCTGAATTAAATCAAACGGTATTATGCGGCCTACCCATCCTTCCTGTACTTCCTGCTCTTTTCCGTCTTTCTTTTTAACCACCATATTGGGGTCAACCTTTTTCGTTGCTTCAAATCCCTCCGTTTGTATCATTTCTAAATCGACGGCAAGCTTAGTCCAATCATCATCAAGAAGCTGATATGCTTCATATTTATCAACCAAGGGAATATTTTTTAAGCGTTCAAAGATGTTTAAGGATAAAACAGCTTCGGTTTTTGAAATATTAAGGGTATCCATCTTATCAATCAATTCATCATACAAATATTGATCAAAACCATTAAAGGCGGCATAGTAATTGTTTTCAAAAGACTGTATATCATTATGATCCTTGATGACCTTTTTTATATCCGTGGCTGTTAATTTACAATAATCTGAAGATGTATTTTCAAATAAAGCTGATTTCAAAGATGGAAAAGCATGCCAATATTCTTTCAGTTCATCAATTTCAGACCAAGGAATACCGCCAAACATAGAAGCATAAATATCCCAAGACTCGGACGCTTCGGAAGAGTCAACATATCTCGGAATATTCAAGTTGTACTCATTATTTCTGATTTCGTCTCTGCTGACAACTTTTGAAAATTTTTCTACGCTTTCACGCTTTGTTACTACATCGACAATTCTTTTAATATCAGAAGCACGAAGCTTGTTGTTCTTACCAACCTTTATAAAACCTTTTGATGCCTCAACGATAAGGACATCTGTATTTGTACGCTTTTGTTTCAATACCATAATTATGGTGGGGATACCTGTGCCGAAGAAAATATTCGCCGGCAATCCAATAATTGCGTCAATATGGTTTTGCTCAATTAAGTTCTTGCGGATTTCGCCTTCTTCACCCCCACGGAACAAAACACCGTGCGGAAGAACAATCGTCATAATACCGTCGCTCTTAATGTGAAAAAGGTCGTGAAGCAAAAAAGCATAATCGGCTTTGCCTTTTGGAGCGAGACCAAAACGGGCATAACGAGGGTCGGTTTCTTTGTCTTCAGGATTCCATGCCTGAGAATACGGGGGATTGGAGACAACTGCGTCTACATAAAGCGGATCATAAGTACCAATCGGGTCGTTCTCGTCAAAATACGGCCAGTCATTCTCCAAAGTATCTCCGTTGCGAGTGACGATATTATCTGGTAAAATGCCACGCATAACCAAGTTCATACGAGTGAGGTTGTACGTATTCTGCTTTAATTCCTGCGCATAGTATTTGATATTGTTCTCATTCTCAATAAATTTTGCAGCACTCTTGCCGATATTGATAAGCAACGAACCGGAACCGCTTGTCGGATCATATATTTTAATCTCGTCCCTATCTTTCAGATGATCCGCAACAATTTCTGACATAAGCAGTGAAACTTCGTGCGGGGTATAAAATTCTCCTGCTTTTTTTCCCGCATTAGCGGCAAACATACTGATGAGATATTCGTAAATAAAACCAAGAACATCATAATCCTGCTTGCCGTCCATAGGAATATCTTTAATCAGATGAATAAGATCGCTGATTGCTTTTGACTGGGAGGCCGAACTATCGCCAAGTTTTGAAAGTCCTGTTTGCAGAGTGTCAAAAACACCTTCAAAAACTTTTTTGTGCGTCGGGTTAATCAGACGGCTAAATGCAGATAAGGCGTCACGTACATCTTGAACGCTGAAATCCCGTCCTTTTTCAATCCAAGTAGAAAATAAGTTTTCATAAGAAATGAAGTAACCTAAATTCTTTTGTACGCTTTCTAAAGTTTCTGTATCTTCTTCGGTAAGTTCCGGAAGGTATTCGTCAGTCCAGTCGTTCTCTTTCAGATACTTAACTTCTTTTTCTGAAAGAAATTTATAAAAAATAAAGCCTAAAATGTAGTCTTTATATTCATTTGCTTCGATTTTAGAACGCATTTTATTTGCAGACTCCCAAATCTTTGCTGCTAACTGTTGTTTATTCATAATTTTCCTCCGATTTTGTGATTGGAAAAGCTATTTCTACATATTTCGTTTTAGGAAAGGATTTGTACAATAATAAGGACTTTAACTCCGACCTTCTTTCCATTTTATAATACGATTTTTTTCAATTCATAATTCAAACGGGAAACAGGCAGTCCTACAACATTAAAATAGTCTCCGCATATAGATTGCACAAACAGCGCTCCCCTGCCCTGAATACCGTATCCGCCCGCTTTGTCAAACGGTTCTCCGGTGTTCATATATTCCTCAATTTCCTCATCTGAAATGTTCCGGAATTTCACATCAGTTTTTTCAGTAAAGCAAAATTCTTTTCCATTGAAAATTATTGATACTCCTGTATAAACACTGTGAGTTCTGCCAGAAAGCAGCCGAAGCATTTTCCTGCACTCTTTACAGTCATGAGGTTTTCCAAGAATAACATTTCCCGCAGCTACTACAGTATCACAGCCTATAACTAGTTCATCAGATTTTTTAACTACAGAATTTGCTTTTTTTGACGCTAAATACTCCGCAGCAAGTTCATAATTTATTGCTGACGGAATATCTTCCTCAATCTCAGACGGTCTGATAATAAATTCATCGAAAATCAATTTCATTAATTCTTTTCTTCTCGGAGAAGACGATGCAAGTATAATATCCATATAAAATCCTTACTTTAAAAGTTTTTTAATAAGCAAAGCCTTACTCATGTTACCCGAAATAATAATTTTTCTGGTTATCAGTGCACTTTCTGCTTTCAATTTTCCATTAATCAGTTTTTCCAAATTGGATTTAGAAATTTTTACTGACAAATCCCTATCATTATATTCGTATGGTTCTATTGACAATTCTCCATTTAAAACCTCCATATAAAAAACTCCACCGGGTATATCTGTAAGTTCTATCTGTACAGCAAATTTATCCGGAAACGCAGACAAATCAGGATTCGGATATTTATTCTTAATAAATTCAATAATCGACATTACACGTTCATCAGCCATGTTAATTCTCCTTTAATAGTATATAATATATATATTTTAGCATATTTTTTAAAACAATGCAATATATATGCTTTTTACTACTAAATTTCTCATTGTTATAACAATTTGTTGAATATGCACAAAAAATTGCAAAAATATTTTAACACAAGTTTTAGCAAAATGGGGTTTTGTTAACAGTTTGTTAACAATTTGCTAAAAACTGTATGTTATAATATAAACATAAATAAAGGGGCAATTATAAATAAAAACCGAAAGGATGATTAAGGATGATTAAGAAAAAACTTATCGGTAGAATCAAAGCCGCAGTTGTAAGTGCAGCTATGATAGCTACCACATTTATTACGCCTTCATTAACAACATTTAGCAATGTAACTGCAGCAACAATTTCTGTGAACAAAACCTTCACAACATCTGAAAGCACCGCAGAAACTGCACCAAACAAAGCAAAAATCCCGCTTTCAGGTATAGGTAACGCTTCTACAATTAAACTTAACTTTACTACTTCTTTTACCGGTACTCCAACAATCGGTATTTACGGTTGGGAAATATCTGAAGATCCATGGTGGGCAGATGACAAGCAGGAAGCAAAACCGAATGTAAGCGGCGGAAAATTCTCTGTTTCTTTCACTATTCCGTCAGAAGTAAAAGGAAAGGTTAAGACAGTCGGAGTCGGAGTTTGGTATCCCAAAGACGGTACTACATTCACTCTCACTTCCATTGAAACAGACGCTGCCGTTGGTCCTACCCCAGGCGATGACCCAAATATTCCAACTTCAAATAACCCCATTAACGGCTGCACATTTGTTGATAATAAAGATGGTACAGCTACAATTTCTTCAACTTTGACAGCTGAAATTGAAGGTGATGTAAATTATCTTCTTACTCTCGGATATGACGAAGACTATTATGATCCTACTCTCAATCCTGAACTGACAGACGAAGAAAGACAAGCGTTTTTAGACGGTACTGCACCAATTAATTCACACAAATTCAAATTCTCTGAATTCGGTATTGAAGATATTACTAACGTTAAGTTCCAGTCATTTAACTACGTAATTGAATCTGATACTGATCTTAAACAGTTTATGTACGGCGGCGGCATCAATGTAAGACAGGGTTCTCCTGCTGATACCGAATACTCTAAAGGTAAAAATGGCTACTGGTATAACGATCAGGGTGAAGAAGACATAAAGGAATTTGGAGACAAATTTGAAATTGACGATTACGGTAAAGGTTATACAGCAACAAATGCCGGTCAATATGTAGAAATTGTATGGGATGTTCCGGTAAGCGTTCAGGAATATGTAACAAAAAGCGAAAGCGACGCAGTCGGATTCCAGTATTGGTACGGCGCTAACGGTGAAGATGAAGAAACATATGAGCCTATTAAAATCGAATCTGTTAACCTTACAGGAGCTTCATGTACATACACAAGAACCATGACTGTTCCTTACAACAAAACTATTACAAAAACTTCAAATAAATCTCTCACATCCGGAAGCGATGCAACAAATCAGACAAAGCTTTCTATTGCTGATTTAAATCTCGGTGAAAGAGATAAGATTTCCGCAATTAAGTTTACAGTAACTTCTGCAACAGATCTTCATAAGTTTACATCAGGCGTTGGCATTTCTGTAAGCGAAGACAATGTAGTAGCAGACAAAGGTTGGTATCAACCATCAAATATCGTTGTTCTTGACGGCGGTAAAACAGCAGAAATCATGTGGATCCTTCCGGAATCCATTAGAGATGATGTGTATAAGGAAAATGGAGAAGTAATGTTTGGTTTCTGGTACGGCGGCGATAAGGAAGGTACAGAAGTAAAAAGCGTTACTCTTAAATCTGTTGATTACTACACATATATATCACAAGAAAACGAGCTAATTGTTGATCCCGCTGAACTTGAACTTGAAGTGGACGAAACAAAGCAGCTTAATGTAAATGTAGATGGCTGTACATTCAGTTCAAAAAATATAAATGTTGCTATTGTTGATAAAAATGGTAATGTAACGGGTATTGCTGCCGGTACAGCAACTATCACAGTTACAACTCCTGAAGGACAGGAATTTATAGTTAATGTAACAGTAACAAAACCTGTAGTTACAACAGCTGTTTCAACAACACCGGTCGTTACTACTGTTACTACAGCAGTTACAACTACCGTTGATCCTGATTCAATAATCGATTGGAACAGAGTTCTTTATGGTGACGCTAATGTAGATGGTGAGGTTAATTCAACTGATATTGTTGTATTAAATAAATATTTAATCAGCAACACAATGTATTCACTTCAAAATGCAACTGCAAAAGAAAACTCTAATACTGTATATGATGAAATATTAGATACAAAGGATTCTATTGCTATTATTAATTACGTCCTACAATTAAACACATTAGATGATTTAGGTCCGGCAGATAAACCTGATAATGAATTTTATTCTAAAAAATAAATTAAAGCGACTAAGATAACTCTTAGTCGCTTTTTTATGTAAGCATTAATACAATAAAGACCGGTGTATAGTTGTTCTGTACACCGGTTCATTATTCCATCTTGGTTTTTTATAAATTTATTTATAAATCCTTACACGTTCATATGGATTTTCACATTTCATAAATTCTGACATCAGGCAAACTCCCGTTCCACCGTTTTCAAGCGGTTCATTAAAGTTATTTTCCGAAATACCTCCTATCGCAAAAACAGGAATATCAACATTTTCACATACATTCCTGAAAAATTCAATTCCTCTGGGAGGAACACCTTTTTTACAGTCGGTTGCATAAATATGTCCGGCAATAAGATAATCAGCGCCCAGTTTCTGTGCTGTTTCAGCTTCTTCTGCGGAATGAACCGATACTCCGGCTCGTTTTATAAAAGAAGGTCTTCCCTGTTCAGTTAGTTGCTGCATAGTAAGATGAACATTTTCAATTCCCAGCTCCAAAGCTATTTCCGGACGGTTCAAAGCAAGTACTTTTTTATATCCATTATTATCTGCAACAATCTCCTTTGCAAGCTGACAGTACTTATCATCGCTTAAATCTTTTTCACGAAGTATTACTTCAAAAGGTTCGGCAGACAGGATTTCACGTACTCGCAATACAAAATTATCTGTACAAAGCTTTCTGTTTGTTACCGCAATAACCATATATTACACTCTCACATAATCGGTAAAAACAGGCTGAAGTCCCTTATCAAACAAAGACCGTCTCACTTCATCAACGCTTCTAGGATCAGATATTTCAAACTGTTCGTCTCCCTTTTGTTCATTATCTCCATGACCGCCGATACCTACTTTAACGCCTGCTGAAATTTTTGTAGCCGCAAGTCCAACTACATTGTCTCTGAAACCGGCACGTTCACGAGTTGAAATTGTAATTCCTGCATAAGGCATGAAAATCCTATACGCCAACATTACCTGTAAAAGCTGAGTTTCATGAACATCGTTCGGATTATTTTCCGCATTGTTTATATATGGGCGCAGTCTTGGAAGAGAATATGATATCTCTGCCCATGGATATTTTTTCTGAATCATATATGCATGAAGTCCTGCTGCATAAGCGTCTTTTCGGAAGTTGCTAAGTCCAAGAAGAGAACCAAATGCAACACCTCTCATACCGCCCATTAATGCACGTTCCTGCGCATTAAAACGATATGGGAAAATTCTCTTTGCTCCCCTTAAATGTACTTCCTCATATTTTACAGGATTATAAGTTTCCTGATAAACGCTTACAAAATCCGCACCCGCTTCCTTGATCAGAGCATATTCATCGGAATTCATTGGATAAACCTCAATACCTATAGTAGAAAAATATTTTTTTGCAAGTCTTACAGCGTCTGCAATATATTCAACTGGAGAAGCAGTTTTTGACTCTCCTGTAAGCAGAAGAATTTCACGAAGTCCGGTTTCTGAAATAGTTTTGTACTCCGCTTCAATTTCATCCATTGTAAGCTTTCCTCTTTTAATTTTATTAGAACAGTTGAAACCACAGTAAACACAGTAATTTTCACAGTAATTTGCAATATAAAGAGGCGTAAACATACACACTGTATTACCGAAATGCTTTGCAGTTTCAGTCTTTGCACGCTGTGCCATCTGCTCAAGCATTGGTTCTACTGCCGGTGAAAGCAAAACTGCTAAATCTTCTGTTGTGAGACTATCCTTTGACAGTACGTTGCGGACATCCCATGCAGTATATTTTGAGTAATCATATTTATCAGTCATTTCAAGAACCTTGTTCATGATACTATGATCAATCTGCTCCATACCTTCCTGATATTCCATATGATTGGTTTCACGAATTTTTATCATAATTTATCAATCCTCCAAAAATCCCGTAAGAGGACTTGAAGCTTCTGCCTTATGCTCCAAAACACGTCCCATACCGGCAAGATAAGCAAGTCTTCCTGAATCAACAGCAAGCTTAAATGCAGAAGCCATTAACCCTACATTTCCGGCAGTTGCAACGGCAGTATTTGCCATAACAGCAGCACAGCCCATTTCCATTGCTTCACATGCCTGCGACGGACGTCCAATACCAGCGTCAACAATTATAGGCAAATCAATTTCTTCAATAAGAATTTTTATAAAGTCTTTTGTTACAAGTCCTTTGTTACTGCCAATTGGCGAGGCTAAAGGCATTACTGCTGCCGCCCCTGCTTTTACAAGTTCTCTCGCTGCATTCAGATCAGGATACATATAAGGCATTACAATAAATCCCTCATCTGCCATCATCTGAGTTGCTCTGATCGTTTCATAATTATCCGGCAAAAGATATTTAGTGTCACGAATAACTTCGACTTTAACAAAATCGCCGCAGCCCAGTTCTCTTGCAAGTCTTGCAATTTTCAGCGCTTCTTCAGCAGTTCTTGCACCGCTTGTGTTAGGAAGAAGTGTTATTCCCTCAGGAATATAATCTATAATACTGTCACTGCTTCCGGCATCTGCACGGCGAACTGCAATAGTTGCCATTTCTACTCCGGCATTTTCAATAACTGTTTTTGTCATGTCCATTGAAAACTTTCCCGAACCCAAAATAAAACGGGAATTAAATTCATGTCCTCCGATAATAAGCTTATCATTATTCATCTTCTTTACTCCTCTCACGGCTCTTCATTTTCCATAATAAGCCGCAGTATCATATTAGCCTGATGTCCTGCACAGACTGAAACTCTCGGCGCCATAAGACCGTTTCCAGGTCCGGCTTCTGCTTCACCGTCTCCGCAGATATACAGATTTTTCATTATTTTTTTAGTTACTATTCTATTAGAACTTTCAAATCCTGCCATTCCCGAACCGCATACCAGTTTTTTTTCAGGAAAATCAGAAAGGAATCTTTCAGTAAGCATAGCTTTAGTTTCAGGATTATCAAAAGCCTCACAGATTATATCACAGTCACTAAGAAGTTTTGTACAATTCTCATTTGTAATTTTTATTGTTTCACAGCAAACTTCAATAAAAGGATTTATTCTTTTGATCTGCTCTTTTAAAGCATCTGTTTTAAACATACCCAGATGTTCAACATAATAACTCTGTCTGTTAAGATTACTTGGCTCAACAATGTCAAAATCAATTAGTTTCAGATACCCCACACCCGTTCTGGCAAGCATTACTGCAATATTTGAGCCAAGTCCGCCAAGTCCGCATACGGCAACTCTTGCTTTTTTTACTGTATCGTGAACTTTAGGCGTATGTCTTGCCGCCATAAGACTTTCCAACTCTTCCTTAGGAGGCATAACTCCTTTTTTAATAATACTAATAACATCTCCGTCTTTGACAGTTAAATTTTCAGATGTCTGAAAACCGTTTAAAATAGTAATGCATGCGGAATCAAAATATTTATCACGGATCTCAAATAATCTCAAATACTGCGTTTCAAACGGCTTACCATTAAGTATAATTTTCATCAGCCGCCACCCACAAAACTTACGACTTCAAGACTATCATTATCATTTATTAACGTTTTATCATATTCTGCCTTTGGAACAATATCTCCATTTTTCATTACCGCAATTTTCAATAGATTAAATCCCTGATCCTTCAAAATACCCGACAGAATTGTTTGAGTTTCAAGTTTAATTTCTTTACCGTTTATTTTCATATTTCCTCCTTTTATTCCTCAAAAAGACAAAAAAAGGGTTGCACCCGTGGTGGTGCACCCCTTCAATTCCTGAGATTACAATATAAAAATTTACATAGTTATTATATCAGTTTTTTTTAAGCTTGTCAAGTATTTTTTATTAAAACCAGTTTGGAATTTTCAAATGTACAGGCATACCGTTTTCCATAAGAACATTTACTTCTCCCTGTATAAGCGGCAGGAAATAATCCAGAGCAAAAGCTGTAACATTATTGCCTTGATTATTTATCCATTCCTTCGGGAACAGTCTTTCCTTATTGGCAACTTCCTTTGCATCTACAGTAACAATTTCCGCAAAATAAGGTCTGTCGCTGATTCTTTTAAACGCCATCATTTTACCAGTCTCGCCTTTTACGGCTGCCTTTACTGCTTCCTCGCCTATTTTTACTGATTCGTCTACATCAGTTTTTGAAGCCATATGTGACGCACATCTCTGCATTACATTAAGTTCAATTGAACGAACCTTGCAGCCGATTTCTTTTCTTACAATATTTTCAAGACACTTTCCTATTCCCGATAAATATTTATGACCGAATGCATCATCGTGTCCCGACTGGAATTCTTCAGCAGCATACTCCCCGTCACTAAGTTTTAATCCTTCCGAAACAGCAACAACAACAGCGTTATGCTCCACTAGCATTCTTTTTACATCTTCAAGAAATCTTTCAACACTAAATGGCGTTTCGGGTAAATAAATAAGATGCGGAGCATTTTCATCATTTGCTTTAAGAACACAGGTTGAAGCTGTAAGCCAGCCTGCGTCACGTCCCATAATCTCCACAACAGTTACAGATTTTACACTGTATACGGAGCTATCTCTTGCAATTTCCTGAACTGTTGCCGCAACATATTTTGCAGCTGAACCGAATCCGGGAGTATGATCTGTACACATAAGGTCATTGTCAATAGTTTTAGGAATCCCAATAACCTTTACATTAATATTGTTTTTCTTAAAATATTCAGAAAGCTTACATACTGTATCCATAGAATCATTTCCGCCGATATAAAAGAAAATATCAATATTATTTCTTTTAAAGCAGGAAATGATCTTTTCATAAACCTCGCTGTTATCATCAGCATCAGGAAGCTTAAATCTGCATGATCCCAATACAGTAGAAGGAGTAAGCTTAAGAAGCTCCAGATCCTTATTGCTTTTTATTATACTGCTCATTTCCACAAGTCTGTCATTAATGATGCCTTCAATACCATTTATAGAACCATAAATTTTATCGATTTGCTCATTTCTTGACGCTTCTGAAAAAACTCCTGCGAGAGAAGCATTAATTGCACATGTAGGGCCTCCGGATTGTGCTGCTGCAATATTCATATTAAACTCCTTTCATGCCGTTGAAGTACCCATATAAACAATAATAAAATCTCCACAGCGGCAAACGGAGATTTTTGGCACTATATGATGATTTCAGTTAAAATAACCACTAATTATTATATATTATATCAAATTTTTCAATTCTGTGCAATACTTAATTATATATAGTATAGCTTTAATATTGCAAAAAATTACAAGCCTTATTCTGACTATTTAATTGCAGAATAAGACTTGTAAAATACAGAATAATAATCAAAAACGATACACTGTAAAGGCCTCTCCGATATGTCCGACATAACATATCCCTTTAACAGTTAAAATGGACAGGTAACTTAATTATAATGTTTAGTAATAAATTAAAAGCTACAGTTATTTTTTTATATTCTTATAAAACTATATAAAACTTTTTAAAATTCATATCCAACCAAGTCAATATCGTATAATTCTATAAATTTATAAATTATTCATCTGTACGTTGCCGACTATAAAACCACCGACAATAATATTATTATATACCTGTTTTTGCAAAATATCAACCGACAATATTGCATTCTTTTTGTATTTTATTGTTATCCCAGCCGCATGTTATTTGTGCATATTTAACATATTATTTTTTATTTTGTTCTAAACTATTGACTTATTTTACAAAATATATTATAATATATTTATAATTAACAAAAGGATGTGAATACATTGCACAATTCACTTGATAATTTTTCACAAAAAGATATAAAAATAACCAATATTGTTTCAAAAGAAACCGAGAAATCTGTACTGTATGTTCACGAAGTAGGATATTTAACATCTAAAAGTGTATCTCCCACAAAGCGATTTCAAACAGATTCATTTCTCTTCCTGTATGTAGTAAACGGAAAAGGAGTTGTAGAATACGACGGTTCAGTTTATAAGGCCGATTCAGAGCAATGTATTTTTCTTGACTGCCGCCGTCCGCATTCCTACCAATCCGATTCGAAAGAACCATGGGAGGTCATGTGGGTAAAATTCAACGGCACCCCGGCGCAATACTATTATTCGTTATTTACCCGTGAAAAATGCTGTGTGTTCATTCCTAATAATCCTCAAAACATTAAAATAATTATAAGTCAAATTATAAATAATAACGACCGAAAATCCAAATATACTGAAATTATAAACGCAAAGCTTATTACAGATTTAATGACTTCTATTATCACAGAATATTGTATATATAAAGATTGCAGTGGCAAATCCAAAAATAAGATTTTTTCAGTAATTGATTATCTTGACAAGCATTTTACAGAATCCATTAATCTTGACAATTTAGCAGAAAGATTCTACATAAGTAAATTTTATCTTACAAGAGAATTCAAAAAGGAATTTGGTATTACGATAATCCAATATATTTTAAACAAACGAATAGAATATGCCAAAGAACTTTTAACTTTCACCGATAAGACTATTGAAGAAATTTCTGAAATATGCGGTTTCCACGATCAAAGTTATTTTTCAAAACAGTTTAAAAAGTCTGAAAATATAACCTGTCTGTCATACCGTAAAAAATACAGTAATTCAAAAAATCAGGCTTCGTAAATGAAGCCTGATTTTTTATTTGTGACGTCGGCACATATCAAGAAGTCCTGCCGGACTTACATGCAAAAATCTACGGGAAAGTATTCCGATCTTTTCAATAATTCCCGAATTGAATCCGCTGTATTTCTTAACAAATTCTCCTGCATATGTAAGAACTTCCCCGTTAAATCCCTGTTTAAATCTATATACACCGTAATTAGGATGATTTTCGTTTTTATAAAAAGGTATTCCCTGAAAGTCATAAATACTGCATCCATTTTCCACAGCCCAGCAAATCATATTCCACTGCATTAAATAATTCGGCATTACGTTTCTGTGCTGTGCTGTTGACGCACCGTAAACATAACATGTTTTTCCTGCATACTGAGTAGCAACAGCTCCGGACAACGGTTCGCCATTATAATAACACATATAAAGCCGACAGTGTTCCCCAAGACTTTCAAGCATACGTCTAAAATATTCTTTGCTTCTTATGCAAAAGCCATCACGTTTTCCGGTTTCCTCCATAAGCATATAAAAATCATCTAAGCATTCTGTACCGCAAACTTTACACTCTACACCTTTTCTTGAAGCAACCCTTATATTATATCTCCATTTTTTATGAAAACTTTCAAAAATTTCATCTGCACTTCTTCCATTTATCCGCAGTATATAATTATTTCTTGCTTGTATAGTTGTCAGTTCCGGAGCATTTTCATTAAATTCAAATCCCAAATTCCGGAGCACTTCAATTTCAATTTTATCATTTTCTGTAATACAAGGATCGACCCTCAGTTCATACCCTCGGTATTTCTTCCTTATTAATTCAATTCCTGCAAAAATATCCTTAAGAGTTTCTGTATCTCTGTAATCACAGACTGGTCCGTGAGGAGAATACAAAAAGGAACAACCAAGAAAGGGTATTAGCCTAATAAGCACTAAAGCCGTACCCTTAATTGTTCCATTTTTATCTCTTGAAATCACCGCTTCGTAATTCCAATCTTTTTTTACACCCGTCCAGCAAAGGGACTGCATAAAATTACCATTTATATGATTAGAAACAAAATTCTCATATTCCTCTCTTGTTTTTACATCATTTTTATTTAAAATCTCGTTCATTATTATCCCTCTTTTTACATTTATACCATTCCGCCGCAACTTTCATATATACCATGCTTTTTATGAAATTTGTCTTGGAAATCAATTATTTACTGATAATAATGATGCATCATTTTGTTATCTGTACAGTGAAAATTTACTTTCTATTTATTATACGATTGAAAACTACAAAATGTTGCATAAATTTAAAAAAAATTCAAATTTGACCCTTAACTTTTGCCAATGCGCCTTTTTCTAACCGTGAAACCTGAGCTTGTGAAATTCCGATTTCATTTGCAACCTCAACCTGTGTTTTTCCCTGAAAGAATCGTAGATACAGTATATTTTTTTCCCGCGGGTGCAAATCCCTTATGGCTTCCTTTAAAGATATTTCATCAAGCCAGCTGTCCACATCATTTTTGTCGCCAATTTGGTCAAGAACATACAGAGTATCTCCGGAATCAGAATAAACCGGTTCATATAATGAAACCGGATCACTTATACTTTCCAGTGCAAGTACTACATCGCTTCGTTCAGCGCCGATCTCTTTTGCGATTTCTTCAATTTTCGGTTCACGCTGATTAGCGGCTGTAAGACGTTCTTTTGCCTGCATAGCCTTGTAAGCAAGGTCTTTCATTGATCGGCTTACCTTTATCTGACTGTAATCCCTTAAATATCTCCTGAGTTCTCCTGCTATCATCGGTACGCAATAGGTTGAAAATCTAACTTCCTTAGTCAGATCAAAATTATTTATTGCTTTGATAAGTCCCACTACGCCTATCTGAAATAAATCGTCTATATCTTCTCCTCTGTTTGTAAACTTCTGTATAACGCTTAATACCAAACGTAAATTCCCATTTATAAGCTTGTCCTTAGCTTCCTTGCTGCCTGTTTCCTGAATTTCACGCAGCAAGTCCATTTTTTCTTTTTCTTTCAATACTGTCAGCTTAGATGTATTAATTCCGGATATAACAACTTTATTATATGCCATAGCCAATACCTCACAATTTTTTCTATTGTAATTATTGGCATTTATAAGCCTGAAAATGCATGATGATTCAGTGAAATTTTTTCCATAAAAAACTACTGATAAAATTAATTGAGTCAAAAGAAACTGAATTTTGTTTCAATCAATGAGGTAAATTCGCTGCCGTAGAGTTATTAGATTTATTTGAGTAAAGATAACCCTGCAATAAAAATAATAAATTAAACTCTTATAAATATAAAAAAGCCAATAACATCTGCGTAAAACACAGATGTTATCAGCTTTATATGCAGTTCATGTTTTCCCTTGGAAGAACATTATTCCCTATATCTATATATATAATCGCATTTTAAAATCCCTCTAATTGTTAATTTAGATCTCTCAATATATGAACGGACAAAGTTAATTATTTCGCCAAAGTTCTTCGCATAATTACTGCATCAAAAATATTAAGCTTATCATCTTCATTCATATCCGCATTAATTACGCCCTGCTTATCAATCTTAATCGTATCTTTAATAAGATATCTATTAAGTAATACAACATCAGCTATATTAAATTCACTGTCAAGATTAATATCACCTTTGAGCTTTGAAACGTCGTCAGGCGTTTTTCCATTAGGTTCCGTACCCCAAATAAGCTTATCTCCGTCATACATCGTCATATATGGGGTTTCGATCATTGCATCTTCGCCGCCCTGTACAAGGTCTTTAAACGAATAATCATTTGAAGGATCCCAAACATTCTGAATTGTATCTGCAATACCTATTCTGAACTGCAGTTCTGAACGATGTTCTGACTGTCCCGTAGGCATTACCACTCTGCCGTCGCCAAAAGTAATTTTCACATAATAAATATTTCCTTCATAGTGAATCGGATCTGATACTGTTGCAACGCCCTCATCACCTGAATGCTGATCAGTACCTTTCTGAACTTTAACATCATCTATCGAATAACCTGCGTCAACCAGTTCTGAAATATCAAAATAATAATTATATGATAAATCTTCTATTACTCTGGCAGGCCATGCCGAATGGTTCATAGCATACGCCTTTATTTCAGTAAAGCTATTAGACGCTTGATTTATTGATGCTTTAATAAGAAATTCAGGTCTTGTAGGAGTTTCAACAGGAGGAAAATCCTCTAACGGCGTACCGCCGTAATCGTCGATCATAGCGCAAAGCGCAGCGGTAAATCCAGCATTGTAATCAATTGCAACCTCTGTATTCTGGTATGATGAATTTGTATCCGTAAATGTTCCGTCCTGATTCGGACCGCCCTCTAAAGCTCCGTAAAGAACATGCGCATATTCAGTTTCCCACTTATCGCTTGGAGTGTCTGAGCCTAATTCATTCCAGTGATCATCATAAATACCGCTTGATGTTCTATGATGAACATTAACAGGATTTTTTTCACCCATTCCAAGAACATAACTCAATCCAAGATCATTATCTCCGAAAGCATAATCCATCTGTGATTTTGCCCATGTGTTATATTTATCAACAAATGCCGCATCATCAGCAAAAATAGTATCAGAAGCTATCATAGCCATAAAGGCGGTAGTTGTAGCATGTCTTAATGAACCCCAATTGAAAAGCCAAGCAAGACCGTCCGGAGTATATTGAACCTGCTTTCCGCCGTATCCGGTAGTCCAGTATTCAAGATGATGCTTAACATGCTGTTTCCATTCATCCTTACCTGTATTCATAGCATAAAGAAGGGCAGCTGCCTGTGAGGTATCGTCCCAGCATAAACCCCACGTATACTTACGCTCTGTAGACTGATTTTCTTTTGGGAAGTAGGGAATATAATCGCTTTCACAAAGATCCAGATATTTCTGTTCTCCGGTTGCCATATACATCCAGTTGGCAGCATAAAAAAGTTCGTCAATATAATCTGCTACAGTGCCTGACTGTTTTGTATTATAGTATTTTTGCTGCACGCCCTGATCATCATTGCTTCTTGTTTTATCGGCAAGTTCAAAAAGACTTTTTGCATGATTGAGATAGCTTTCTGCAAGTTCAGGATTTTCGTCCTTGAACACGATATATCCCGCCGCCATTGCAGACGCCATTTCTGCAACAGTTGTAGTACAAGTGATTTCATCATAAGGACGGGGATCTGTACCGCCTTTCAGTACATACTTTCTCATATAAACTTCAGCAGAACCCCACCATACATGGTCAAAAGCGTCATCACCGATTGTTCCTATAACTTTATCGCCTAGGTCACAGCCTGCGACAAAATCCAGTCCCCACTGAAGATTTCTAAGATACGAATCATAAAGACCTGCATTCTTTACAGCATCCTTATATTGTATAAGTCCCCATGCAAGAATAGTAGCCGAATAAGCATTTGTCAATGAGAATTTAAGGTGATCGCCTGCGTCAAACCAACCGCCGGGAACAACGTCATTCTCAACTGAATCAGCTCTCCACGATACTTCATTCCAGTCCGGCAGTTCACCAGCCTGCTGAACCTGATAGAAAAACATTGACTTTTGTAACGCTTCACCGTAATTATATTTGCTTCCTTCCTCAGCTGATACTGTCATTGACGTCTCTTTTATTAAGGGCATGGAAGAAGCCACAGAAGAAAGAGAAATAACAGCCGAAACAGCTGCTGCAATAATTTTTTTCATACATTACACTCCTTTTCAGATAAAATGTCAATGCGTTTTAATGCACTGACATTTTATAAATTATTATTACTGTTCAATTAATATTCTTCTTACTGCAACAAGATCAAAAACATTTATCTTTCCGTCATCATTTACATCATAATTAAAATCACTAGTATCAACATCTTCAGTTAGTTCAGCCTTAACAAGATATCTTCCAAGGCATACAACATCAGTAACATTGACTACACCATCATTATTTACATCGCCCTTTAACTTTTCATCACCTGTTGTTTCAGTAGTTTCCGTTGACGGCTGAGGCTGTTCTTCGCCGTCGAATTTATAATTTTCGTCAATTTCCGGTGCATTTTTTACAATATCATCAAGCTCAGAAGCGTCTCCGCCGTAAAGATTAACAAGTCCCGCACATGCCAATGCAAAACAAGCGTTATAGTCAAGAGCAGGTTCTGTAGACTGATACTGATCCCAATAATCTGTATATGTACAGTCACTGTCAGTAGGTCCGCCTACTAAAGCGCCATATAGTACATGAGTCATACCTGTTTTCTGTGAATTTGCTGCTCTATGATGAACCTGCTGAGGCCATGTATTTCCATAACCGAGAAGGAAACTTGTTGATTTCTGATTGTTTCCCAGCAAATAATCCGTCTGATACTTAGCGCCCAATGCATATGTAGAATTAGCGTCTCCCTTGGCAAGTCCCAAAGCTACCATCTGCAATGCACAGTTATAACGCGAAGCGCCCCAACCGGCAGCATTATATTTATTAGTAGGAACACCGCCCTTGTTATTCAGTTCAAACTGCATTTCATTTGCAAATGCCTGATCGCCAGTTATGTAATACATAAGCGTTGCATATCCTGACCAAACTTTATCCCAGCAATATAGATGATAATCATAATACTGACCATTATAGCATCCATTCGCTGTTGGTTTATAAGTCGGCAGAGAACCCTCACCATTTATATAAAACCAAACCTCAGCAAGAGCAAGGTCATCAATATACGTATCAGTTAGACGGTACAGTCCGCTGGTTGTATCCTGCATATCGGGATATTTTTTAGCAAAGTCATACAAAGCTTTTGAATATTTCATACATTTAGCTGAGTATTCTGCATCAACATCTTTAAATACATATGCTGTTCCTGCTAAAGCAGAAGCCATTGTTGCAGTTGTTACAGAATTATTATAAGAAGCTGTAAGCCAATATGTAGGACGATCGTATGTTTGATTTTCCGGCGGTTCCCATGTCACATCATGATCAGCGCTGTTAGCAACCGTTGCGCACACCGCATATACATTTCCTGAATTATCAAGATATGTTGTTTTCATCAAATAATCACATGTTTTTTTCAAAACTTCTCGAAAATGCCCTTCACAATTGGCTTTTTCATAAGCACCCGGATTCATATAATAAGACATTGCTAATGAAGAAGCGGCAAATCCCATTGTAACATTAAATTTTATATGGTCGCCGGCGTCATGATATCCGCCTGAAACATCGACCGTATTGCTTCCGCCGTTAGCCTCCTTAATCATGGCTTTTTCAGAAGAGCTGAGGTTTGCAGCACTGTCCAGCGATGCTTCCGCATCATATGTATGACAATTTCCTCTCCATGTCAAACAATTGTCATCTACCTCTGTACCGCACTCATTAGCGTCAAAAAAATACAATGACATTGCCAGGGCTTCAGCATAATTTGCTCCGTCAGCCGCAGTAACTGTTGAAAAATTCATTGTACCTGTAATCGTACATGAAAACAGCGTTGCAGCGCTGACTAATGAAGCCATGGCTTTTTTCCATCCAGCTGCTTTTCTCATTTAATATCTACCTCCATTTTTTAATATTAATCCAATATCCATATTCATTATTTTATCACATTCCAACTATAAATTTCAATGATTTTTCAATGTTTTTTTATATTTTTAATAAAAATTTCACAAATTGCACAAAATCTGACAGATAAATTAGTGTATATCGCTTTAATGAAAATTAAGAAATAAAGTATTGACCATGAGTTTAAAATGTGATATTATATTAAAATAAAAATATTTGCTGCTTTAGGCAGAACGGAGTTTATTATGAAAATTGAAACAAAATGTCTTCATGAAGGCTATCACCCAAAAAATACTGAACCCAGAGTTATACCGATAGTACAAAGTACGACCTACGTCTATGACTCTACAGACGATGTTGCAGCCGTCTTTGACGATCCTACAAAAAGTCTGATTTATTCACGTTTTGAGAATCCCACCGTCATGGCAGTTGAAGAAAAAATTGCCGCTCTTGAGGGCGGTGCAGCTGCAATGGCAACATCAAGCGGTCAGGCTGCTACACTTTGTTCGTTGCTCAACATATGCAGTGCCGGTGACAGCTTTATTTCTACCGGAACTATTTACGGAGGAACGGTAAATCTGTTTGCCGTAACCTTAAAAAAATTAGGTATTGAATGCATATTTGTCGATGCCGACGCTTCTGAAGAAGAGCTTCAAAAAGCATTTAAACCGAATACAAAGGCTGTTTTCGGCGAAACACTCGCAAATCCTGCATTGTCAGTACTTGACATTGAAAAATTCGCAAAACTTGCCCATAAAAATAATGTTCCTCTTATTATTGACAACACATTCCCGACGCCTATACTTTGCAGACCTATTGAACATGGAGCAGACATTGTTGTACATTCTACTTCAAAGTACATGGACGGACATGCTGTACAAGTCGGCGGCGTTATTATTGACAGCGGTAATTTTGACTGGACAAACGGTAAATTCCCTGAATTCACCGAACCGGACGAAAGCTATCACGGTATAGTTTATACACAATCCTACGGAAAGCTTGCATATATCGTAAAGGCAAGAATGCAGCTTATGAGAGATTTCGGATGCTATCCTGCTGCAAATTCCGCTTTCCTGCTTAATTTAGGTCTGGAAACACTGGCAGTACGTATGAAGCAGTACTGTGAAAACGCTAAAATAGTTGCAGACTATCTTGAAGCTTCCGACAAAGTTCTTTCCGTTAATTATCCCGGACTTAAAAGCAATAAGTATTACGAACTGGCTCAAAAGTATCTTCCTGACGGATGCAGCGGCGTGATTACTTTTTCAATCAAAGGCGGAAGAGATAATGCAGTCAAATTTATGGACAGCTTAAAGCTCGCATCAAACGTTGTTCACGTTGCGGATATCAGGACTTGCGTACTTCACCCTGCAAGCGCTACTCACCGTCAGTTAACCGATGAACAGCTTGCAGCTGCCGGTATTGACGGAGGTATGATTCGTTTCTCATGCGGTCTTGAAAATATTGATGATATTATTGAAGATATTGCTCAGGCTCTTGAGAAAATTTAATAATATTTATAAAGGTCATTTATTATGAAAAAAGGAATAATAATATATAAATCAAAATACGGAGCAACAGAAAAATATGCAAATTGGCTTTCAAAAGAAACTAATTTTGATTGTATAATTAATAAATCTATTGATATAAATAAAATACTTCAATATGATATAATTATTTTTGCCGGTGGAATATATGCTTCCGGAATAGCCGGATTAACGTTTTTAAAGAAAAACTTCGCACATTTTGCAAATAAAAAAATTGCAGTACTTTGCGTAGGAGCATCACCATTTGAAGAAAAGGCTTTTGAAGAAATTTATAAACATAATTTTAATGGTTCATTAAACGAAATTCCATGCTATTATGGGCGGGGTTCATGGGATGAATCGTTAATGTCATTTAAAGACAAAACCCTATGTAAGCTTTTGCAAAAAGCAGTTTCAAAACAGTCTCCAGATACATATGAACCATGGCAAAAAGCTTTAATGTGTGCAGTAGGTCAAACATGTGACTGGACCGATAATAAATATTTAAATCCTTTGATTGAATGGATAAATTCCATTGATTAATATATTTATAATTTTATAATATACAAATAAAATTAAAACACCCGGAAAGAAAACATAATTTCTTTCCGGGCTTTATTTTTATTCTGCCTGTGTTTCCTCCATTTCTTCCAAAGCTGATGTTTCACTTTGCATTTCGTTTTGTTCTTCACTTTCAGAAACAACCGTTTCAGTCGGTACATTCTCCGTTGTTTCGGTTGTTTCAGTCATACCTGAACCGTTTTCCTGAAAATCAGTAAATATAATTTCTAAATTAAGATTTGACATGCTAAATCCTATAAGCACTCCTGTCTTATCCATTTTTAACGTATATTTTCCCTGTTCTAATTCTCCCTCAACAAGTATTTCACCGTCTTTTTCCTCACCGCTAATTTCAGGAAGTTCAGCAGTAGTATCGACTACATCTATCAAAGATGAAATAATAGCTTTCAAAGGCAATGCGCTTTTAGGAACTGAAAAACTCAGTCCTTTATAAGACGCTTCTACGTTATCATCTCTGTACGACAGCAGAACGCCTGCCAAAGTATTCGGAGAAGAAAATTCCACGTCCCAGTTAGCTTTGCCAAGTCTTTTTATACTTGCCTGATACTCCTGATCGTCGTATTTTATCTGCGCACTGACTGTAAACGCTTTATTAAGCTTAGGTTCAAACTTAACATTATTTTTACTTCCGCATGCGCAAAGACCGATCATCATTACAAACGATACTAATAAAACAACAACTTTCTTCATATAAAGCTCCTTTAAATTTTTATTAAAGCTTTACATTCCTTTGCTTAATCACTCATTATATTTTTAAATGCCTCCGGCAACTCGCTGATAATATCTATAGCAGTCATGCTCTGCATTGATTTATTTTCAGCCGCCATATCCCCTGCCATGCCATGAATAAAAGTACCCAAAACGCAGGAATTCACCGCACTTATTCCCTGTGCCGCAAGAGAAGCTGTTATTCCGCTTAAAACATCACCGCTGCCCCCTTTTCCCATTCCGGGATTTCCGGTCTGATTAACATAAACATTATTTTTTTCAGCAATTACTGTTCCGGCTCCCTTTAATACAACAATCGCATTATATTCATTTGAAAAATTCAAAGCGGTATTCAATCTGTCAGACTGTACCTCCGCCGCACTCTTTCCGCATAATCTGCCCATCTCAGCAGGATGAGGCGTTAATATAATGCTTGACTTAACCTGTCTAATAATATCTATGCTGTCCGATATGCAATTTATTCCGTCTGCGTCTAAAATTATCGGACAATTTAAATTTTTAAGCAGCTTTTTTACCAATTCCCTGGTACCGTCCGCTACTCCCAAACCGCAGCCAATAAGTACGGCTGTAGCTTTTTCTGCCGCATTTATAATTTTATCGTAATTATTTACCGATATAAAACCGTTTTCATCTGATTCAAGAGGTTCCAGCATAGCCTCCGGCAGGCGATTTGTTATCACATGGGTAATACTTTTAACTGTCGCAATCTGTAGCAATCCGACTCCGCTTCTTGCTGCTGCTTCAGCCGCCATAATACATGCTCCCGGCATTTTTTCACTGCCGCACACAATAAGCAGTCTTCCATAGTTTCCTTTATGGGAATCTGATTTCTTCGGCGGAATTATATATTTTAGCTCGAAGCTGTTTGCACGTCGTATTATATAATCAAAATTTTCTGTATACTCCTGCCGAATACCTATATCTGCGCATGATATCTGTCCGCAGTATTCTTTCAGCGGATACTGCGTCATACCAAACTTTTCAAATCCGAAGGTTACTGTATAATCCGCTTTGAGAGTACCCTCCGATATTTTTCCATTGCGGCAGTCTCCTCCGCTTGGAACGTCCGCAGCAATTACAGTGAATTGACGTCCTATTTCATGTCCGCAGTATTTTTTGATTTGACAAACGTCAAAAATTCTGCGTACATGTTCCGGAAGCTCACCGTGAAAACCTGTACCGAACACACCGTCTACAATAATTTGACATTGATTATGTTTTGATATCCTATTTAAAAGTATATTTTCATCATAAATTATTTCGACTTGATTTATGCGTGAAAAATTAAGCTTTGCGATTTCAGTTTTCGGCTCTCCGCAAAGAAGTGTCACAGCGGAATCAATCCCATACTGTTTAAGATATCTTGCCGCCACAAAACAGTCTCCTGCATTATTACCGTTACCACATAAAAAAATAATATCAAATATATGATTTTTATCCTTATTTTTTTCTATGTTAATTATACTGATTATTTTTTCAGCCAAACGCTCACCTGCTTTTTCCATGAGCATTTCATATGTATTACCGTTCCGATCTGCTTCCGCCTCAAGATATTTCATTTGTTCCGGTGTAACTATTATCATATTTTCACCACCTTGTAAAAATCAATCCTTTTTCTTATAAAACGCCGACGCTCCCTTAAATGCTCTCTGAGCAAAATCTGATGAATAGTCAATAAAGTCTATAGGCATTTTATCAGCGGAAGGCAAGGCTTTTTCTGCAATTTCATTATAAAGTACTGTAGGATTTTCCGGAAGCTTTCCCTCAAGCGCTACAAGATAGCTTTCTTTACCATCTTTAAGCATAATCTTCAAATATGCAGCCTCAATATAATCCTTTTCCCAGAGGCACTCTGAAATTTTTCTGACCATTTCCAACGGATAATTTTTCGGATCCCCTACAGAAACCTTTGAAGTCTCTTTACTGAAATTCTTTACCGTTTCTGCAATACTTTCAAGCATTTCATTATTTAAAATAAAATTAGCACCATATGGATTTATAACTATACCGTCCGCTTTTCCGGCAAAGCTATGCATGTCCTTAAAACTTCCTGCCATACCGGTATATTTTGATTCCATATCGTATTTTCTAAGCTCATTCCAGTCTGTAAAGAAAGGATAAAAATTCTTTCCGTCTCCGCTTTGAAGCATTGGAAATGCAATCTGACTGTCATCCGTCATATTAAATTCATTTCCCGTATTTTTACCTAATTTAATCTTAGAAGTATCTGCCGGAATAATATATTCTGCCTTGAATATCTCACTGAATAAAAGCTGCCACATCTGAGGATTTGCCGGCTGCTTGGAATTCTCCTGTAAAAACCAGTTAAATGTTCTCATAAGATCCCTGTTCACTATAAGCTTTGTATCTTTAGGCATATTTTCAATATCCGGCTTTTGAATAATATCAAATAAATCTAATGTCAGATATGTCTGACCATTATCTATAACAATGCATTCAAATCCGCATCTGTACAGATCTCCGAAAAATGCCATTCTATATTCTGAAGTATTTTCCACAGATTTAACTTTAATACCTCTTTGCTCAGCATATACATAATATTTGTCAAAGTAATCCTTCTCACTGAAAATATACGCTGCCGCTCTTCCCTTTTCGTTGCCTAAATAGTAATTATTTGAAGCTTCTGAAAAAGCAACCCATATTTTTTCAATATTTTGAATTTCTTTAATAATTCGTATATATAACTCCTGATTTTTATTTTTGTTAAATTTTACTATCAATTCTTGTAATACTGACATATTTTTACTCCTTATCTATATTTTATGGTTCTTGGTAAATATGGTTTAATACATTGTAAAATTTTTTCATTAGGTGAAAAAATTAATCTTGCCGTACCATACTGCTCATTTTTAAAATCTGCAAAAAACGGTTTTTCTTCATCTCCTACTGCTAAAATAGTAGTACCTCCGAAATTATCATTCTGAAAATTATAGCTTCCAAAATCAGTAAATTCCTTCACATCTACAGAAAGAAGCGTTACTCTTTTGCGTTTTGCTATAATTTTATCAATATCAAGCGAACCGTTTGTAACCGTGTATTCATACTCAATATTCATTCCCTTAAGCAGCCAGTAGGCTCCATATGCTGCCCCGACTGCGGCTATAAAAGCAATCGGCATAATAAATATTGTAACGTACAAAAGCACAGCAATTAACAATACTCCGCCGGCAGCAATACCGAATTTTTTCATCTGATCTGAGGAATTTGTTTGTTTTACTACTAATTGTTCAGCATATGTATCCATATAAAATCTCCCTTTTACAAATCATTTCATTTATGTGAATCCGTTATTACGTTAATTATAACACAGTTTCAAAAAAACTTCAACAAAACACTTGCTTTTTTTTTAATAATTGTATATAATATAAAGTAACATGCTGACTGAGAGAGTAAGTATTCCCATTATAAAACTTCAGAGAGAAACAGTCTGCGGCTGAAAGCTGTTTCGTTTTCAGGAATACTGAAGTTCACTCACGAGTGGCAGAACCGAAGTATTATTTATTAATTAAATATATTGTAAGTTCTGACGTATGATCTGCGTTAAAGATCGGAGAGTGTCGGCTCTTTAGAAATGGGTGGTTTATAAGCAAGTATGTCTTGTCCTGTTTAGGGCAGGGCTTTTTTTGTGCAGTCTTTAACTGACTGCTCTATATAATAATCCGACAAATATTTTATATTTTTATGAGGTGATTTAATGAAACAGCAGCTGGAAAATATTGAAAATGCAGCTATGACAGAAGCGTCCTCAAGCGATTCCATAAAAGCTTTGGACGAACTGAGAATCAAATATCTCGGTAAAAAAGGCGAACTTACTGCTATTCTCAAACAAATGGGAAAGCTTTCTGCCGAAGAACGTCCGGTAATAGGACAGCTGGCAAATAAGGTAAGACAGGATATTGAAGAAGCCATTACAAGTAAAATGTCAGCGCTCAAAGCCAAGGAAAAAGAACGCAAAATGGCTGCGGAATCAATTGACATTACTCTTCCCGGCAAACAACAAAGCATCGGTAAACTACATCCGCTGAAAATTGTTGAAAATGAAATCAAAGAAATCTTTCTCGGTATGGGATTCAGTGTTGCAGACGGTCCTGAAGTCGAATATGATTACTATAACTTCGAGGCACTTAATCTTCCGCCTGACCATCCTGCAAGAGATACACAGGATACATTCTACATCACAGACAATATTCTTCTGAGAACTCAGACTTCTTCCGTACAGGTACATGTGATGGAAAACCAGAAGCCTCCTATCAGAATTATTTCACCTGGCTGCGTTTACCGTTCAGATGCTGTTGACGCTACACACTCCCCTCTTTTCCACCAGATCGAAGGACTTGTTGTTGATAAGGGAATTACTATGTCTGATCTGAAAGGTACTTTAGAAACTCTTATGAAAAAGCTTTACGGCAATGACTGCAAGATCAGACTCAGACCTCATCACTTCCCGTTTACTGAACCAAGTGCAGAAGTTGATGTTATGTGCTTCAACTGTCACGGCGAAGGCTGCCGTATCTGTAAGGGAGAAGGTTACATTGAACTTCTCGGTGCGGGTATGGTTCATCCTAAGGTTCTTGAAGGCTGCGGTATTGACAGCAGTGTTTATTCGGGATTTGCTTTCGGTATGGGTCTTGAAAGAATCGTCATGAGAAGATTTAATATAAGCGATATGCGTCTTCTTTTTGAAAATGACTTAAGATTCTTAGAACAGTTTTAATAGGAGGTAAAGTATGGATTTATCAATGAAATGGATCAACGATTATGTCGATCTAAAAAATATAGATATAAAGCAGTTCTGCCATGAAATGACTATGAGCGGTTCAAAAGTCGAAGGCTATGAAACTGAGGGCAGTGAAATTTCAAATGTTGTCATCGGAAAGCTTCTTTCCGTTGTTCCTCATGAAAATTCTGATCATCTTGTTGTATGTCAGGTAGAAGTGGGAAAAGACGCTCCGATCCAGATCGTTACAGGCGCTCCGAATGTTAAAGCAGGCGATATTGTTCCGGTTGCTCTGGACGGATCTACCCTTCCGGGCGGAATCAAAATAAAAAAAGGTAAGCTCAGAGGTGTTGAAAGCAACGGTATGCTTTGCTCTTTAGGCGAGCTTGGTCTTACAATACATGACTTCCCTTACGCTATTGAAGACGGTATTTTTATTATAGAAGAAGATTGCAATATCGGTGAAGATATTCATGAAGCCTTAGGTTTTAACGATACTTCCGTTGAATTTGAAATTACTTCAAACCGTCCTGACTGTCTTTCTGTCACAGGTCTTGCAAGAGAAGCGTCTGCAACCTTTAATTTGCCGCTTAATATTCCCGTACCGTCTTTTAAAGGCATTGACGGGGATATCAATGAAATGCTCAAAGTGGATATAAAAAACACTGAAAGCTGCAAGCGTTATTGTGCAGGTATCGTAAAAAATGTTAAAATCGAACCGTCTCCAAGATGGATGAGAGAAAGACTCAGAGCAAGCGGTATCAGACCGATAAACAACTTTGTTGATATTACTAATTATGTAATGCTGGAATACGGTCAGCCTATGCACGCTTTTGATCTAAGATATGTAAAGGATTCACATATCAACGTCAGAAATGCTGTAAACGGTGAAAAGATCACTACACTTGACGGTGTCGAACGTGAATTAACAGATGAAATGCTTGTTATTGCAGACTCCGAAAAGCCTGTTGCAGTTGCTGGTGTAATGGGCGGTGAATACAGCGGGATAATGGACGATACAACAACAGTAGTATTTGAATCAGCTTACTTTGAACCAGTTCAGGTAAGAAGAACTTCAAAGAAACTTGGTCTGAGATCTGACGCTTCCGCTCGCTATGAAAAGGGCGTTGATACTCTTATCAGCATGACTTGCTTAAACAGAGCCTTTGAACTTGTTGAAATGCTTGGTGCAGGCGAAGTTGTTAAAACTGTTATAGATAAGGATTTTACAGATAAAAATCTTAAAACGGTTGAATTCAGCTCGGAATGGATTAACAATTTCCTTGGTACTGACATTCCGGAATCCGATATGATCAAATATCTGAATTCTTTGGGATTTTCTGTTGAAAACGGTAAAGTTATCTCTCCAAGCTTCAGAATTGACATAGAATACAAAGCCGATATTGCAGAAGAAGTTGCAAGAATATACGGATACAACAATATTCCGTCTACTCCTTTCAAGGGAGTTGCCGAAGCTGAATACACTCCGGAACAGAAATTCACAAGAACTATTGAAAATACAATGACCTCTCTCGGCTGTTATGAAATTTCTACTTTTTCATTTATTTCACCAAAGTATTTTGATAAAATAAATCTTCCTGCTGACAGCAAACTCAGAAAAACAGAAACAATTATCAATCCACTCGGTGAAGACACAAGCGTTATGAGAACTACGATTATTCCGTCAATGCTTGAAATTCTTTCAAAAAATTATAACAACAGAAATGCAGAAGCAAAATTATTTGAACTGGGTAAGGAATACCTCCCTACTGAAGCTGATAAGCTTCCTGAAGAACCGCTTCGTCTTGCTATCGGTATGTACGGCGGCAATATAGATTTCTATGATATCAAGGGTGTTGCAGATGCTCTGCTTAAAACAATAAGAATTTATGATTGTGATTATGTAAGAACTTCCGATTCAAACGCTTTTGACGAAGCAAGTGCTTTCCACCCGGGAAGAAGCTCCGTAATTTTAAAGGACGGCAAAGCAATCGGTATTCTTGGCGAAATCCATCCTGATGTTGCGGAAAACTACGGAATTGAAGTCAAGGTTTATGCGGCAAAGCTTAATGTTCCCGAAATGCTGAAACTTTCTGAAAAGGAAGTAACATATAAGCCTATGCCGAAATTCCCTGCTACTACACGAGATTTGAGTCTTATATGCGATGATAACCTTCCAGCCGCATCAATTGAAAAGGCCATAAAAAAAGCGGCAGGAAAAGTTCTGGAAAAGGTTACATTATTTGACGTATATAAAGGTAAACAGATCGAAGAAGGAAAGAAAAGTATTTCCTATTCTATCAGTATGCGTTCTCATGACGGTACGCTGACAGATGAACAGGCTGATTCAGTTATGAAAAAGGTGCTCAAAGCACTTAAAGACATAGGTGCAGATCTTAGAATGTAAATTTATATTAAAAAATTGCCCGCCTGTAACGGCGGGTTAATTTATCTTAATTCCAATTCCAAACGATCTTCCATAAGTCGGTAAATAAGCTTTTGTATAACTATGTAAAGAACAAGTGTAAGGCAGGCAAATATAATTGTTTCAACTAAAAAATTCAGATTATCAAGATGTATTAACCTATCTGTTACAGCAACGATCTGCATTGATAATACTGCTGAAATAATCGGTATTATAAGATTATCTGAAAAACTGAATTTTATTCCGGTTATTTTAATTATCATAATCATTCTGGTTATATTACATACTATATTGCTAGCCAAATAAGATATTACTATACCGTAAAATCCGAATATCGGAACGCAAATAAGCAGTACTGAAATTCTGATGGTATATTCAACAAGGTAATTCAGTGAAGAAAAACTATGCTTACCCATTCCCTTTAATATACCTTCAAGTATTATTTCAAGATATATAAAAGGTACTGCCGGAGCTAAAATAGAAATAATTTTTCCTGCAAAATAGTCACCGCTCATTATATAGCCTATTTCTTTACCGAAACATAAAAAAATCACCGCTGTAAAAATAGAAAAACTGAAAGTGTATCTCAATACTTTATTTATAAGTCTTGCATTTCCGGCAGAATTATCCGCACTGCGTTCTCTTGCCAGTTCGGGAACTAGAATACCGGACAAACTGCAAAGTATACTGGACGGAAAAAACAATGCCGGAATAACTATGGCTTCAAATATACCAAACTGACTGAAAGCTTCGGAAGTAGAATTACCGTATTGCTTTAAAGTCAGCGGAACAAGGGCGTCATTGGCGCTGCTCAGAACAGAGGTAACGATACTGTTGAAAAAAATCGGAACAGATGAAACAACAAACTTTTGAAAACGTATTGAGCATTCACATCCGCACGACTTATGCAGTTTAAGATAAAAAAACACAAGAACAAGACAGCTTACAATTTGTCCGGCAGCTATACTGACTGCAAATGCAGTAAGCGTATTAATTTTTCCGTTCAAAATCATAAATTCTGCAAAAAATGCAAATAACCCTGATTTAACCAGAAATTCCAATGTACTTCCGGCTGCTGCTACTGAAACGTTCCTTACAGCATTAAAGTATCCTTTTAAACTCGAATTTATAGAAGCAACAGGCAGTATCATTGCCAGAATTCTTATAGGAACAATTAACTGATCCGTTTTAAGAATTCTTGTACTTATTAATTCAGAAAAAGAAAATACTATTATTCCTATTACAATGCTTAACGTTACAGAGCTCACTACGGAATACTTGAATACTTTATTTGGATTACCGTTTTTCTTCCCTATTTCTTCGGAAATAAATCTGCTTGAACTTAAATAAATATTTCCGCTGGATATAATTGTCACGAAACCAAAAAACGATCCGATCAAAGAAATCATACCCATAAATGAGGAACCAAGTTTTCTGGTTACAAAAACATTTAAAAGCAAAGACAAGCCTTGAAGTATCAGTTCAATTGCTGTCAGAAAAAACGTGTCCCTTATAATTTTATGCTTATTCATTTATTTTCCTCCTGACAAGTTGACTTATTAAAGTCTATTACAGAATCAGGAGAATAATTCTTTAATTAAACTTTATTTTTATTGACGTTATTGAAAATTTCATATATAATAAATATTGAGCCTGTTTTTACAGGAAATTTGCACATTTATTAGACTCGGAGGTTAAATCGTGAAAAAATTAGTGTCTGTTTCAATACTCAGCGCCGACTTCCTCAATCTTAAAGAAGAACTTGACAAAGTAAAAGACAGCGGCGCCGATATGATTCATTTTGACGTAATGGACGGAATATTTGTAAATAATATTTCTTTTGGGTTTCCTGTTTTAAAAGCTGTCGATCAATATTCCGATATGTGCCTTGACGTACATCTTATGATCGCAGATCCGCTAAAATATATCGGACAATGCGCTGCAAACGGAGCCGATATTATTACATTTCATATAGAAAGCGCCGGCAATACTGATGATACTATCAAAGCAATAAAAAAAGCAAATGCCAAAGTAGGACTGTCCATTAAACCCGATACTCCTTTTGAAGATGTTATACCTTATCTTGACAAAATAGATTTACTGCTTATTATGACCGTGGAACCCGGCTTCGGGGGACAGTCTTTTATTACTGATACACTAAAAAAAATACATACCGCAAAAAAATATATTTCAGAACACAATCTCGATGTTAAAATACAAGTTGACGGCGGCATAAATGCTGAAACTGCCGCTCTTGCCGGAAATGCCGGAGCAGATATAATGGTTGCCGGAAGTTATATATTTAAAAGTAAAAATTTAAAAGACGCTGTTGCCTCACTCACTGGTGAACAGTGACACCTTTTCAACAGCTTCCTCATCATAAACACACTTAAAATATTCGTTAGTCGCTCCTGTATTTATTTCATTACCGCTGATGATAATGCCATATGACGACGAAATCTTTACAATTTTATCTAAATCGTCTTTAATACCTAAAATCAGTCTGATATAATGATTATTACAGTACAGCTTACTGAATTTTATACTGGACGGAAAATTAATGCTTAGGTAATCACATAAACCCTTCAGGGACTCAAAATTTTCAAACTGACATATAATGTTTTTTCTTATACGTCTTTTCTCTGAAATTTTTGAAGAACATGAAATAAAAATAAGACATCCGTTTTTCTTTGAAAAAACTTCAACATACAATTTCTCATTATTTATTACTATCCCCAATAATTCATTAATTTCATCTGAAAGTATAAGTATCAGATTTTTTATACACTCGGTGTCTATATACGCAAAATTTATATCAAATCTATCCATATCATTTTTATCAAGATATATCTTTATTGCATAATCATTTAATTTATTAATTGTCATTACTTATCCTCCATTATTATAATTGCCAGAAAAACAATATATAATTATTTTATTCATTAAAATTTTAAGTGTGTTATTTTTTAGTAAAATACATTTATCGGAGACACAAAAATGAAAAAGAAAAAAAACGTATATAAACCTAAACGGCATCCTCATCTTGCCGGAAACATCTTATCGCTGTTTTTTACCCTCTTAATCGCATCATTTTTTATTGTTATCGGATACAGCGTTGCAAAGCCCTTCGGTGAAATAGGAGAAGTTAAAAACAGCAGCAGTTCCCCAGACAGTACTGTAATTACAGAAAGCTACGGCAAGGATACTGAAAATATTTCAAAAGGAACTAAAGCGTATTGGATAAAGGATATGGAAATAGAAAGTCTTGAAGCACTTGACAGTATTCTTGATAAAGTAGATAAAAATTATAATATGGTCGTTATCCCTTTGAAAATAGAAGGCGGAAAACTAAATTATAATTCATCAAACGAAGGTGCTGTTCTTGCAGAAGCCGGTAATGAAATTCCAATATCTTCAATAACTGAAGCTGTAAAAAGCTACGGTTTTACTCCGGTTGCTTCCGTCAATGCAATGCAGGATAATTTATATCCAAAAGCAAACAAAAACGCAGGCTTTCTAATTAAATCAACAAAAACATTATGGCTTGATTCCCCACAAAAGGATAAAGGCAAGCCGTGGATAGATCCGGCTTCTTCCGATACTAGGGAATACTTATCCTCTCTCAGCGGAGAAATCGCTCAGGCAGGATTTGAATATATTATAAGCACAAATGTCGAATATCCGGCATTCAGTGAAAATGCACTCAATGAAATCGGTGAAAGCGTCACTGACAGCGACCGCTACCTTAATTTAATAGACATTGTAAATTCAATGAATAAAACTGCCGAGGACAAAGGAAGTAAAATGTGGATAGAAATATCGGCTTACGACATGCTGACCGGAACCTGTGAAGCTTTTCAGCCCATTTTGCTGAATACCCAAAAATATGTACTTAAAATTGATCTGAGTAAGTTTAATTCGGAAATTGTATGTAACGGTAAAAAAATTGATTTTTCTTCCATGACAATCAGTGAAAAAATAAAAACGATTTGTGAGGAGACAGAAAAATCAATATATAAAACGTCGTTTATTCCTGAGATCACTTCCCTTACACTGACAAATCAACAAATAGAAACTATTTTCAGTACATTTGAGGAAATGAAATATGATTCTTTTATAATCAGATAAATAATATTTAATTTATAATAATCTCCCGTCCTTTGTGTATTCGGGAGATTTTTTCTCAAATTATAAAAACATTAAAAAAAATCTGTTAAATATTACAAATATCATTGCATTTCATAAGAAAATATGATAAAATAAATTCCTGTAAACAAAATATAATTTAATTGAAAGGCCGTGATGTTAGGGTTGGAAAAAAAGTTGGCATTGTATGGATTTAATAATCTAACAAAGACTTTAAGCTTTAATATTTATGATGTCTGCTATGCTAAAAGTAAACGTGAACAAATTGATTATATCAGATATATTGACGAACAGTATAACTCTGAACGCCTTACAAAAATACTATGTGACGTAACCAAAATGATTGGTGCTACCATTTTAAATATATCAAAACAAGACTATGATCCTCAAGGGGCTTCTGTAAATATTCTTATCGCAGAAGGACATGTCAGTCCGGAAAACATTGACAAATCCTGTAATCAGGGACTTAATTTCGGTCAGAATGACACTATACACGCTCACCTTGATAAAAGTCATGTTACTGTCCATACATTTCCTGAATCCCATCCGGAAAATACTGTATGTACATTCAGAGTTGATATTGATGTTTCAACATGCGGAGAAATTTCTCCTCTGAATACTTTAGACTATCTTATCAGCAGTTTTGATTCTGATATTATAACGATTGATTACCGTGTCAGAGGTTTTACACGAGACATGTGCGGCAAAAAATATTATATAGATCACGATATTACATCAATTCAGGATTACATTGATGAAAAAACACTTACTAAATACGATGCTATAGATGTAAACGTATATCAATCCAATATCTTTCATACTAAAATGCTGATTAAAGAAATTCAGCTCCAGAATTATCTCTTCAATACTGATGTGTATGAACTGCCTCCTAAAGAAAGACTTGATATTACCAACAGCTTAAGAAGAGAAATGATTGAGATTTTCAGCGGAATGAATATTTACTGATAGGAGGCTTTCACTATGATATTTTCTCAAAGTAAGGCTCCTGTACTGGAAGCTATGACTCAGCACCTGCAAAACAGAGTCGTTCCCTTTGACGTTCCGGGACATAAGGGCGGCAGAGGAAATTCCGAACTTACCGATTTTCTTGGTAAATCCTGTCTTAAAGCCGACGTAAACTCCATGAAACCGCTGGACAACCTCTGCCACCCTGTTTCAGTTATCAAAGAAGCTCAGGATCTGGCAGCTGAAGCTTTCGGCGCAAAAACTGCATTTTTTATAGTAAACGGTACTACAGGCTCAGTTCAGACAATGATCATGACCGCCTGCAAATCCGGAGACAAGATAATTATGCCGAGAAACGTTCACAGAAGCGCTATAAATGCACTTGTTGTAAACGGCGCTGTTCCAGTGTATGTAAATCCGGGTACAAACAAGGAACTTGGTATCCCATTGGGCATGTCTGTTGAAAACGTTAAAAAAGCTATTGCCGAAAATCCGGACGCAAAAGCTGTTCTTATAAATAATCCAACATATTACGGCGTATGCTCAGATCTTCGTGAAATAGTCCGTATAGCTCATGAAAATAATATGCTCGCCCTTGTGGACGAGGCTCACGGTACTCATTTTTATTTCGGAGAAAATATGCCTGTTTCCGGTATGGCTGCAGGAGCTGATATGGCTGCTGTCAGCATGCATAAAACCGGCGGATCGCTTACTCAAAGTTCCATTTTGCTTTGCGGATCAAATATTAACAGCGATTATGTACGACAGGTTATCAACCTTACTCAAACTACAAGCGGTTCATATCTTCTTATTTCATCATTGGATATTGCAAGAAAAAATCTCGCCCTAAATGGAAAATCAATTTTCAAAAAAACAGTACAGTTTGCCGAATATGCCAGAAACGAAATAAACAAGCTGGGCGGTTATTATGCTTTCGGAAATGAACTTTGCGATAATAACGCTTTTTTCGATTTTGATAAAACAAAGCTTTCTGTACACACCCGTGATATAGGTCTTGCAGGCATTGAGGTATACGATATACTGCGTGATGATTACGGTATACAAATTGAATTCGGTGATATCGGCAATATTCTCGCCATTATTTCTGCCGGAGACAGAGCACTGGAAATTGAACGTCTTATATCATCACTGTCTGAAATAAAGCGTCTATATTCCAAAGATAAAACAGGAATGTTCGATCACGAATATATCAATCCGGAAGTTATTACCGCTCCGCAAAAAGCCTTTTACAGTAATAAAAAATCCGTACCGATAAATCAAAGCAGCGGTATGGTGTGCGGAGAATTTGTAATGTGTTATCCTCCGGGAATCCCGATCCTGGCGCCAGGTGAAAAAATAACAGATGAAATTATAAATTACATAAATTATGCCAAGGAAAAAGGCTGTTTTATGACCGGTACACAGGATATGAAAATTGAAAACATAAATGTGGTGGAGGATAAATAATGGAACTTTGGTATACGGAAAATCATACCGACAACGTAAAATTTTCCATAAAGGTCGATAAACATTTAAGGAGTGCTGAAAGTGAGTATCAGCGTATTGATATTTTTGAATCAAAGGAATTCGGACGTATACTGACTCTTGACGGATACTTAATGGTAACTGAAAAAGACGAGTATATATATCATGAAATGATTACTCATATTCCAATGGCTGTAAATCCTGATATAACTAACGTACTTGTTATTGGCGCAGGAGACGGCGGCACAGTAAGAGAGTTAACACGATACAATCATATAAAAAATATTGATATGGTTGAAATTGATGAAATGGTTGTAGAAATTTGTCGTGAGTATTTGCCGCAAACCGCCTGCCGTCTTACAGATCCAAGAGTACACATTTTTTATCAGGACGGACTGAGATTTGTACGCAACAAGGAAAATGAATATGACCTTATTATTGTTGATTCAACCGATCCTTTCGGCGTGGGCGAGGGACTGTTCACAAAGGAATTTTACGGCAACTGTTTCAAGGCTCTTAAAGATGACGGAATACTTGTCAATCAGCATGAAAGTACTTTCTACACTTCCTATGCCAATTCAATGAAAAGAGCGCACAGCAGAATCAAATCAACTTTTCCTATAGCTTTGGTTTATCAGGCTCATATCCCTACATATCCATCAGGACACTGGCTTTTTGGATTCGCTTCAAAAAAATACGATCCAAGAACTGATTTAAAAGCGGATTGGTGGAACAGTCTGGGAATTAAAACAAAATATTACAACACTATACTCCATACAGGCTGCTTTGCTATTCCAAATAATGTAAGAGACCAATTAAGAGAATCAGGAGAACATAAATAAAATGGAAAAAAATATTCATACTTTTATAGGCTGCGACAGCGAATATGACGAAAGTAAAATCGTTATTTTCGGTGCGCCATTTGACAGTACTACATCATACCGTCCTGGAACTCGTTTTGCAAGCTCCGCTATGAGAAACGAAAGCTTCGGAATCGAAACTTACAGTCCATATCAGGATAAAGACCTTACTGATATTAAAGTCTTTGACGGCGGTGATCTTGAGCTTTGTTTCGGAAGTCCGGAATCAGCACTGAATGATATTGAAAACTTTTCTTCAAAAATACTCGGCAGCGGTAAACTTCCGTGTATGATAGGCGGAGAACATCTTGTAACACTTGGAGCAGTGCGTGCGGCAGTAAAGAAATATCCTGATCTGCATATAATTCACTTTGACGCACATGCAGATCTGAGAGATGATTATCTTGGGCAAAAGCTTTCTCACGCATGTGTTATGAGAAGATGCCATGAACTTGTTGGAGACGGTAAAATTTTTCAATTTGGTATAAGAAGCGGAGACCGTGAAGAATTTCTATGGGGTAAAAACCATGTTACCACAAATAAATTTGATTTTACAGGACTTGAAAAAATTGCAGAAAAAATTTTAAATAAACCCGTATATTTTACGCTTGACCTTGATGTTCTTGATCCGTCATGTTTCCCAGGTACTGGTACGCCTGAAGCGGGAGGAGTAAGCTTTACAGAACTTATGTCTGCAATAAAGTCTGTTTCCGCACTAAACGTTGTAGGTATTGATGTTAATGAACTCTCCCCTATGCTCGACCAGAGCGGTGCATCTACTGCCCTTGCATGCAAGCTTTTAAGAGAAATTTTATTGTATTTTTACAAGGAGAAATAAAATGGGACTATTTGATATTTTCAAAAATAAAAAAGACAGTCTGACTGAAGAAATTGACGAATACAATACAGGTCAGGACGAAAAAAAATCAAGCGATTCAAAAAATGATGAAGAAAAATATGCACTGGAAACATACCGTCAGTTAAAAGCTGAAACAAAAGTACCATGCGTTAAAATGGAGCTTAATGACGATAAACCGTCAATATTTGAAAGTAAAGTCGGAGGTTTGGGATACATTCCCCACAATGAAAAATTTCCTGCCGACAGTAAAGGCAGGCAGCTAAGACTCCTTGCACAAATTGACTGTTCAAAGGTTTCCATTGAAGAATTTCCCAAAACCGGACTTTTACAGTTCTGGATTTTGAATAATGATCTTTGCGGAGCAGATTTTGACAACAATACTAAACAGGATTCCTTTAGAATTATTTATTATAATGACATTGATACAAGCGTGACCGAAAACGAAATAAAAGCAAAATTTGAAGAAAATGAATTTGATAATGATAAAATGTTTCCGGTCAGCGGCGAATACGGTTTGATATTCAATACCGATGAGGATTCATTATCAGTTTGCGACTGTCATTTTGAAACAAAATTTGTTGAAAAATATAATCAGCTTAATACAAATAACAAAATAGAATCCTATTATGACATTACAACTGACATTGATGATATTGACGGCGATACTAACGGATTCGGACACAAAATCGGCGGTTATCCTGCATTTACACAGGAAGATCCAAGAGAAGAAGATACTTCTTATGATTTTCTTATGTTACAGCTTGACAGTGAATTCGGTGACGGAAAAGATAGAATTTTATGGGGGGACGCCGGAATCTGTAACTTCTTTATTAACAGCGAAAAACTTAAAAATCTTGATTTCAGTGATGTAATATACAACTGGGATTGTTATTAATCAAATTTGAAAGGAACTGATAAAAATGTCTAAAGCTTTAATTATAGGCGCAGGCGGCGTTGCAGGCGTTGTAATTCATAAATGCTGCCAGAACAGCGAAGTGTTTACTGAAATCTGCATAGCAAGCAGAACAAAATCAAAATGCGATAAATTTAAAGATGAATTACAGGATAAAACTTCAACAAAAATTTCAACCGCTCAGGTCGACGCAAATAATGTTGATGAGCTTGTAGCATTAATCAACAAAGAAAAACCTGATATTGTAATAAATGTAGCGCTTCCTTATCAGGATCTGACAATTATGGACGCATGTCTTGCAACCAAAACAGATTATCTGGATACGGCAAATTACGAGCCTGAAGACACAGCAAAGTTTGAATATAAATGGCAGTGGGATTATAAGGAAAGATTTGAAAACGCCGGAATTACTGCTGTATTGGGCTGCGGTTTTGACCCCGGCGTTACAGGCGTTTTTTCTGCCTATGCACAAAAGCACTACTTTGACGAAATAAATTATATTGATATTCTGGACTGCAACGGCGGCGACCATGGTTATCCGTTTGCTACAAATTTCAATCCGGAAATCAATATACGTGAAGTTTCAGCAAAGGGCAGTTATATTGAAAACGGCAAATGGGTTGAAACTGAACCAATGGAAATCAAAAGAGTTTATAATTTTGACGAGGTCGGCGAAAAGGATATGTATCTTCTTCATCATGAAGAACTTGAATCCCTTGCTATCAATATTAAGGGTATAAAACGTATAAGATTTTTTATGACATTCGGTCAAAGCTATCTTACTCATCTGAAATGTCTTGAAAATGTAGGCATGACTTCTATTGAACCTATAATGTATGAGGGTAAAGAAATCGTTCCTCTGCAATTTCTAAAAGCAGTACTCCCCGACCCTGCTTCACTAGGACCGAGAACTGTTGGTAAAACAAATATAGGCTGTATCTGTCAGGGATTTAAAGACGGAAAACCTGTTAACTATTATGTTTACAACGTTTGCGACCATCAGGAATGCTACAAGGAAGTCGGCTCACAGGCTGTTTCATATACAACCGGCGTACCTGCAATGATAGGCGCTATGATGGTGCTGACAGGAAAATGGAAAAAAGCCGGAGTATACAATGTAGAAGAATTTGATCCGGATCCTTTTATGGACGCTCTTAACAAATGGGGACTTCCATGGAAAGAAAATTTTGATCCGGTATTGGTTGATTAATTTATAAAAACAGCAGGAGAAAATATTATGATATTGGTAAATACTGATTATATAACAGGAAAAACTTTGGAGACAATTGCTCTAGTTAAGGGAAGTACTATACAAAGCAAAAATATAGGACGTGATATAACTCAAAGTTTTAAAACTATTATCGGCGGAGAGTTAAAGGCTTATACCGATATGATGAATGAAGCAAGAGACCTTGCAACCGACAGAATGATTAAAGAGGCTGAAAAACTTCAAGCAGACGCTATAATAAACGTCCGCTATACAACTTCTTCTGTCGTTCAGGGAGCCGCTGAAATATTGGTTTACGGAACAGCTGTAAAATTTATATAATTGTAATTAAGGTATCTGGTTATGTTTAATACAAATTTAATTAAAACGCCATGCTACGTCATAGACGAAGCAAAGCTAATTAAAAACCTTGAAATACTCAAAACCGTACAGGATAGAACAGACTGCAAAATACTTCTTGCACAGAAAGCTTTTTCAAATTTTAATTTTTATCCGTTAATTGGCAAATATCTTGCAGGAACAACCGCAAGCGGTATAAATGAAGCTATGCTTTGTCATAATTATATGCCTTATGCTGAAAACCATATTTTTGCACCGGCTTTTACTGAAAAAGATATGGCAGAAATCGTTAAGATCTGCGATCATATTGTATTTAATTCTTTCAGTCAATGGGATATGCATAAAAATACTGTTCAAAACAGCGGAAGAAATATTGAATGCGGAATAAGAATAAATCCAGAATACTCTGAAATAGAAACGGATATTTATAATCCGTGCTTCAAATATTCCAGAATGGGCGTAACACTGAAAAATTTTGATGAAAGTAAGCTTGACGGTATCAGCGGTCTGCACTTTCATACAATGTGCGAACAAAATTCCGATACACTGGAACGTACTATTAAAGTCGTTGATGAAAAGTTCGGAAAATACCTTAAACATATGAAATGGATCAATTTTGGCGGAGGTCATCATATTACAAGAGATGATTACGATATTGAAAAATTAATTGATTGTATTATGTTTTTTAAACAAAAGTATGGAATTCAGGTTTATATTGAACCCGGTGAAGCCGTTGCACTGAATGCGGGATATCTGGTTGCCAGTGTTCTGGATATTATTGAAAACGATATAAATATTGCTATTTTGGACGCTTCTGCCGCTTGTCATATGCCGGATGTATTAGAAATGCCTTATCGTCCAAATATAATCGGCAGCGGACAGCCTGATGAAAAAAAATACTCCTACCGTCTAGGAGGAAATACCTGTCTTGCAGGCGATATAATCGGAGATTATTCTTTTGATACATCGCTTAATATTAACGATAAACTGGTATTCTGTGACATGGCAATTTATACTACTGTTAAAAATAATACTTTTAATGGAATAAACCTGCCGTCAATTGCAGTTCTTCGCCAAAACGGCAAAATAGAAACCTTATGTGAATTCGGATACACACATTTTGCCCAACGTTTAGGAAATGACAAATTATATCATGAATTATAATTTTTCTAGCTGTACGCTATGTCCAAAAATGTGCAGAACCGACAGAAGTAAAACATCTGGTTTCTGCGGTGCAAACGACAAAATAAAAGCCGCAAAAGCTGGTCTGCATTTATGGGAAGAACCTGCTTTAAGCGGCAGAAACGGTTCTGGAGCCGTATTTTTCTCAGGATGTTCTCTTAAATGCTGTTTTTGCCAGAATTCCCAAATAAGTCATGCAAATTTCGGCAAAGAAATAACCGTTCAAAGACTTGGCGATATATTTCTTGAACTGCAGGAACAGGGAGCTGATAATATTAATCTGGTCAGTCCTACACACTTTGTACCTTATATTATAAAAGCGCTTGATCAGGTCAGGCACAAACTGATTATTCCTATCGTATATAACAGCAGCGGATATGAACGTGTAGAAACTTTAAAATTGCTTAAAGGTTATATTGATATTTATCTTCCTGATTTAAAATATTTTTCATCTGAACTATCTGGAAAATATTCTCATGCGGCAAATTATTTTGAATTTGCGTCCAAAGCAATTCTAGAAATGCATAACCAGCAGCCAAATTTGGTATGGAACGGACTGCTTCTGAAAAAAGGATTGATTATCAGACATCTTATACTACCCGGCTGCCGTCATGATTCTATAAAAATAATTAATTGGATTGCAGAAAATCTTCCGTCAGATTCTTTTATGATAAGTCTGATGAGCCAGTATACTCCAGATTATAACAATAATATTTACCCTGAAATAAACAGAAAAATCACAAACTTTGAATATAATTCAATACTAAACCGAATAATAGAATTCGGTTTAAACGGCTATTCACAAGATAAAACTTCTGCATCAGCAGAGTATACTCCGGATTTTAATCTGGAGGGAATATAAAAATATAGTTGATGACAAATAAGAAAAAGGCTGCATAAAACCTATGCAGCCTTTTCATATTATCATTACTCAATTTTCAACAAGGAACAGATTGTATTAGAAATCAATTTCAAGATCATAAAAGCAAGCCTTCAGAAGCTTTTCCATTTCTTCCTGACTTGGCTGACGAGGATTAGAACCTGTACATGCATCGGCAATTGCATTTTTTGCAGTTTCAGGAAGCTTTTCCATAAATTCCTTTTCATCAATTACACTTGAATCGGCTTTAACTCCACCTGCGCCATAGAACTTAATAGCCTGCGGAATATCTAGCTGATCGTTCATACTTCTAAGCTCTGCAATAAGTGCGTCAACCAATTCTTCTGTAGTACTGCCCTTAAGATCAATGAACTTAGCAATTTCAGCATATCGTTCCGCCGCTTCGGCATTTTTGGAATTATATTTAATTACCTTAGGAAGGTACATGGCATTTGCACAGCCGTGTATAATATGGTCGCCTGTAAATGCTGCTCCTGTTTTATGAGCCATTGAATGAACAATACCCAACAGTGCATTTGAAAACGCCATACCTGCCAGACATTGTGCATCATGCATAGCAGCTCTTGAATCCATATCGCCATCATAAGATTTCTTAAGGTTTTCATGAATCATTTTAATTGCATGAAGAGCCAGAGGATCTGTATAGTTACAATGCAGTGTTGAAACATAAGCTTCAATTGCATGAGTCATAGCGTCCATACCCGTATGAGCTGTAAGCTTCTTAGGCATAGTCTCTGCAAGAGTTGGATCAACAATTGCAACATCAGGAGTTATATTAAAGTCGGCAAGCGGATATTTAATACCCTTTGAATAGTCTGTTATTACTGAAAAAGCCGTAACCTCAGTTGCAGTACCCGATGTAGACGGAATTGCGCAGAATTTAGCTTTAGTACGAAGCGTTGGAAAATTAAAAGGCGTTATCAGATCTTCAAACGACGTTTGAGGATATTCATAGAATGCCCACATTGCTTTAGCAGCGTCAATAGGAGAACCGCCGCCCATTGCAACAATCCAATCAGGCTGAAATGCCTTCATAGCATCTGCACCTTTCATAACTGTTTCAACTGAAGGATCAGGTTCTACATTTTCAAAAAGCTGTACTTCCATTCCGGCTTCTTTAAGGTAGTTTACCGCCTTATCAAGAAAACCGTTTCTATTCATTGAACCGCCGCCTACCACAACAATTGCTTTTTTACCTGTAAGAGTTTTTAGATTTTCAAGTGCGCCTTTACCGTGATAAAGATCACGTGGTAACGTAAATCTAGCCATAGTTTTATCCTCCATTTATGTAATTTTTTCGATCAGGACTTTCGTCCTTCTACTTGTTAATTTTATAACAATTTCTGCAATTTGTCAAGTGAAATTTTTGTGAAAAATATATGTTTATTTTTTATTTTTTTATATTTTTTTGTCCAAAAATCATCACGCTGTCTGAAATAAAAATATTATTTAACAATTGAAATATATTATTTTTTCAAAGCATAAAATAATGAAAAAGAATTTTTTCTGGAGGAACAGATGAATGAAACAACTCTTAACAATATCAAATGCGGTCATAGCGCCGAAGTTATCCGAACAAACCTCACAGGCGTTCTTAAACGCCGGTTGATAGACATGGGAATAACCCCCGGAATAATAATAAAAGTAATAAAAACAGCACCTTTGGGCGATCCCATAGAAATAAGACTTCGTGGCTATGAGTTGTCAATAAGACGCTCAGAAGCCAAAAAAATAATTGTAAAACCTACGGAGGTATTATAATGTCCCGTAACCTTGCTTTAATCGGTAACCCAAACTGCGGTAAAACCACGCTCTTTAACTTACTTACCGGCAGTAATCAGTATGTAGGAAACTGGGCAGGAGTCACTGTTGAAAAAAAAGCAGGAAAACTTAAAAATACGGATTACAATATTATAGATTTACCCGGTATTTATTCCCTATCCCCTTATTCCTTGGAGGAAAAAATAACCCAGGAATTTCTTTTAAATGAAAAACCGGATTTAATTATAAATATAATAGACGGAACTAATTTCGAACGAAATATGTATCTTTCAGTTCAGCTGACAGAGTTAAACATTCCCATGATTATTGCAGTAAATATGATGGACGATGTAACCGCCTCCGGAATGAATATTGACTGCCGTTATCTTACCGAATTAACAGGAATACCTTTTATCCCCATTTCCGCTCGGAATGATGAAAATATTGATTGCATCATTAATGAAATACACCGTATGATCAACTGTGCCAGCAAGCCCATTGAAATAGACTATAACCGCACAACAAGAAATGCTCTTAATAAAGTTTATTCTGTAATTGTCAGCAAAAATAATCCGGAAGATAAGCCTTATCCATATTTTGCTTCTAAAATTCTTGAAGGCGATAAATCGTATGAAAAATACATAAATCTATCAGATAAACAAAAAACTGAAATTAATAATATCATTAATGAATATGAGTTACTTTCTCCCTATGCAGACAGAGAGTCACTTATAGCTGATTCAAGATATCAGTATATTGAAAACTTAGTCTCAAAAGCTGTTACAAAATCAAAAAGAAATGATAGAGTAACCTTATCAGATAAAATTGATCTTATAGTTACCAATAGATTCTTAGCTTATCCAATATTCTTTTTTATAATATTTTTTATGTTTACTATAACATTCGGTTCTGTCAGTAAATTTTTAAGTAATATAATAGAAATATTTTTTAAAAATCTAATAATTCCTTCTGTTTCATTCATACTGACAGCTGCCGGCGCTCCTGAATGGACCTTGCATCTAATAACCGACGGTATCATTGGCGGCACAAGCGGTATACTGGTCTTTCTTCCTCAAATTGCTATATTATTTTTATGCCTTTCAATACTGGAAGACAGCGGTTATATGGCACGTGCTGCATTTCTGACAGATAAATTTTTGAGAAAACTGGGACTATCAGGTAAATCTTTCATACCAATGCTTATGGGATTCGGCTGTACAACCCCCGCAGTAATGGCAGCAAGGACCCAGAAAAATATAAATGAAAGACGCATGACAATTATGCTTATCCCATTTATGTCATGCGGAGCTAAATTACCTATATATGCGCTTTTTGCAGGTGCATTTTTTAAATCCTATCAGGGACTTGCAGTTTTCAGCATGTATATTACCGGAATCATAATGGCTGCAATTATGGGTTTGATTTTCCGAAAAACCATATTCAAAAACAATAAGGCTTCTTTTGTTATGGAACTGCCTCCATACCGCCGTCCGCTGTTAAAATCTGTATTAAAAAATACTTGGGATAAAACTAAAGGTTTTATTGTAAAAGCAGGTACCGTTATTCTGTCATTGAGCGTGTTAATATGGATCCTTCAAAATTTTTCACCGTCACTCAAATTCGCAGAAAATAGTTCAGAAAGTATATTTGCCGCTTTAGGTTCTGTAATAGCGCCTTTTCTAAAGCCTCTTGGATTTGGAACGTGGCAGGCAGCAGTATCGCTTCTATCAGGAATAGCTGCTAAAGAAGCTGTTGTTTCAACTATGAGCATGCTTTACTCTACCGACAGTACGGCTGCTCTTACAACCATAATTTCTGAAGTATTTACACCTGTTTCCGCTTGTTCCTTTATGGTTTTCTCATTACTGTATATGCCGTGCATATCAGCTTTCGCAACTATAAAAAGAGAAACCGGAAGTATAAAATGGGCTCTGGGAATTGCAGTTATTCAAACCATAACCGCATATGCAGTTTCATTCATTGTATATCAAGCAGGAAATATTTTGATAAATATATAACAATAGGAGTATATTATGAATTTTATAAGTATATTAATTTCTTTAATATGTGTTATTTTTATAGCTTTTTGCTTGTACTATGTGATAAAAAACATCAAAAACCAATTACAGGGAAAAGGATGCGGAAAATGCAGTAATTGCCGCAGTAATTGCAATCAGAAAAATAAAATAACTTATAAAAAATGATTTATTACAGTCATTACATAGCTTATACCTTTGGCAGCGTAGATGTGAATGGTTTTCTCTATTTGCAGTGTCTATGGTTACAATACAATAATACAAGATACAAAAAAGGAGAAGCTTAAATGCTTCTCCATGATTTTATATTATTCGCTTACGTATGGCAGAAGTGCAACATATCTTGCTCTCTTTATAGCCACTGTCAGCTGACGCTGATGATAAGCGCATGTACCGGTAACACGTCTTGGCAGAATCTTAGCTCTGTCAGTCATGCACTTTCTGAGTCTTGCGATATCCTTGTAATCAATTTCTTCAACTCTGTCAGCACAGAACATACAAACCTTTTTACGTGGTCTCTTTGCACCGCGAGAATTTCTTTCTCTTTCCATTACATTAGCCTCCTTTTAAATACAAAGTCAATTAAAACGGAACTTCTCCGTCACTGAGGATCTCTTCAAAGTCTCCCAAATCACCAAGCTGTATAGATTCTTCAACTGGCTGACTCTGCGGAGCTGCTGTCTGCTGAGAAACCGGCTGCACATTAGGCTGCTGGAAATTGCTTACATTTCCTATTCCCGAAGCGTTTGCTGATGCCGACTTGCTTTCACCAAACGAAACATTATCCGCCTGAACGTCCATAGAATAATGCTTTACGCCGTTTGCATCAGTATAGTCATTATTTCTCAGACTTCCTTCAACAATAATCATCTTACCTTTGGAAAAATATCTGCTTACAAATTCAGCAGTCTGCCTCCATGCAGTAACACGAATAAAATCCGTCTGTCTTTCTCCGGTATCCTTGGATTTGTATCCCCTGTCAACCGCTACAGAAAAACGGCATGTTGAAATACCCGAAGGCGTTTGCCTGAGTTCAGGGTCAGCAGTAAGCCTGCCCATTATAATAACCTTGTTAAGCATTTGAAGTCCTCCCGTCTGGCTGAAAAATTACTTTACAGTAATCATTGAGCGCATAACACCGTCTGTGATTTTCAGTACTCTCTCAAATTCTGCCGGAAAATCCGGTTTTGATTCAAAAGTATAGAGTACATAATAGCCTTCAGTCTGATCGTCAATTTCATAAGCCAGCTTACGCTTGCCCCATTCATTAACTTCTTCAACTGTACCGTTGTTTTCAATAAGAGTTTTGAACTTTTCTACAAGACCCTTAACATTGTCTTCACCGGCGCTAACGCTGAATACAACCATTGCTTCATACTTTTCGGATATTTTTGCCATGTAAATACACCTCCTTCTGGATTCCGCCCGTCATAATATACGAGCAAGGATAACAAGCTTATTATACTACTTTTTTCAGCATTTGTCAAGAGTTTTACAAACTTTTTGCAATTTCTTTCAGATAACTGCGGAATTCCCCACCAATCTCAGGATGATTAATTCCAACTTCAACAGACGCTTTTAAAATTCCCAGCTTATTGCCCATATCATACCGAACGCCGGTAAAATCCACTCCTGCAAATCCCGAACGCTTTGCAAGAATTTTCATAGCGTCAGTAAGCTGAAGTTCATTGCCTGCGCCATAAGAAATATTCTCCAGAATATCAAAAATTTCAGCAGGAAGCACACACCTTCCCAATATGGAATAGAGTGAATAAATCTGCTTTGGTCCGGGTTTTTCGATCATGTCGACTACCTTAAAAATATTATCTTTCAAGGGCTCTACTTTCATTGAGCTGTATTTTTGAATGTCCTGTGCTGAAACCTCTTTAATTCCTACAGCACCGCACATTCCGGTATCTTCATAAGCTCTTATAAGCTGACCGATACACGGATCTTCTCCGATTATTACATCATCCCCGTACAGTACTGCAAAAGGTTCGTCTCCCACAAATTTCTTCGCCTGCAAAACGGCATGTCCAAGACCCTTCTGCTCCATTTGTCTTACATAAGTTATATTTGCAAGCTTAGTTACATCTACCACCTGTTCAAGCATTAAACGTTTACTTTCTCCGCCGGCAATAAGCTTGCTTTCAAGCTCCGGCATTCTGTCGAAATGATCTTCCATTTCAGATTTTCCTCGGCTTGTGATGATCAATATATCCTCAATACCGCTCTTTGCTGCTTCTTCAACAATATACTGAATAGCCGGTTTATCCACTATAGGAAACATTTCCTTAGGAATGGCTTTTGTAGCAGGCAGAACTCTTGTTCCCAATCCGGCAGCCGGAATAACAGCTTTTCTTATTTTCATTGTAATCCTCCAGTCTCATTTTAAATATATAAAACACAGGAAAGCAGCGGCAGTCAGCAAAAACTGAACACCGAATGCAATAACTATATTTAAAAAGCTTGTCCCGCCGGAAACTTTAATTTTTTGTATTGAATCATCTCCGGCAGTATTTTTTATAGTTTTAACTTTCCTGATCATATGACGATAGTAAAGCCAATTTGCAAACAGACACAAAATAACTCTGAACGCCATAGTCATATAATTGGCAATAGTCACTATTATTTCAAATGAATCCGTATTTATATTAATAGAATACGGCAAATCATATGAAGTCCCAATAAGATACATAGAATATATCATGTAAGGTATTGATAAAAGAACTGTAACAATAATTGTTAAAATAGTCTCCGTCCACATTTTTCTGTTTGCAAAGAAAAACTGAGGAAAAAGAAGACATATTGCATTTAAGGAAATTTTCTTTCCTGTTTCTTTCATTCTTTTAAACAATGTAAGATAATAAAACTTATTGGTACCTATGAATTCAGCCGCCTCTGACAGCTTTATATCATCAAATTCTTCATCGGGATTCATTCCGCAATATTTATCATCGGGATTAAATCCCGCACCGTAAGGATTAAACCCCTGATTCATATTAGGCGCTGAACCGGAATAGCTTCCGTTTTGATCATTTTGCTGAAAATCCAGTCCGTCGACCATCGAAGCACCGCAGTTTTCGCAAATAATAGCATGCGGTTTGTTCACAGTTCCGCAGTGAGCGCATTTCTTACGTGAATTTTCATTATCTGCATACTCGCTATCAGACCAGCTTTTGCCTTGGTCATGAAGCCTTACATTAACACATTTACCCTCCTTCTGATAACATTCCCTGTGATAAGGAGTTCCGCACTCGGGGCATACGACTATATCGTCATTATCATTGAATTCATTTTCACATATTATGCATTTTGAACCTGTAAAATTTGACACTGATTTTTCCTCCCCATTTTTTATTCGACTATATTGTATATTATTATAACACATTTTTATTAATTTTCAAACACTTTCAAGAAAAAAACAAAAAAATTTGCAGTCGGGATAATTTTGTAGTATAATAAATAAGTAGAAAATGGAAAAAGGAGTTTAATGTAATATGTATTTACTGTAAAATAATTATATCTCTAAAAATTAAATAAATATATTAT